>Ga0209725_1001410_pt1 | contig 13538 bp, 11 predicted proteins | sample I18A1metaG_FD_184145 | JGI IMG/M metagenome (GOLD analysis project Ga0209725, IMG submission 184145) | Lake sediment bacterial and archeal communities from Gulf of Boni, Indonesia to study Microbial Dark Matter (Phase II) - ​I18A1 metaG... | ecosystem: Environmental > Aquatic > Freshwater > Lake... | reverse complement strand
CTCAACTCAATACAGCGTCCTCGCGCTGTACAAAGGTCCTGACATTGAATACGTCTATGAGGCCAAGTCAAGAGTCAGCGTTCTTTCCTACTATGACGATAGCAAGTTTCTCCATGAAATTTATGAGTGGATAAGGGAAAAAGGATACACATACTCCTACTTGGTAGGGTACTCTACTGGCGGCACAGTCGTAGGATACGAGCTTGCTATGCGAGACAGGAATACGTGGAGATCTCCAAATGGAGGAATAATCGTAAGCGGAAGGGTCAACCAACCGATGAAAGATTGGAGAGGAACAAGCCTCTACGAGAGCGCCGGTCATGCGCGAAAGATGCAAGCTAACATCCTCTTACTCTATGGAAGAATATGGAGTGAAGATCTGTGGCCTCAAGGACGAGAATACTATGAAAACGCGCCCAACGAGGGATGGATGGGCGGCGGATGGTACCACAAAGAATGGCATTTATTCAATGAATCTGGACATGAAGTATGGGCCCACGAACAAACAGGGATCTATGATCTAACAGCATTTCACATAACAGTGAACTTCATTGAGAAGTCGAAGATTCTTTCACTCAAGAATGAAGAAGAAGCCATCAGTAAAGCAGTAACAGGCTCTAGCGTTATATTCAACGCTCGAAACGAAGCTTCCATAGTCGACATTGAATCGCCGAAGAAGACATGTCCCGGCCAATTACTGAAGATCAGAGTGACAGTCAAATACTCATTCAGAGAAGAAACACGAATTGCAACGGCTCTTTGGGACATAGAATCCAGAAATCTAGTCTCAGCATCAGAAAAGATTGTTCAAGGAGACGGTGTAGAGGAATGTGCCCAATTGACATATGCGCCGTCCAACGAGAAGAATTGGTCGCTTGCAGCCGTTTTGTTAAGCTGGAACCAAGACCAGATCTTCGTAACGAAACCGATTCTTCTTGAAGTAGTCGTCTCCAATAAGCATCTTCTCTCAATCCAAACTGGCTACAGTAACATCTCAATCATCATTGACAATGTAATCTATAGGACCGATCGCGAAGGAAAGGCCCAGACAGAAGTTGAGCCTGGCGTACATGCAATTGAAACTCAAGAAATCGTACCTCTAGATGAAGGCTCTAGGCTAGTCTTTAGAAACTGGCAAGACGGTATCAATTCAAACCGGATAAAAGTTAATATTAATGATGATGAAACGCTCAGCCCTGTCTACATACGACAGTATCTTGTAACAGTGAACTCATCTTATGGCGAAACGGAAGGGGCTGGATGGTACGATGAGAACACCAGAGTAAGAATCGCAATAAGCCCAGAGTCGTTGAAGAAGAACACTGCGGGAATCTTTCAAGAAGAGTATGCGTTCGAAAGTTGGAGTGGCGACGCAACTGGCGTGGATCCACAGATTGAGATAACAGTGGATCGGCCGAAACTAGTGATCGCGACTTGGAGGACAGGATATGACTCTTTAATCCAGACTATCGCTGCTTTGAGCATCGCTATATCGTCGGCCTTAATCGCATTCTTTGGATATAGAAGTTTCAGAGCCCGCCTTTGAACTCAGTCTTCAGCACCCCCCACGCATGGGTTTCTCTAGCTTCGCTGTAAGGTCTCCAACCCTAGAAGACGCGCCGTGAACAATGGGTGCTCCGTGTCCTGGGAGAATCGAGTCAAAGTCTAACGCACTCAATTTCTTGACTGAACGCTTCACCTCATACGGATTCATTGAAGTAGATTCCGCTGGTTCTCGAACCTCTCCCCCTTCGCAGATGACAGTATCACCTGAAAATAGAACTTTCAACTTTGAATGGTAGAGGCATATACTTCCTGCAGTATGTCCTGGAGTGTAAATGACTCCTAGCCCTCCAGAATTAGGAACCTCCATTCCATCACTAAGCGTAAGATCAATCTCGACTGGGTGAAGTCTGACGAATGGCTTCACTATTCTAAGAGCTAGTCCCAACATGCCTCTCGGCGTCGGGTAGGACGTAACACCGGATATACAGCCTACGTCATTCCTGTGAGCGGCAACAGTGGCTTTAGTCCTCTCCTTGACCTCAGCTGCACCTCCACAATGGTCTATGTGGCAGTGTGTCAAAACAATATCGGAAACATCAGAAGGCTCGTATCCAAGACTAGACAGGTATGAAAGAATCCGCTTCGCGTTTCCCGGCCATCCTGTGTCTACTAACGTGATGCGTTCTCCTAGTAATAGGTAGACATTCGCTCCGAAGTTTGGAAGAAGGTGAATTCCTCGAACTATTTCCACCCTGCCACATTCCCTCAAATGTTCTTTAATAAACATCCGTGAAAAGCTCTCAAGTTTACAGAGGAAAACAGAAACCACGCTGATATAACCTTGTCTCAGCGATCTGAACAATGAGAAGTCATCTTGGGAGCAATCGACGACTTGTCTTAACAAACAGGCGACTCATGTGAGCAGAAAGATTTTTCGAAGCAGCAATAGGCTGTGTCCAGAAGGAGTACACTGAGTAAAGTGCGAAGAGAGAATAGAATAACCAGTTAGGTCGTCAGCTTTCCACAACTTTTATTCCCGCTATGACCTATTCAATGCGAAAAGATAAGCAATTGAAGGACATAGCCTCTCAGTGATCTTCATGGCGCGATCTGAACACGCCTTATTGCCGACATACTGGTTCACTTGGCTCTGGAACTTCTCGTACCGAATGATGGTTCCAGCACTACTGCCCGCAATCCAGGCTTCACTACTACTTTCGAACTGGCAAGTTGGGACTGTCGTCGGAGCTCTCAACCTTGGGTATGCGGTCTCAGCCTACCCGTCAGGACTCTACTCAACAAGATTCGGTCCAGAAAGGATAATCTGCTTCGGAGTCGCCTTGACGGCGGTATGTATGTTGCTCTTCACAATCTCACAATCTTATCTAACAATGCTAGCCATCATATTCATTGCAGGTCTAGGTCTCGGAACATATCTGCCGCAGGGACTTGCACTTCTTTCCCAACAATATGAGAAGCGGAAAAGGGGAACAATCATAGGCGTTCATGAAACAGCCGCGCCCATCGGGCAGGCTGTCGGGCCCCTCTTCGTTAGCATGATGCTCTTACCATTGGGATGGACTGGCTGCATACAGGCGTGGTTCGCTCTTGCAGCTGTCCCTCTAATCTCATTCTTGTTTGTCATTCCAAAGTACAAAGGGGATCCAAGCGCGAGTGAGAACATGCATGAGGGTCGAGAATGGTCTCTCAGACTTTACATGACAGTAGTTCTATTGAACAGTTGCATATGGTCAGTCAACTTGGGGCTACTCTCAATGATTCCAATCTACATGGTACAGGTATTCCTAGTGGATGTCGCCTTCGCTGCATTTCTTGTAGGCGCCACAAGGTTCTCAGGGGCATTCGGACAACTTGTAGGAGGATTCCTCTCCGATGCGGTTGGAAGATTCAAGGTACTGATCGCGGTTGTTGCGGTTACAGCCGTCTCGACCGTAGGAGTAGCCTTCGCGCCTTATGGTCCTATAATGATAGCTTCCATGGTGATTCAAGCTATGGCAACAGCAGCCTTCTTCCCTGTGATATTCGCAACCGTTTCCGATAATACGTCTTCCAGAACAAGAGCCAAAGTTCTTGGGGTAATAAATGCAGCAGCAGGTTTCATCGGTGGGAGTTTATCACCTATGATCATAGGCTACTTGGCAGATGAATTCAATTTCAGAGACGCATTCTTATATCCGGTTGTTCTAGGATTTTTCGCGTGCTTCTTGATACTGTATTTGAGAAAACAAATCTCGTAAGGAATGATGAAAGAGCTCATCTCCATACAATTCGAAAAGAGGGGTGCGATTGATGAAGTTTCCTAGAAGACGGTGCAACTTTGTACAGTTAGGAAGAATGAGTTACGAAGAGGCGCTGGAACTGCAGGGGGATATTGCAGAAGCTCGTAGAGACAATCGGATTGAAGACACATTATTGCTTCTTGAACATCCATCCGTTATCACGATCGGACGAAGCGGCAACTCCAAGAATATTCTAGCTTCAAGAGAAATCTTGGAGAGGGAGGGCATTCGGCTGTATACGGTTGATAGAGGTGGAGATGTTACTTACCATGGTCCGGGACAGTTAATTGGATATCCGATCATTGATCTCGCCAATCATGGTAAGGACATCCACTTGTATGTATATGGAGTTGAAAACTCGATTGTAGAGTTACTGAAACGAGAGTATGCGGTAGAGACCGAGATTGTGCAAGGTCACGTTGGCGTATGGTACAGTGCCGAAAAGATTGCCGCAATAGGGGTAACGGTCAGATCTTGGATTACGACACATGGCTTTGCGTTGAACGTGGATCCGGATATGAATCATTTCGCAATGATACACCCGTGTGGAATAAGGGATAGAGGGGTAACGTCGTTGAGCAAGATACTGAATAGAAAAGTGACGGTCGACGAGGTTGCGAAGAAGTACCCAAAGTATTTCGGAGAAACATTCGGTGTAGAGATGAATGAGATAACCTTGGAAGAATTGATGGGATGTCTTCATTGAGCGGCAAGAAGCCTAATTGGCTTGTCGTCAAAGCTCCGAAAGAGGAGACTTTGCAGCAGATGCGGAGACTACTTGACGATTTGAATTTACATATTATCTGCGACCAAGCGCTTTGCCCGAACATCGGCACATGCTTCTCCCATGGCACAGCTACCTTTCTCATACTTGGTGACACTTGCACCAGAAACTGCGGCTTCTGCGCTGTTAAGAAGGGGAAAACTCGGCCTCCTGATCCTGAGGAGGCTGAACGTGTCGCGCAAGCTGTTAAGAGGTTAAGACTAAAGCATGCAGTAGTAACGTCAGTGACTCGAGACGACCTGGAAGACTTCGGAGCTGGACAATTCGCATCAACTGTTACAAGAATTAGGGCTTTGAATCCGGAAGCGCGGATTGAACTCCTCATTCCAGATTTTGAAGGTTCATCTGAAGCCTTGAAGAAGGTAGTGAAGGCCAATCCAGACATAATAGGACATAACCTTGAAACTGTGCCGAGACTGTACCCTCAAGTGCGTCCAAGAGCATCCTACCAACGATCTCTACAACTGTTGAAGATGATTAAGGTACTCAACGGTGCAATTCTTACTAAATCAGGGTTAATGCTGGGTTTGGGAGAGAAAGAGCGAGAGATATTAAGTGTTATGAAGGACTTGCGTTCTGTAGATTGCGATATACTGACATTGGGACAGTATCTACAGCCTTCTGAGAGACAACTGAAAGTCGAAGAGTACATCAAGCCTGAGAAGTTCAAGAAGTATCAAGAGATCGGACTGCACCTCGGTTTCGCATATGTAGCTTCAGGACCCCTCGTCCGAAGCTCATTCAATGCAGAAGAATATTCATGGAGGTTTGTCTAGCGTAACCCTTCAATGAAAGCAATCGCTCGCTTAACGGGAACGTCGTCTCCTTCAAAAGCGACAATCTTCTGAATCGTGCCATCGATTGGAGCAGTAACCTCGAACACGGCTTTCTCGGTTTCAACCTCCAAAAGCGGCTCGCCTTCTTCAACAGTATCGCCCTGTTTCTTAAGCCATTTCACTATTTTACCCTTCGTCATACTTTTTCCGAGTTTGGGCATGGTGACTGTTCTCGTAAAGTGGCCCCCATACAATTTGGCAATATTAAACGTACAGTATTTTACTGTTCCTCATCACCGCTACACTATTTGGTGATTCTTCTGAACATGACGATTCCTATAGAAGTAGCCGCGATCGTGAAACTGAATCAAACTGAACAATTTCTTTGCTTAGGCTGTTTTCCAAGAACGAGTATCAAATTTTTTATGCTGAACTCGATAACATATGATCGAATAAGAATGGCAAAAGGCAAGATTTTAAAATACCCAACAGTTCCCATCGAAGTTTGGCCGGATAAGAAGATCGATGAACTTGTTGGAGAAATGAGCTTCATTGGATTTCAAGGAAGAAGACTCTCGGAGGCCGTTGATGTCTGGTCGAAGATGCTGAAGAAGAGAAACATCGTCATTTGGCTTGGTTTAGCGGGCGCGATGGTCCCGGCTGGGATGAGGCGGATAATCTCCTACTTCATAAGACGCAGAATGATCGATGCTTTAGTAACGACTGGAGCCAACCTCTATCATGACTGTTTTGAAGCACTGGGAGGAAAACACTACATCGGGTCAGACTCACTTGACGATGTGAAACTCAGAAAAAATAGAATAGATCGAATATACGATGTTCTCGCAAACGAGAAGAGATTTTACGCAGTAGATCTTTGGATAGAGAAGGAGTTCTGCACGAACTTAACCGATGATTTTCCATACTCGACGAGAGAGGTCCTCTATCTGCTCAGCAAGATACTAAGTGAAAAGTGTAGAGAGAAAGATTCGATTCTCGTGAACGCCTTCAAGGCTGGAGTACCAGTATTCTCCCCAGCCCTTTGCGACAGCTCACTTGGATTTTCAATAATGTTCGCAAACAGAAGAAGGGGAAGAAGAATAGTCATCAATGAGATCAAGGACATTGACGAAACTTCTCGAATAACAGAGAAGTCCAAGCTAACAGGAGTCATATTCATCGGCGGAGGTACTCCAAAGAATTTCATTCAACAAACAGCAGTGATAGCGAGCTATCAAACTCGACATAACAAAAGCCACAACTACGCCATACAGATAACCACGGATATACCGGTATGGGGAGGTTTGAGCGGCTGCACGTTCGAAGAAGCCCAGAGCTGGGGAAAGATCGGGAGAAACGCTCCGAAGGTAACTTGCCATTCAGATGCTACTGTAGCTTTACCGATAGTGGCTCATGCGCTCAGCGAAAGATTCAGGAAACTAAGAAGAAATGTTCCCATCTTCGAGTGGTCAGAGAACAACCTCGAGATCAATTTTCAAAGAATGAGGTTATGAATATCCGTCCCAGATCGCGCCAAGACATACAGATATCTGTGGCGAAAAGCTTCGTCAAGAGATGACAACCTGAGGAAAACCATCATCTAAACAAAACTCCATCCAAAAACGACAAATATCATGAATACTGGACATATGCAAGCAAGCTTTGAATCGTGAGGGCGAAGACAGATAATCATCTTCCATGGAAAAGGCGTCAAACATGTTCGGAGTTAACATTGCGAATGAAGCTCTGCGTAAGATTGTCGCATACACCCGAAGCTCAGACGAAAAGATCGGCCTACTGATCGGGGTGATGGCGCAGGACGGACTGTGGGTGACAGATGCTATAGGCGGATATGGTCCTGCACATAGCACTGGAACCGTTTTGCTTCCTCAAGCATTAGCTAGGGTTGCAGATGACATTATTAAGGGCAGAATTGAAGGGACCATCGTCGGTTGGTATCACTCTCACATCGGTCACGGAATCTTTCTTTCAAATGTGGATATTGATACGCAACTAAAGCTGCAACAATTTTCACAGTACGTTGTAGCTTTGGTAATAGACCCCACAATTAATCAGTTCGGGGTATTCATATATGATCCAAGGCTTGGATTGGTCCAACTACCTTCAAGTCAGATAAGAATAGTTTAGAGTAGTACGTGAGGGGGAAAGACGATGAAGTTTTCTGAAGTTGAACTTCTTTCCAAACTCGTTGGAATAGACACTAACGCGCAGACCAAAGTTGGTTACACTTCATGCGCAATGTTGATCGAGAGAGAAGCGAAGAAGCTGAGGTTTAAGACAAGAGTTTACGATGCGGTTAAGGAGACACCTGACAAGAAGCCGAGGCCAAGTGTAGTTGTAGATCTTGATGTAGGAGCAGAAAATACCATTCTACTGGTAACGCACTATGATGTCGTTCCGCCAGGAGATGGCTGGAAGCATGATCCTTTCAAACTCAAAGTTGAAAGAGAGAAGGCCTTCGGAAGAGGTGCAGCTGATGACAAAGGTTCGATAGTAGCAGCCCTCGGCGCGCTCTATAACCTCGGAACGCAATCGAGAATCAATCTTTCTCTCGTAGCTTCTCCAGATGAGGAGGTTGGAGGGGAATTTGGCATCGGGTATCTTCTAGATCACAAGTATATAGACGGGTATGGAGCAGTGATTTTGGACGCTTCTCCAGATATGGTCAGCGTAGGCGCTTCCGGCGTCATATGGGGAAGAATAGTCGTGAAGGGAAAGCAAGGACACGCAGGATACCCGCATAAGGCACGAAACGCAATAGAAGCAGCACTACCATTCTTAAATGATCTGAAAGAGTACTCGAAGATCCGGGAGAAAGTTCGATCGAAAATCCTTGCACCACCGGGATCCCCGTACAAATACATCTGGGGAAGATTCTCACTAACCATATTGAAAGCTGGAGAAAAAGAGAACATAATCCCAGGACTCTGCGAAGCACGTTTCGATCTTCGCATATGCCCCGACGAAGACTACAGTACCGCCAGACAAAACTTCAAGGAGCACTTCCGCAGGCTTGTGGAGAAACATGAGATCGATGCGACGTTAGAGCTGCAGAAACACAGATTCTCAAACTACTATACCGATGCTAGACATCCCTTGGTAAGAAACTTCCAGAAAGCCGCAAGTACCGCCGCGAAAAAGAGACTGAAGATATGCGGCGAGTTGGGCGGCAACGATGGACACTTCTTCGCCAGAAAAGGCATCCCTGTAATATCATTCGGCGCAAGCCGTATCGAATGCAACTTCCATGGCGCGGATGAGTTCGTCTATCTGAACGACATCAAGTTGGTAGAGAGGACCGTGGCCAATCTCGCAAGGGACTGGACTTAGGGAACGAATTTGCTCGATGAACTGAAAATCCCAACTCAAGAAGGTCTTCCGCAGATTTTAGAGAGTTTTATAGAGAAAGAAAACTATACAAGTAATTAGCTCAGAACAAATACTAGGTGGAATTATGGAAGAGGAGAAAAAGCTTGTAGGCAAAGTGACCCACTATTATCCCAAGATCAGCGTGGCAGTGGTTGAGTTGCAGACGCCAATCAACGTTGGCGACAAGGTTCTGATTAAAGGAAGCAGTACCAACTTCGAGCAAGTGGTAGAATCGATGCAAATAGAGCACAAAGATGTCCAGAGAGCAGAAGCTGGACAGTCGATAGGCCTCAGAGTCAAAGAAAGAGTGAGAGAGAACGACTTAGTTTACAGGTAACTGAGAACGCTGAAGATTTCGAGCTCGGCTCAACGGAGATGCCGCTAGTAGCTACTAGGCAAAGTCCGGTCCGACTGTAAGGCTCTTGGATAGACATGCCTCTTATATAGTCGGTATTCTGCGAAGGCTTAACCGCCCTGTTTGTTGCGCAGATATAATCTTCAGATTCATTTCAGTTTCTCCTGATAGAGATAAAGTTCTAAATATGGATCTGAATGAGACAACTACTGCCACGAGAATCTTCGTGAAAGTAAAAAACACGATTGAACCGCATAACCGCCAGAATAGGTGCTCCACTCAGTTGAGCTGACTATGATGAGAGCCAGAAGGAGAACGATAGTAATACTCGTCCAGGTCTTGCTCATTACATTGTCAGTTCTTCAACCCCAACTCAAGGAGGCATCGGCGGTCGTAGGCGATCTCGCAACAGTTTCTCCTGGCAAGTTCGATTGGTACGTTGGAACAGCTGAGGATCCCATAGTACACAACGACTATCCAAATAGCACCGTACTGGCAAACACTGTCGGCGATCTGCTCTTCAACATAACTTTAAACGGCCCTCGAAGCTCGATCTCAATCTACATCCCACCAGAGTTTGGAGGTCTAACGTCTGGAAACACCACAAATATCTGGACGAACATTACCAACGACTACAAGTTCATATCGGTTTCAAAGATGCCGCTCACGGATGCGATTGGCCCGGATTGGTGGAAGATAACGATCTCAAAGCCGCTCGCGAGCGCTATCCCAGCTGGCTGGCATTTGGTGAAGATCTTCGATCTCAAAGCGCCAAGTATTTCAGGACGATACTTTTTCAAGATATTCACGCGTCTTCTAGGGCCTTCTTTCGAGGCTTCAATAGGTTCCAAGAATTTTCCAACGCTCGTCGTCAAAGACGAGTTGAACCCTGCGTATATTTCAGGGCATGTTCTCTACGGCGGAAACGAGTACTATGGCTACTATTATGGCCTTCCAGTCAATGTTCCAGGAAAAGTTGTAGCAGAAGGAGTGACGCCTCAGGGAAGGATTGTGAAAGCTCAAGCTTACTTCAATGCCAGCGCAAACGGTTACTACACAATTTATGGCATGGCCCCTGGAACATACAATTTGACTGCTTCTGCTGCAGGTTTTCCTCCGATTATGATAAGCCGCTCTGTGTCAGTACTTGCTGGACAATCGCTAGATAGAGTTGATCTTTACGTATATCCCGGTCCCGAGGTATCTGGAATAGTCTGGTCAAAGTGTCCTATACAACCGGTTCAGTGGGGATGGATTTACGATATAGCGGGAACGATGAGACCTCGCCCTATAACGATCGAGCTGTTAGACATCGACGGTAGGCTTGTTGCATTTACGAGTGGAGCGACCTCCCCTACTTCTGTGAACTACAACTTCACTTTAGGAAACGCAATAGAATATGATGGGCATATTCCTCAAGACTTCGCCGGCTATGTCTCCGGATTTTCACCAGGCGATTATCTAGTCAAGGTCTATGTGAACAACTATATTCAGCCGGATACAACGTATGTTCACGTCTTTAACGAGACTAGGTCGATATTCGTCCCGATAGACTTGTTGAAGGGAGGCTTATTCAATGTGACGATACACTTCAAAGATTGGCCTGGGCTTCAAGAGACTCCGACAGAACTGGACCATTATCTGGTTATTGAAGCCTACGACTCATATGGCGCGTTGAAAGGATGGAACCTAACTTGGGTTCCGAGAGGTAGCGCAAACAAGGTTGTGGAGGTAACAGGTTTCCTTGACTTGTACACTTTCAGAGGAATTAGAGACTATGGACTGTATCCTGGAACCTACATGATAAAGGCCTATATGAGTGGCTACACGCAACTCGAGATACAGTACTCCACGGTAGCCGGCTGCTGCAACGTAACCAGCATAAGCTTCGAGATGGTCAAGGGAGGAACTATCAACGTTACACTCTACTCTGTCGATTGGCAAGATCCACGTATTCTTAGGCCTTGGTCGTATCCTGGAAGAAACATAACGATCTACTTCATAGATCAAACTGGAAAAGACTGGGGCTCAACCTACATCAGCCAACCTTCGACCGGGACATCTGTGTCTTTCAGCTATTATGGAACGGACTACTATGCTTTGACCAAAAGCCCATACGTCTATTACCTAGGGTTGCACGACACCTCACTACCGACTGGAACATACCAGATGAAAGCATACACGCCCGGATACTTGCCAAGCGAAATTACTTCCATAGAGATAGCCGCTGGAACCTTAGGGGATATAAGAATGAACCTGATTCAAGGCGCAACTATCTACATCATCATGAATTTTAAGACCGAGAGCCTATTCGCGCCAATAAGCACGTTAGCAGCAACGCCGATAAGGATTGAGATTTTCAATTCAGTTGGCGAGCTTGTGGGAGCATCCATAGGTTACGTGCCGCCTAACATCGTTCAAATATCATGGCCAGCATTCGATTTCGCCAAGATATACGGCCTCGATTCTTACGCAGGCACTTACACTATCACTTGGACGAACTATTTCCACACAACCGATGGCAAGCTACAGAAAGACAGCGGACTGCCAGCTGACACATTTTTCGTGAAAGCCTATGTGCCCGGGTATAAGCAGAACGCAGATGTTGAGGCAACGGTGTCCTTGTCTGGAGCCGCGACTGTTATCTTTGATATGGAGAGGTTGGCGCATGTACGTGGAGTTGTTCGCTGGTTCAATATGTTCGGAAATCTTTCACCTCTTTCATGGGCAACTATCAGCGCATACAACATGAAGCAAGTCACCACCAGCTCTTTGGACGGACTCTATGACTTTTGGATTCATGACGGTGATATTCTAGTCACTGTCGCTCTGTATGGGTACGAAACTCAGACGATGAGTATACGCGTCACTTTAGGATCCGATACTGAACTGAACTTCAACATGCTTAGTCACGGCATGCCGGTTCCTGAACTTGATCCATCTGTTACCCCACTGTTGCTTACAGTGGTATTTGTTTCTATAGCCTTAAGAAAGATATTCGGATTTCGATTGAGAAATCAATCAATGCCTAGAATTCCATTCAGATCCGTAATGTGGAAGAACAGGCATAGCCATTACGGATGATACTTCTGGGTCTGCCTGAGATGGACCTGAAATCATCAGAATTTTTCTGCTGGCCATTATGTTCACCGCGCCCTCTGTTCATATAGGGAATCTTTCAATGGTTTCCGCAATTTTCAGTTAAGCCGCGCCTGCTATTATGGAACACTGGATGCCGTCTGGTTTCATTGCAATCAACTAGTGCTTCCTCGAAACATCGAGACGGAAATGAGCGCACCTTGATGTTAAAAGATCTAATATACACTGTCGGCATTCTCGCTGTAGCTGTGAAACGGTCTTGAATGCGAGTAAGGATGCTGCCAAAATTTCGCTCGTACTCATTTTGATACTATTCTCTTCGCTAACGGCGGCACCTCGTGTTCGTTCTTCAGTCGGCAGAGCTTTAATACTTTCACCAATCGAGGATAGCTACCCATTCAGCAAACTTGAGGACTTGTTGAGCGACCTTACCTCAGCCGGGTATTCTGTTGATGTAATGAATGACTCCCAAGTTACCGTTGAATTCCTCGAGTCTGGTCTGAGAAATTACTCGATCATAGTATTCAGAACAGAGTCGATTGAATTTGAAGGGGAGGCCCTCTCTTTTCTCACTGGCGAGATCGTCTCTGGAGAAACTATTGCTAAGTATCAAAAAGAGATTTCGGATAAACTTGTGGCGTACACTTCCAGTAAGGTCTTCAGGGCTTTTCCCAGCTTTATTGAACATCTCTATGCGCCAAACGGGCTTGAGGGGAAACTGATCTATTTCTTCTCGGCTTTCTCGAGCAGCTTTTCGTCCTCATTCATGAAGGCTGGGGCTAAAGTATTCATTGGATATGCAGGCGGTAGCGGGTGGAGCTTGGAATGGGGAATAGGCGACAGCGCTACTGCGAGTCTCTTCGATTTCCTCTGCAGAGGACATGATGTCTATACAAGCGTTCGAGAGACAAAGCAGCTACTCAATAGTAGATGGGGGGTATCTGCTCCGTTCAATACTATATCATATGTAGGAGACGGTGCGTTCAAGATTACCTCAATTACATCGACGAGCACAGTCACACAGACCGCAACAACTACTAGCCAAACATCAACCACTACGACTGCTACCAATACGACATCTACATCATCGACGACCACAACTGCAACAACTTCGACTGTGATTCCTGAGTTCCCGCTATCAGTCGCTTCATTCATTCTGTTCGTAGCAACAGCTATGCTTCTACTTGCAAGAAGGAGACATCTGACCGCTTGTAATGAATGATTAGATAAGGCCGGTTGAACGAGCGCCAGCCTTCTTGAGTTACCTAGCCCTTATGAAACCTTTCAAAGTAAAGTTGATGATAGTCTTTAAGCAATTACATATCGAA
>Ga0209725_1001407_pt1 | contig 13564 bp, 16 predicted proteins | sample I18A1metaG_FD_184145 | JGI IMG/M metagenome (GOLD analysis project Ga0209725, IMG submission 184145) | Lake sediment bacterial and archeal communities from Gulf of Boni, Indonesia to study Microbial Dark Matter (Phase II) - ​I18A1 metaG... | ecosystem: Environmental > Aquatic > Freshwater > Lake... | reverse complement strand
TTCTTCTTCTAGTTTCTCATGGAACTTTCTCGCTAGTGTTTCTCCCTTCTTTTCGCTCATTTTCTCCCTCCTTAACTATGAACAGTTTGCGGGTTGAGCCCGTATGGTAGACGAGTTTGGTTTGAGAAAAAGTTCGGATGAAGTCTCTTATGGCTGCATAGTCTCTGATAGGGCCGTGGCATATGAAGCCATACGAGAGATGAATCTCTAGGTCTCCCTTCTCCATGCTCAAAGTTTCTCCCAGCTCCCTGAGGAATAGGGGCTTATGGGCTGACGTCTATGCCATCGCCGATGAAGTCTATGCTTTCCGCGAGCACGGCATCCTCATCCATCGTGATGCCATAGACGCGGATAATCGCGTTCTCAACGGTGATGGTGAACCCTGCCGTCGGAGTGAACACTATGTCGCAAACGTATCCTGCCATTGCGTCCTCGAGAAACGTGAGGTCGAGCCATGCTTTCCTCAAGGTTCCCCTGTAGTGCCTGTGGCCCTTGACGAGACTCGGCTCGCCTCCTCCGCCTATGCCATAGTATTCATCGACATCCAGGGCGAAGTCGAGCCCTGACGCTGAGATGATGCCGCCGCCTACGGTTGTGTTTCCATACTTGATGCTGGCTTCTAGCGGTTTGAACGGATCGGACATTTTCTATTTTTCACCTTCCTTTTTTTCTTTGTCACGCGAAAAGATTCGGGTGACTGCGACTAGTTTGCGAGTCGGAGGCAGATACGCCAAAGCAAATTAAGAAACAAGTCTTTCAATGCGCGGCGCGGTCTTCCTTCTCGCCTATAAAGCTGAAAGATTTTGATGCGTGAGAACGTGGGGTACTTGCCTTTCAAGACAAGGCGAATGCGACATCGCCATAGGCAGGCTTCATGCCAGCGTTTGATCCATGCTTTGCCGCAGAGGGACCTGCAGGGTGGAATCCACCAAGGCACACAGTCAGGCTTCCAGTCTTTCGGGATCTCAATGTATTGGAAGGTTTGGCTTTTCACGGGGCCCTTTTCAGGGATTTCGGCGAGAACGTAGCCGATGCCTTCTTTGACGATGATGGCGTATGTTTTGCCATTGATAGTTTTGGCGGGAACCGGGTTAGGGACTTGGATGACCCAGATACTCGAGGGCTCCATTTATGATTCTACCGCTATACCGCCGAGATCCACGCTGGAGATTGTGCCTGTTACAGTTATTACGTTCGTTGCGACTGAGCAGGAAACCTCAGTGCCATCGCTTTTCTTGTAAAGGTGGGCTGAGGCGAGCGTGGTGACATCGCTAATGGTGATTGTGTCGCCTGTGCTTGCGCTTGAAACAGAGAACCCTATCTCCTTCTTCTTCACTTCCACAGTCCGCGTATATTCAGATCGGTAGGTGATAGTTGGGGTTTTAGGTGCCATTTCTATTCATCTCATAGCTTTGCAGTCATATCTATCTCGAACGGAAACTGGATGAGTTTGCGGAAGTTCGGGTCGCCCTGTTCAGGTGGAGGCATGTCTTGGCAGACTTGGCAGGGATAGAGCGTGATATCGTCATCTTTTAGGTCCGAGTAGCTTTCCCAGATTTTCAGGATCCTATCTGCGATCTCGTCACGTTTCGCGGCGGATAGAGCGTACACATCGAACTGGAAGATTAGCCGGACCGTGTGGGCTTTCTCCGTCGTCGACATGACTTCGCCTACGCCCGGATATTTGCTTCTTCCCGCGACCTGTTGCATGATGACGCAGGGAACTTGGAGGCTTTTGTCCTGTGGAAAGTAATCGTAGATTTTCACTCCGGTTCCGGCCAATGTGCCTAGCAGTGTTTTGAGGGCAGCTCGGACGCTCGCGGTTGGCGTAGTTTCATAAGTCATCTTAACCAGTCTCGAACCGTATGTGTCGGAACGGATCTAGTTGTCTGCGAAGGATTGGCGGAAAGGCCTCGAATTCAGGGACCGCAAGCTCAACGGTGCCGAATGTTCCCGGCCTCGTGATGAATGGGCTAGTGAGCTTCATGGCGACCATGTAGCGGAGAAGATTGACAACGATCTGCGCCGAAATGGTTTTCACGATTTCAGGCACGGACGCATAGCCGTAGCTGTAGACGAGTTTGATGTTCTTCCAGCCTTTCTCGAATCCATCCTCAAACATGATTTTCTCGTCGTAAACCACGTAATCGTCTGAGGATTCTTCCGTCCAGGTGCCTTTGCCCATGTGGTCATCATTAGTGTATAACTTTGAGACAGAGAGGATGGGGAGATGCTTCGGAGATATCTCAAACTGTCCGTTGCCGTCAAGATATTCGGTTTGATTCTAGGTGCTGGTTGAAGTCGTGCTTACTTCCTTGTCTATGAATTCGTCTGCCTTCGGAATCAGGACCGTGGAAATGAAGGCTTCATACTCCGCATTATTGGCGAAGGTAGAGCCCCACTTATCGTAGTCTTGCTGGGCGAACTTCTTCACTAGGTCAATCGTGCAGTAACCCATTTCCTTTTCACTCTTTGACGATCATTCTTTCTTTCGGCTGATACCATGAGCTGAGTTTGTTCATGGCGCAGTCTTGACATTTGACTTGGAAGTCTTTGCATTCCGCTGTATGCTCACATTTCACATTCATGTCCTTTCATCTCAAAAACGAAGTAGCGTTGCGTGGGAATCGTTGCAGATTCGGTGGAAGCGACACTCAGTCATTTTCTTCCAGCTCTCTGCTTCAACGCCCAGATGCAATCGTTCACGTAGCTTTCGTGGCTTTGCTGCGCATGATGGTTGATGACAATGATCTCATCCATTCGGTTTCGCGTGTTGTTGGTCACGAGTTTGTGGTCGTGGTCGTAGCAAGCGTCTTCGAAAATATCCATTTCGTCTAGGTACTGGTAACCCGGTTTCTTCTGGATAAACTTGGTTTGGTAATCCCATGTGCTAATGATGGGGTTGGTGGCGAATTCTTTTGGGGGCATGTCTTTGCCTAAGCCTTTGAAGAGGATTGCTGTGGTGAATGTGGGTACGGAGATGCAGTTCACGATTCGGTTCGCTTTGATGTCTTCGATGATTCTGAGCATATCTGTATGTCTTGAGTAGAGGACTTCGTCTCCGTCGAGCCAGACAAGCCAATCATAGTCTTTGACTTGGGATAGGTAGAGGTTTCGAGCTTGCTGCTCGGTTAGCTTCTTGTCGCTTTCAATGTAGGTTAGAGGGATTGGAGTGCAAATGATTTCGGAGACAAGTCTAGTCTGATCTGTGCTATGTGTCGCCGGGATTGGGTTTGACGTGAAGACGCTGTCGATGATGACATATTCGTCTACGTAGGCTTTGAGTGAGCGGAGGCTGTCAACGATTGACTGTTCCTCGTTGCAGACCACGTAGCAGGCGACCAGCTTCATTTTCGATGTAGCTTCCGTTTGCACTTCTCACAGAGAATCGGGCTGACCTGTTCAACCATCATATTGGGTAAGTAGATTGATTTGCCGCATCTATCGGATCGATGGTTCAAAGTCTATTCGCGCATCCTCTTTCCCAACGAGAAGTCTACCATGATGAGTGCCATAATGTCGGAGATTGACGCGGAAATCTACGAATTGTGGAATGTTCTCTTTGGCGCAGTCTTCAGCCCAAGCAAGATCTAGCATCAAGCCACCTATGCCTTTGTTCCAACTTCTGAACCTAATCTTGCGCCAAGTCTCTTTGCTGATCAAAGCGCAGGCGTTGCCTTGAAACCAGACTCGAAAGATGTCGCTGTGTCGATCCGCCCATTCACTCGTTAGGAAGTGGTAGCTTTTGCGTTGAATCGGACGCAAGGTAACAGGAAGAAAGGCGACATTCACGTAGGGGTGAGGTAGGTTGTCGAGACATTTTCCGCAACTAGCACCATGTTCTGTGTGTCGGTCAAACTCGCAGATGTTGCAGTAACCAGATATAACAGGTAGATTAAATTGGGTGACATCGTCGATTAGTTGCCTTATGTTTCTAGGTGTCGGTGTGATGTCATCGCTAGATAACAATATGTGGGTGTGGTCAGTTGTGTGGTCTTCAAGCCAACTATTCATAGCATTAGGAACTTGCGCGGGGGTGAAGTTGCGGAACCAAACCTTATCGATGAAATCTAGTTTCGAGAATGCTTCTTGGACCTGTGGGATTTTGCGTACAGACAAGATGAGCATGAGAGGCTTGACAGCGATTGGGTGAGTTCGCCGGTAATGTTCCACGTTGTCTGTTAGAACATCGTAGGCTACTTCCCCGAAGTCTGATTGCTCTTGCTCTGCTGGTTGGAAGATGACTCGTTCAGCTTTCGGTGCAGGCGCGTCTAGTTTCCTGAATCGAGAGGGAGCGAGGTTGTTAGCGCATTTATAGCAGTTGTGAGGATGATCACGGCAGTAGGATTCGCTAGCTAACTCGCAATTGACGCCTTGCATCTAGCGGTCAATCCCTTTGTAGCCTCGATCTTTCCCGCGCAGAATCCTCTTAGTGCGATCAACGATGACGCCGATTTCTCTTCGGTTCGCTGAGAGGTTCGGCCAACCTTGCGTTTGAACTCGTTTCGCTACTCCTATCCAGACGCATTGAAAACAGAATCCGTTCGAGTGGAAGTTCCAAGGCGGCAACACACGGAGGCAACCCATGCACTTCGGGTAGCCTAGCATTTCCCAAGCGTCAGCCTGAAGAACGGGGCGTCTCTCTTTTGTGAGAGGATCAAGGATGATTTTCTGTGTAGGGATCGTTGGCAAGGATGTCGGGATCTCCGAAGTTATTTGATTCTTGATTCGCAAGTATTCCTCGGAAGTAGTCAGCTTCAGAGAGACGTTGAGGATTACGTTTGTGTCGAAGATGGCTGAGGCAACAGTTCTGGAGAATCACAGAGGGATAGCAGTTTGTCACATATTGTCCGTATATATCCCAAAGTTCGAAGTGGCTTCGCCAATAATGCATTCGAGGAATTGATAGTTTGAAGAGTCGTGTGGCTTGTCCAGAGCGTCCATCTGTGTACCGAATGTTGATTCGACCGAGAGCGAGGTTCGGGATTGCTGTCATTTGCTGTATCTCGGTAGCATCGCCCTCAAACACTTCGTCGCCATCAATGTGAAAAAACCAATCTTTTTCGGTGAAGTGTTTCTGTGCGTAGAATAGATAGAGGTTTCGTTTCTCTAGTTCGTAGAGTCTGCGTTTCGGCGCATAACTTCTCGGGGCGCGAATGATTGTAGCTTTGTCGCCAAGGGTTTCCTGAATCTTCTCGATAGTGCCATCGGTGGAGTGGTCTTGGTCGGATGGGTATCCTTCATAGGCTCCATCTATGAATATGAAATGGGAAACGAGAGGTATGACCGAACAGATGGATTGTTCAATCACATCGATCTCGTTGAATATGGAGTATGTTGCTATGAGCATGAACGATCCCAAAAAAGGGGAAATTCACTTTGGATTCTATTCCAATGTCTAGGTTCCTGCGTGGACGATTTGAGCGACCGCCTTATCAATGAGCAAACCTGCTCCCCCTGTGATGTGCGTAACGATGTCTTGTGCGATTGCCAAGGCTTGTCTCTGAATCTCCGTTTCGATTCCGCCTTGGTAGGCCCAGCCGAGAGCTAGGCTTCTGACGAAGCAGGCCATGTAGCCGGCTGCGTTCGCCGTTGGCGATGCGGGCTCGAACAAGGGATCTTCGATTACGTCCATGCCGAGTAGTCGCTGAACTCCACCAGTCGTGACATATTGGATCAAAGCGCCTGAGAGTTGCGCGTTGGTCCAGTTTGCGGAGAGCATTGCGTCCCATGAGACGGGGCAGGTGACTAGGGCGTTGGGCATGAATATGTCGCTCTTGCAGTAGCCTTTCGCGGTGATGATGTTGGCAAAGGTTGGCGAATATCTTGCTCCGTCACCAGAGGTTCCGCCAGTCACCTTGTTATCCGATGCGGTCTTCAGGGCGGTCCAGAGTAGAGTGTTGATGGCTTTTCGGATAGCTTGGGCATGTCCATAACCGATTGCCTCGACGAAACTGAATACTGTTGAATCTTGCAGAAGATCTGATAGGCGTGTGGCTTGTCCGTAATGTAGCTTGGTAATGGTTGGTGCAGCTAGAGTCAAATCGACAGGCGTTGCGGCTGTTCCGTCTTGCTGTGTTCCACCGGTCCCCCATGACTGGTAGGTTGGGCTGGTGAGGACTTGGAACTTGTAGGTGAGCCCTGTTCCCGGCGGCATTTCCTGTTGAAGCGCAAAGTCTTCGGCTCTAACATCAGGAAACGTGTTCAAGTACCAGAGAGTCTTCGCGGAGACGAGAGTTGGAATAGCGGCGTTACTAGTCCCGGTGCTCATGACTTCTCGTACGGTTTTCTTGCCGAATGCTTCCAAGAGTTCTTTGACGGTCTTCTCGTCGTATCCTTCCATAGTTTGACCACTTCCTTTGTGGGTGTCCATTTCCAGCATGACCAGTGGTGGCAAATGGTAGCCTGCCAACCCCTCCCGCTTAACAGGTGTCGGCTAGGGTGAGCCGCAGAACCAAAAAATCTAGGATTCTTCTTCGAATTGCTTTGTGACTTCAGCCATTACTTGCCGCCAAGCCTTCTTCTCCGCTTGCTTCTCGGATAGGATTTCAAGGGCGACTTTGCGGAAAGCGTTCTTGGGACTGAACTTCGTTTGTTCCTCAATGGCTTGTTTCTTGAGTTCGTTGAATCGTTTGATGATGTCGGCTTGGCTTTCGAAGACGGGGCCTTGCGGTGTTTGGTCGATTGGCAATGCGGAAGGTTGATTCTCCGAGGATATGGGTTTGGGCTTCTTGAGTTCCTCGATCTGTTTGGCTAGGGCTTCGACTTGCTCTCTGAGAGCCTTGAGTTCGTCGGGTTTCTCGGCTTCTTTCGGTGGCTCAGTAGGTGGTGCTTGCTCCGGTGGCGGTGGCTGAGTCTTCTGTGCTTCGTCAAGGTTCTTGACGTTGGCTTCGATGGTGGCTTGGTCTGTGCCTTCCTTCAATGTTGCGGTTGGCTTTGACTCTTCAGGCGGCTTATAGTCTGGGTTGCATTGCTTCATTAGCTTGTGTAGTTTGCTTCTGATCGCGTCTTTCGCTGAGTCCGGAATGTCTGCTCCATCGAGGCGAGCTAAAGCGTTCCGTACGTGTGGGCATGATAGAGTGCCGTCTTTGTTGCGGACAGGTAGCTTGCGGAGAGATTTGCTACCGTCTTCGCCTTTGGCTTCAGGTGGAACGTAGAGGAAGCAACTGTCGGGGAAGCTTGCGTCTCCCCAAGATTCAGGCGTATAGTCATCGGGCAGCGCTTTACCGTCTGGTCCTGCGTAGTGTTGGGTTGGTTCCCTTGGCTCTTCCTCAAACTCATCGGCGAGTTGAGGCTCCTTTTTCTCTTCCACTCTCTTCTTTCGCAGTGATTCCTGTAACTCCACTATCTCCAAAACTTGCGCGTCAGGTATGCCGGGGAACGGTGTGAAGGACCATTCAAGCGGCTCAAACGCTACGACGACTGGTATGTCTTTGCCTTCAACTGCTTCCTGTTCGCCTTTGCCTGCTATTGAGACTCCTTTGAGTAGCGGCGGAATTCCTTTGCTGTCGATGCCTTTCAGTTTGGTGAATAGTTCACGGTCCATGAGGCCGATTCCTTCCGCGTAGAGTCCTTCACCGAAGGGACCTGTCTCATATGCGGTGTTGGTTGTGACTCCGACAATTTTGTCGCATAGCTCGCTGTGGTCTGTGCTGATTGGCTTCCCTATGAAGCCTGGCGCTGCTTTCTTGAGTATGTCGGCTGTCCATTCGCGTTCGTTCTGGCTTATGCCTGGCTTCGCTAGGAGGGCTTTCGCTCTCCAAGGGACGAGGCTTTCAAGTATTTTCTTGGCTTGTTTTTCCATTTCTTTTTCCTTCTTCACCAATTCATCGGTTTTCTTTGGTGATCGTGAAAACAGTCGGGACCAAAAGGATTCGCCGCGTTTCTTGCGCCACTGCGAGTAGCAGACAGCGGCGCGTTGCTTTTGGTCTGGATATTCGGACTTCATCGTTTCGTTGCCCATGCAGCGGGAGATGAAGTCTCGTTCATCTTCGTTCGGTTTGGGCGTGGGCAGAGGCATTTCTTAACTCACCAATACTCGTGAAGATGGGCGCTTAGGCGAAGCCGGGTCCGCCTGTCTGAGGCATGGCTCCTTGTCCGGCTTCCTCTTCAGGGTAGCCTAGTTTCTTGCGGGCGAATGCTGGCCCGATGATGCCGGTTTTGACTTCGCCTTGGTATCGCTGGCTTGCCTTCAACATGTCTTCGGGTGTGAGCGGGTTGAATTGGATTCGCACTTCTGGCGAGATTTCGCCGAGCGGGAAAATCTTCTGTTCGATGAAGCGTTTGATGGTGCGCTGGTAGCTTACGATTTCTTGGTTGAGTTGTTCTTTCTGGTATTCGGCGGTGGCTTGCGTGGTGGATTGTCCGTAGCCCAAGGCTTCTTCAGGTACGCCTAGTCCTGAGATCATGTCGCGTTCGAACATTTTGATGAGTTCCACGATGCCAGCCATGCGGCCTTCGCTGAGAGACTTGTAGACTTCGTCGATTGTGACCCATCCGTCCTCAAAGAAGTCTTCGCCTGCACCTCTCTGCTTCATTGAGGTTACGAGTTTGTTGAATACTTCGTCTGGGACCCGGTGGTCCGAATCGCCGATCTTGATGTGTAGCGGATGATCAGATCTCTTGCGGACGATCTCTGGCACTTTCTGTTTCATGTAGAGCATGGATTTGCCGACTGCTAGGACTCGTTTCAGGTTGCCTTGCCCGTAGACGTTGTTTCGGATTTTGCGGAACCTGAGATGTAGAAGGTCATCTATTTTGATTGGTAGTTCCGTTACGCCTACTCCGCGTGACTGATACCACTGTGAGGCTAGGCCTGTTTTTTCGTCGATGTCGCAGCTTATACTGAGAGGATCTAGAGTTCGTAGTTCAAGTTTGGGTTCCCGGTTGATCCAAGTGTAAGCGTTGCCGCAGATCAGCGTCGTGAGACTCAGGTCGGATAGCAACACGTCGGCGTCGATCAACTGCATGAATTCGTCCGCTTTCTGTTTGTCTGCCTCAGATTCGCTTTGCGTTGTGAATCCGTTCTGCCAAATCATCGTGTTCTTGATGTCTAGGGCGCGTCCAACGGGCCCGATGAAGCCATAGAGGTCGAAGTAGTCTAGGTAGTTGGCATAGTCCTCCGGCACATAGTGGCCCTGCGCGGTCTTGTAGATGGTTGAGGGTTGCTGCCAGATGATTTTAGTGGCTTCGAGAATCTTGCGTACGGATTCTAGCTTAATTGGTTTCTGTGAAGCAATCTTGCCGAATTTCACTTCAGAGATTTCCATGTTACATGTTCACCTTTCCGAAGTCGACGCGTGGTTGAATCCATATTTGCGCTAGTTGCCTACGCGCTATTTCACAAGCATCGAGAAGGTCGTCATGTTCGCCCGTTGGGAACTGTAGGAGTTGCATGATGAAGTCGTCTTGCTGTTTTGACAGGCGGAAGGTTTTGTTTTCAATGAAGGGGGCGAGTTGCTGTATGCGTTCCTGCTTGTCTCCTTTCGCGTCTACGCCAATGACAGGTAAGGCGGTGGGCCGGATGGCTTGAACAAATGCTTTCTGGTATGCGGTCTGCTCTACACCTATTCGAGTTGGATGATAGGCCGCTGCATACGCTTCAACCATCTTCAACTGGGCTGGAAAGTCTAGTCGGCCTTGATAGTAGTCAAGTAGGTAGATGATTCCATCCTTGTCCATGCCGAGAACGACGATCGCGAAGAAGTCTGCGGTTTGCTTCTCGCTGATGGCTAGGTCGACGCCCATGACGATTCTGAGCGTGTCGAGAGCAGGCTTAACTTGGTAATACTCTAACCATTCGGCTTTGAAGATCATGCCGATGAGTGCAGTTGGGTCTCCTTGCCAGACACATTGAAAGATTGGTGAGCCGACTTCTCTTTTTCTTGCGAGTAAATAGTTGAGCGACCAGCGATCCGGCCATAGGGCGTTGTTGTCTTTGTCTATTGCAGGCTGTCCTAGGACAGTCCAGAGATCACGGTCTCGCTCGGCCTCTTCTAGGAGTTCTCCGGCTAAGTCTACTTGGTGGTAGCGGTTGCAGATGTAGATTAGGCGTCCGTCGGGCTCTAGTCGTCCAAGCAGCTCTTTCTTGAACCATGCTCGGTCGCTTGCCCGTATGACTTCGCTTCTAGCTCTTGTCTCATCTTGCACATCATCGCAGATAATCTCGTCAGCACGAATGCCGATGAGCCCTTGGCCAACGCCTAGCGCTGTGATCGTGGGGTCCTTCAAGATCCTGTCACGGGTTACGACAAGTTGATCCTGAGTCCACACATCGGGATGGTGCGGCTTCAAGTTGCCAAAGAGCTCGATATACGCGGGGGAAAGCATATGCGCCCGAATTTCGCGGGGAAAGCTCTTCACGAAATCTTTTCGATGGCTGGCGATGATGAAGCGGAGTTCGTGATTCTTACCGATACGCCAGAGAGGGTAATTCACAGTCGCGCAAGTAGACTTGCCATGACCTGGAGGCCAGATGACGATGATGCGTTTCTTGGTTTCATCTTCTAACGTCTTGTATAGATCTTCATGGTGCTTGGCATTCACATAGCCAAGATACTCGGTGAAGCTAAGTAGGCTGTGGGGGGCTGACACTTTCAGCCAGTCTAGCTCGTTTTCGGCAGTATGCGACAAGACCATTCTTCAGCTCCGAATCTTCTATGCTACCGATGAAGTCTGAGACCATCTGTTCCCTGCTCGGTCCCGTGGTGACTTGCTGGGTGATTTGCATAGCTTCGCGTGGAATCATCACTTTGGTTAGGCCATCTAGGCAGTGGGTGGCTGCTCCTGCAACTCTAGCGTCCACTTTTAGGGCTCTGATGTCTTTGTAGAGTTCTCGGTATGCTCGGAGTAGATTTTGTGGTGTATCAATTTCGTAACTGATTATGATTGGTGCGTGGCGTTTCGGTTTTTTGGATGGTTTTCGCATTGGGCGTCCCTTTATATTGGCGTGGTCAGCATCATTTGGCGCCTTTCCCAAACACGTAGCCAAGTATGCCCGTGACAACTGCTAGGTAGTGTTCAGGGGCTAGGATTCGCATTGCGGTCAGGCATGTGGCCCCGAGTGAGACAATGCTTATGACTAGAAGGACCGAGAGGCCCTTGTAATCCTCCCTGTCGAAGCCCGGGTTACTCCCCGATGCGCGGATGAAAGGGTCATGGGTCAGATCCGTTGGCGGACAGTGCCTAGCGCCGAACGTGTAAGCCGCGTCCCTACCGATGACCTGAAGCATTTCGCGAATAGAGATCAAGTCAGTCACCTAGTCATGGTACTGGATTGCGATGAAGATGCGAACCATGACGATGGCTGCGACCATGACTGCGATATGGTCGCCCACCGTGTCAGGTAGGATGTTGTTCATTGAGGGAAGCTGTCCGTAGACTAGGGCGACTAGGTTCTCTCCTGCTTCGTTCCACATCGACCCTAGCCAAGCACAAAGATAGCAAATAAACTCTTGCCATCTCCATGAGCATCCGAATATTCCGCGTATATTGATGCTGAGAACCTTGTTCATGACGACAGCAGCGATGAAGCCATGCGCGAGACAATGCCAGAGATACCAGGGGGTTTGATGCTGAAAATCCCAGAACAACGCCATGTAGGCGCCTGTTCCCACGACCGCCAGCATGAAGATGTCTGAAGCCAATATCCAAATCAGCGATGGCAATCGAAGCTCAACGGGCATGTAGCCTCCGAGAAGATTCTTCCACCGCGGAATCAGCTTGAAGTCGAATCGTGTTTCGCTGGGGTTCAGGGGATCCTGGATCTCATAGAGACGGGATTTAGGTGCGCCCTCGAGAAGATATAGAGCCGTGATGATTGCCAGGCCTATTAGGTTCCATTGAAACCATTTGCCCCATCCGCCATACGTCACCATTTCCCAAGGCTTCGCCTGAAAGATGGTGTAGCCCTCGGCGTAGGTGTTCCTGATCGTCGCGTTATCGGTATCCTTCCAAGTTATCGTCCTGAACCAGAGATTCGTGTAGTAAATGTTCAAGGCGAGAAGGAGCGCGACGACACTGTAGAGAACGATTGTTCTTTTCGAAATGGTCATCATAGTAACCTCAAGGCTAAGTATATTGCAATTGCCGAGACGAGCCATACCAGAAACAGAAGCCCCGCAAGACTAGGCCCGAAGAATATGTAAATAGGTATGGCGAAGCCCCAACCGAAAAGCATCCAGCAAAAGATGACTAGCCCTGGTCCGTACTCTCTGAACCGTCGGTCAAGCATGGCCAAGTCTACGATCAAAGCAAGAACCACGACAAGGACGATTAGCCAGGCTTCCAAAACCCAAGCGCCCCTCTACGCTTTGACGATTTCGATTCGGTCGCCGCTATACTCGCTGCCATCGATGAGGACGCGGTAGAGTTTCGGTTTCGACTCGCCTTCGGGAACGAGTTCGAAGTCTACTTCACCTTTCTCGCCTTCAGCTAGGTTCAGGTCAGCGCGTTTCGTCTTGTAGCCTTTCGCCGAGCAGGTTAAGACGTGTGGTCCGGGTTCAACTTCGCCGAAGTCGTAGACGCCTTTTGAGTCTGTGAATTGTGTGAGACCATTATATGTGAGGGCTGCCCCTTGGATGGCTATCTTGGTCTCCTTATTGAATACGTAGCCTCGTAGTGTTGTCTTTTGCTCGCCATAGTGAATCGCCTTATGCGGTTGGACTAAGCCCATGCCTTCCAGATGTGCGCCTTCGGGTATTCCATACTGTTCTTTGCCCCCTGGGAACTCGTCCCAGTTGCCGAGCGGTTTCGCGGTTTTCATCACGGCTTCCCTTACTTGGTCGTTGGTCCAAGTGTAGTGGACTTCCCAGACTTCGCCGCAAACGCCGACAACTTCCGGCGTGGACATGCTCGTTCCGCTGTGTATGACGTATCCATGTGTTCCACCCATCTCTGGGATTTTGCAGCTTGTGATATTCCATCCGTAGCCGACTACGTGGGGGCGCATAATGTGGCGTTCGTCTTTATGTCTCGGTCCTCGGCTTGAGAAGTAGCAGATTGAGTTGAACTCCGAGTTGTTTGGATCTCCAACCACTGCTCCGATCGCCATGCATCCATCGGAACGAGCGGGACAGCAACATGTCGCGTTTGCTTTCTGATAGCCATCCAATGGTGGATATTGATCGCCGGAGTTACCCATAGCGATGATGTTCATGTGTCCGCGAGCCCAAACTTTGTTGCCCGTACTGCACAGCATACAATTGCCGTGACAGAAGTCTTGAAAGCCGCCCAGGCTGATGTTGAATATTCCTACTCTATGTCCATTGAAAGAGGGTGCCTTCGGATCAAGTGGTAAAGCTTCTATGAATTCGACGCCTCTCTGCCATCCTTCAATGATTGTGTAGGCGGTTCCTCCGCCAGTTTTGTTGAGAACTTTGCAGAAGGCTATGGGAGCTTCAGGACACCCGCCGACATATTTACCGTTGGATGCCTTACCGTTACCCGCGAAGATTCCGGCGACGTGAGTTATGTGTCCATTCAGATCCTTCGTGGTTCCTTCGCCTGTGACATCGCACTCAGCGAAGATTCTGTCCACAAGATCCTTGTGTTCTGGGCAACCCGT
>Ga0209725_1001406_pt1 | contig 13565 bp, 16 predicted proteins | sample I18A1metaG_FD_184145 | JGI IMG/M metagenome (GOLD analysis project Ga0209725, IMG submission 184145) | Lake sediment bacterial and archeal communities from Gulf of Boni, Indonesia to study Microbial Dark Matter (Phase II) - ​I18A1 metaG... | ecosystem: Environmental > Aquatic > Freshwater > Lake... | reverse complement strand
CGCACGCTCTCCTCAGAACCCGTTCAGAAATCGTCGTCATATCACAAGCCAGTCGTAGGAAGAGTCCTACGATTCTGCGAATCGCGCCCCAGAAGCGAATCTCGAAGTGCAGCAGGTCGATTTCTCCCTTGACTCTCCCCGCAACTGCAGTCGGGAGCTTGCGCTCGCCACGCTATGGTCATGGAATGCATTCGCTATTGACTCTCGGATTCAGGGAGGGGGGACGCTGTGACCGATCAGAGAGCTAGCTGTTCAGGAACTCACAGTTAGGCAAGCAACTGGGACCGTGAATCCTGGGACTGGATCGGATGCGACTGCCTCGATGGCGCTAGCGATTAGGCGATCTGGCATTTGCGTGAACTCGGCAGGCGTGTACCCTAGAACCTCGAACGCGAGGCGTGTGTCATTCAGCAACGGGAGATCTTTGAGCCAAACGGCTACGTCGCTGTAGCCTCGAATGTGGCTTTGGCCTTACCGTCTTCATATCCGGGCTTCGTGGCAGAAGCTGTCACTTGAAAGGTGCCTACGTTGCTCGACAGCGCCGATATCTGCAACCTGCGCGAACATTCTCCCTCCGGGCTTGTGAACCTGTCGAAACTCTGCGTGTTCCCAGACGGGTAGACCAGATCCAAGTGGACGGAGGCGTTCGAGACTGCCTGTCCGTTTTGATCGAGTACAAGCACGGTGATTGTCTGCACGTCTCCTAGCTTGATCGGATTCTTCGAAATGGTTATCTGAACGACAAGGGCCGGCCTCGCAGCCTCAGTAGTTGTCGTCTCAGATGTCTGAACAGGCGACACGAAAAGGTGAGAGAGCATGTCTGGAACCGTGATCGCGCCGCCGAGAAGTGGAAACGCAACTATCGCGATGGCGATGAGGCCTACCGCTGACAACACCAAGATCCTCCTCGTGATATGGAACCGCCCAACTCGAGCCGGACCCTTTTTTGGAGCCGCTGTCGCAGTTGGCGGCGGATAGTAAGCCGGCGGCGGCTTCGTCGCAGCTTCTGGCTGTAGCCTGGTCACCATTTCGGGGACTTTTATCCGAGAACGTCGCTCGTACTTCGTCGTCATAGCCTGCGTTGGCCTCAGAACAACAACCCGTGGATGCAAGTGCCCAGCCGTAACGGCAGGATACGTGACCGGATGTGCTTCCTCCGGAACGATCTGGGTGGCGCACATGTCACAGAACCTCGCTTCAGTCCCGAGTAGTCTGCCGCAGACATCGCATAACCTCGCAGGGCGCTCCAGCGGCCTGCCGCAGAGATCACAAAACCTAGCGGTAGACGCAAGTTCTCTGCCGCACATGTCACAGAAAGCCAAATAGTTCCCGCTGTGCATGTCACGAGTCCCCGCACATAGACTTTTTTGCGGGGCTCATCCCGTATCATCTATTCATCTGTTCACCTACGTGAACACAGCCACAGCGTTGCCTCCGAAACCTCCGCTCCGAGCTTCGGACATGACGTGAGCGCTATCTGTTTGCATTCAGCGAGGTCGAGACGCTCCCCGATTCCGGGCCGAAAGGAAATGTTGCAGCGTCACGAAGCTAGATTGCGCAGTAGCACTAGGCCCAGAGAGACCAGCACACCAGCCGAGAACAGAGGAACGTATCGAAGCGAGAGGTTGCTGGCCACGAGCGCCGGCTTTGGAGCCACCGACTTATCCAACAATCTCAATTCTCTTCCCTCGATGTCCTCCACTGACAAGCTTGTCTACACGCAGATGATTGTGTTCTCCCCGATAATGAACCGTGATCCGCGCGGCAGGTTGTTTGCGGAATCGGTGATCTGAGTGTTGCGTCCGATGAGACTGTCTACTATTCGCCTGTTGCAGTCGATCTTGCAGTCCCCGACTATGATCGTATTCTCTACCTCTGCACCCCGAATGGTGGTATTATCCCCGACTGAGGTGTATGGGCCTATGTAGGCGTCGGGCCCAATTACGCAATTCTTCCCAATGATGAGGGGCCCTCGAAGCGTCGTCCCCGTGCGAACCAACGTGCCCTCCTCAATGCAGATGATGCCTGAAGCCTTGACGTCCTGCTCCAGTTGTCCCCTGTTGTAGGATGACAGCTCGGAGAGGACCAGTTGGTTCGCTTCGAGTATATCCTCAGGCCGGCCTGTGTCCTTCCACCAGCCCTTGACCAAACGATGCCGTACCTCAAGTCCGTCGTCGAGCAACACTTGGATCGCGTCGGTGATCTCGAGCTCATTCCTCCAAGAGGGCCGCAGCCTGCGAATCGCGTCGAAGACCTGTCTTCTGAACAGATAGATGCCCACGAGGGCAAGGTCGCTCGAGGGATCCCTAGGCTTCTCCACAAGGCGTACGATCTTGCCGTTCTTGAGATCGGCGATACCGAAACTCTGCGGGTTTGTGACGTGACAAAGCGCGATCTCGGCGGCTGCCCGAGAACCCTCGAACTCGCTGACCATTTCGCGGATTCCGCCCTTCAGAATGTTATCGGCCAGAAATACGACGAAGGGTTCGTCCCCGACGAAGTACTCAGTCAACTTCACCGCGTGCGCGATTCCCTTGGGTTCACCCTGATGAACATACGTCATGTTCACCCCGAAACTCGCGCCGTCTCCATAGTAGTCCTGGACCTTTTCGGGCGCCAAGGAGCCGAGAACAATCGCGATGTCTGTAATGCCGGCGTCTCTCAACGTTTCAACCGCATAGACGGACATCGGCTTGTTCGCGATCGGTATCAGCTGCTTCGGCCCGGTGTGCGTCAGAGGCCTTAGCCGGGTGCCAGCACCGCCGTGTAGAATGACACCCTTCATTGCCGACTCCCCACCATCTCTTGTAGCCCACGGTCCACTCCGAAGAGTGCGATGCCCAATTCCTTTTCAGCCTTTCCCACTCTAAGAGAGGAGTCTCTTGGCCTTCTGGCGATCCACTTCAGATCCTGCATCTCCACCGGCACCAGCAAGCCTTCGTCAAGATTAAAACGCTTGGCGATCTTGAGGGCAAAATCGAATCTGCTGATTCTCTGACTTCCCGCGACATGGAGGAGCCCCTCGATCCTCCGCTCGATCGCTATGCCGATCGCCTCCGCTAGATTGTCAGCAAATGTGGGAGAATTAATGTGATCCTTCGCTACTCGAAGCTGCTGATGTTCGCTTAGCCCGTTCAATGTCCACGTAGCGAAATTGAGCCTGCTCGGATGCCACCCGTACAGGACACCCGTCCGCACTATCAGGAAGCTTGACGAGGCTGTCGCCACAATTCGTTCGGCCTCAAGCTTCGTGAGGCCATAGAAGTTGATCGGGTTCGGCTGATCGTCTTCTCCGTAGTTTCCTCTGGTGCCGTCGAAGACGTAGTCGGTTGAAATGAATATCAGCCTGGCCCTTGCCCTCGCACAACCCTCCGCAACGTTGGCGGTCCCCTCTACGTTGATCCGCCGAGCAAGAGCTCTCTCAGTCTCGCACTGATCTACGTTTGTCTGTGCTGCCGCATGAACAACGACATGAGGGCCTACCTTGACAATTGATTCAACCGTCTCGTGCTCTTGCACTATGTCGACCGCGATCTCATTGTGACCTCCCGCTGCCTGTCTACTCATTCTGACAACATCGTGGCGATCCTTCAGCACCTTCACAAGGCTCCTTCCGAGTAGACCGGTGCTCCCCGTGACAATGACCTTTTGGCTCGGCGTCCCTTTCACACCGCAGTGATGGAGATAGCGAAAACTGATAATAAACTTGGGCTGATGCTCTATGTCAGAGTGAGGTCACGGGTCGCTTGATCGACGGCGTCGTTGTTCGCGAACTGAAGCTTCTGGCCGATGAGCGTGGGTGGCTCGTCGAACTGTTAAGATCCGATTGGGATGTCTTCCAGAAGTTTGGCCAAGTCTACTTAACAACAGTGTACCCTGGCGTCGTGAAAGCGTGGCACTATCACAAGAGGCAGACGGATCACATGGTGTGCGTCAAAGGAATGTTGAAGCTTGCCCTCTACGACTCGCGGAAGTCTTCTCCCACATTCAAGCAGACCCACGAAGTCTTCGCAGGAGACCGAAGTCCTCTACTCGTGAAGATTCCGCCGCTCGTGTATCATGGCTTCAAGGCGATCGGAGGAGAAACGGCCTACGTGATAAACGTCCCAACTGAGACGTACAACTACAAGGAGCCTGACGAGTTCAGGCTTCCACCTGACACGAAACAGATCCCATACGATTGGGGCCTCGCCCCCGGTCTGAAGCATGGATAGGATCATCCTACGACCCCCCTCACTGGCACAGAATGGGAAAAGTCCAGACTATTTGAGCAAGAGAAGGCCAAGACAACTTCGAGTCTGCTTGGACTGGAAGCATGGATGTGCGGGCTTGTCGAGAACGGAGTCGAGGGCTTTGAGGCTCCTATGCTTATTACGAGAGAGAGTCGAGATTAACAAGGTGAACTAGTTGACACTGGTCGTAAAGAAGCTGGACCAGAAGGTTCTTCGGAACCTGAAGGCGGAGGCGGCTCGTCGCGGCCTCACCCTGGCAGAGGTGTTCAACGGGGCTGCGAACCTTTGGCTCAACAGGCAACAAGAAACGCTTGTTTCGACGGAGGCGGATCGGAACAACGGGTTCTACGAAGCAAACTATGCTGAGCTACAGAAGCAATACAAAGAGAGATTCGTCGTGATAGCAGGAGGCCAACTGGTGGGCGCCTATAATGACCTCAACACTGCGAGAACAGCAATAGGATCGCTGAAACCGAGACCTCGACATGCAATAGTGACAAAGATAGGCCACGACGAGCGAGCCATGGGCGAATGGCTGGCCGGCTCTTTGCAACCGTGAACCGCTGTCCACACGACGATTCAACAGGGGCCGACGTGGGATTCAAATGAACGTTCGAGATCTATGCGCGTCCTGTAGACGGACCCTCAAACCTCCTTGCCTGGCAAGAGCTGACGTTGAGGCCCGCCTCTCGAAAGACACCCTAGACTAGACAACATGAGGGTGGTCGCATGGACATGATCCTCGTCACAGGTGGGGCAGGTTTCATAGGCAGCAACTTCGTCCGCTACCTGCTCAACGAGACGAGCTACAGGGTGATCAACCTCGACAAGCTCACTTACGCCGGAAACCTGAGGAACATCAAAGACCTACGCGGGGACACGCGACACAGGTTTGTGAAAGGGGACATCAGAAACCGCAAGCTTGCGGACTCGCTTGTTGGCAAGGTCGATGCGGTGGTGAATTTTGCGGCGGAGTCGCATGTCGACCGCAGCATTCGGACTCCACAGATCTTCTTTGAGACGAACGTTCTTGGAACGCAGGTACTCCTCGAAGCATGCCGTAAGGTGCGCGTGCGGTTCGAGCAGATCAGCACAGACGAGGTCTACGGCAGTCGCGCGGAGGGATCGTTCAGGGAGACGGATCTGCTCAACCCTTCTAGTCCGTACTCGGCTAGCAAGGCTGCTGCGGACCTCCTTGTCAACGCTTGCTGTGTCACGTACGGGCTTGACGTGACCGTGACTCGAAGCACGAATAATTATGGCCCGAACCAGCATCCCGAGAAGCTCATACCGAGGCTGATCACGAGCGCGCTCCGCGGAAAAACCCTCCCGATCTATGGCTCGGGAAAGAACGTCAGGGACTGGATCTTCGTTGAGGACAACTGTCGAGCGATTCAGTTTGTTCTGGAGAAGGGTGAGAAGGGGCAGATCTACAACATCGCGGGAGGCAACGAGAGAGAGAACATCGATATTGCCGCTCAGATCCTCCGGCGTCTGTCGCTTCCTGACACTATGATAGAGCACGTCCCCGACCGTCCGGGCCACGACTTCAGGTACTCCCTAGATTGCGAGAAGATTCATCACCTAGGTTGGAGACCCCAAGTCCCGTTCGAGGACGGGCTCGAGAAGACGATCGACTGGTACAGGTCCAATGAATGGTGGTGGCGCCGACTGGTGGACTGAGTGCTGCGAGTCGTATCTTGTGGAAGCGTTTCACCATTCAGCGAATTCCTTATATAGAGCCAGCTTCGAGAGTGAAACGAGCTCCTTTGCGCAAGTTTGAGGCCGTGTACCGCGAAATCTTGCTTACTTCCATGAGAGGGCAAGACACGGTTCAACAGAGGCTGATCGCCGAGGCCACGGGCGTCTCGATTGGTATGACGAACAAGGTGGTGCGGAAACTGGAGAGGGCATGGTGTGTGGAGGCGGGCCCAAGAGGGCTGCGCGTGCTCTCACCTGGACGGATACTCAACCTTTGGGCAACGGAACGGTATTTGCAAGCCGACGTATGGAGATCATTTCGGATGGATGACCTCACGCGCATCGAGAGGGACCTGCCACCGAACGTGATTTTGACAGCATTCTCCGGTTGGGCCGCACACGCGAAGAGGAGACCAGCCGACTACGGGAGAGTCCACTTCTACGTAACAGACAAGCCACAATTCGAGGCTTGGATGAAGTTTCGGCAAGACATGATCCGCAAGACCAACCCCAACGTCTTCGCACTCGACGGGCTAGGGTCCCACCTAGTCAGAACGTCATCCGGCGGCGTCGCATGCGTTCCTCAGATCTACGTGGACACCTACGCGGCCAACGGGCCGGAGGCTCAACCGTTTCTGAGGGACATCACCGCCTCATTCCCGGACTTGGCGCTCTGGTAGGGGACCACGTTGTGGCATGATGCAGTCGTCGACAGATCCTGGGCTGTACTTGCTCATCTTCGCGAGATGTCCTCCTTCGTCCTGATCGGCGGCTGGGCGGTCTACTTCTGGACCCGCCGACTCAAGAGCAGAGACATCGACCTGTGCATCGACCAGAACAACTTCTACAGCCTCCAAGGCGAGCTGCAGAAGGAGAACGTATTCGTAAAAAGGAACCTTCGACTTCGAAAGTTTGAGGCGAAGCTTGGCGATGTCGAAGTGGACATCTACACCCCATTCCAATCGAACCTCGTCATACCAGTCACCTCACTGTTCGAGAAGAAGTGGTACACAGACATCGAGGGGCACGATGTCGCACTTCCGGAGGTCTTACTGCTCCTGAAGTCGCAGGCCGCGAGAGGGAGATGGAAAAGCGAGAGGGGGGTCAAGGACAGAGTAGACTTGCTCGCGCTCTTACTCTACTCTGACTGGAAAGAAGGACTCCTGAAAGAACTTGCTGAAAGCTTCGACCCCAAACAGGAGCTTCTCCGAGTTCTTGCAAGAACGGTGAAAGAGAGCCGGGTTGAGTACAAGTACCTTAACGCGCAATACGAAAGTGAAGGAAAAAGGCTCAGACACACCGTTGATGGACTTGTAGAGACATCTACCATTCAGAAGTGAGATGATGGATGGATATCAATTCAGGTCTTCTGTTCCCGTAAGACGGTGATTCTCAGCCATTCATTACTATCACTCCTTCTCCCGGCAAAGGAGAAGACGGACAAAAGATTGGGCTCACAACGCTGGAGCAGCTAGGTCTGCAAATCGACCCGATGAGCCGACAAATCAAACCTTTACCCCTCTACTTGTTCTAACTTGGCTCCAACGAAAATCAACACTCCGGCCGCGAACGGGTTACCGTTCCATGAGAACTCTGGGCAGGTTACCCCCCACGTATTCCAGACCCTTATGTGACCGATACCAGTCGATGTTGCGTTTGAATCCATCCTCATATGACACGTTCGGCTATGTGACCGATCAGGTGCTCGAAAGGCACACGAAGCTTGCCCTGCCCTAGTTCAAGCCCTCAAGAGCTCAGCCGCGAGTTCAAAGAAGGCTTGAAGGATAGAGCGGATCTGATCTCGCGTCTACTCCAGTCTGACTGGAAAAGCGAGTCTCTCAAACGCGGCCGGCATCGGCGCGATCAGGGCTCGCGCAACGATGTATGCGACGTCCAACCAAACACAGATGAAGCCGTGATGACGGGTCAAGCGTAGTTTCGCGGGTCTGAATGCTTAAAAGTATGAAAAATCATACCTTTCTTCGGCGGACTCCTTGCAAAGGCTGACGGTTAGTCTTCCTCAAGATCTGGTGGAAAGACTCAAGCGCGCCTCTCACGAAAGCGGGCTCAAGGTCTCGCGGATAGTCGCTACGGCGTTGGAGCAGCACTTGGGTGAACACGCACCGTCGCCCGCGGAACCACCCATTCACCCCGCGGTCTTGTGGAAGCTGAAGGGTCGAAGTCGCCTAATGGGACCTTCTCTAAGACTGAGGAAAGCACGCGTGGGGTCGTGGCGCATCATTGAGCTCGACAAACTACCCGTATAAGGAAGACGGGATTCTCGCAGACGGCTCAAGGGTGCCGGACATTCCCGTCATGAACCTGCTGATCGTCAGAAAAGACCTGAGAAAAGGGTTGGTTGGAGAGTCGGTAATTGACACTGGTTTCGACGCTAGCATCTATGCAAACTTGAATCTAGCAGAGTTCCTTGAAGGAGCGAGACCGGTCAGAACCGCCTCGCTGCAGGCGGCAGGCCGCAGCGTCAGCTGCGAGATCTTTGACGTCGAATGTCACATCGTCGACCGTGATTGGAAACCTGTTCTATCGTTGGGCAGGGCCGACGTCTACTGCCCGACCGATCCCATCGACCTATTCGAAGACGTGATCGCGGGGAGGGTCATCCTCAACCGAGTCAGACTTGAGCTCAACGGCAAGCTTGCAAAGCTGCTTCCCTACCCACATAGAGAGGACGGCTGAATCCACGGGTTCCAGTCACAGGAGGAGCGGGCTCCCTAGGGACCAACTTCGTCCGCAAGCTGCTTGACTCCGACGTGGACGGGCCTCTGCAAGCCCAGCAAACCAGCGAAGCAATCCGCTGCCAAGGATCAGCCGAACGCCCCTTCTATGTATGCCTTTGTCCTCGGGTCGCTGGGGTGAGAGAAGATGGTTTCGGTTGGTCCGTGCTCGACCAACTGACCCAGATAGAGGAAGATCACGTAGTCGGCAAGCCTTCTTGCCTGACGGAGAGTGTGGGTCACGAAGACTATTGTGTAGTCTTGCTTGAGGGCAAAGAGTTGTCTTTCTATATGGCCTGCTGATATCGGATCAAGAGCCGATGTGGGTTCGTCGCACAGAAGAACTCCGGGCCGAACAGCCAAGGCCCTCGCTAAGCAGAGCCTCTGCTGTTGCCCTGCGGAAAGTTTTGAAGCAGGTTCATTGAGCCTATCCTTGACTTCGTTCCAAAGGCTTGCGACTTGCAAGCAGCGTTCAACTATCTGACCCAGCTCTCTTTTGTCGGTCGTTCCGTGGATTCTCGGACCATAAGCCACGTTATCGTAAATTGACATCGGTAGGGGGTTCGGTGTCTGAGCTATGAGGCCCATTCTCTTCCTGATGTCGAGAATGTCCGCTCGCTTGTCGAGAACATCGTTCCCATCGAATAGTATTCTTCCGGTGACTTGCACGTTGTCGGTGAGATCTATGAGTCTGTCAAGGCTCTTCAGGAGAGTCGTCTTTCCACAGCCTGAGGGGCCGATGATGACTGTGATCTGTTTCTCAGGGATGTCCACAGTAACGTCCTTCAGGGCGTGATGCCCGGCGTAGAATACATTCAATTTCTGAACGCTAATGTGCGTCTTGGACAGCCGTTCCACCTTCACTTGATCACGTATGCCGCGGCTCGCCTTGTCAAGAGTCTGGAGGCCACGCTTAATGACAGGACTATGATGAGCAGTATGAACCCGGACGCATACGCTCTCTGCTGAACCTCAGGGAAGGGCGTTCCAAGCTGGAAGAACACGGCTAGTGGCAACGATGCAACAGGGTCAAACAGTGAGCGCGGTATGCTGTCAGTGTAGCCAGCAGTGAAAAGTACTGATGCAGCGTCACCAATGGCTCTGCCAACTGCCAACAGCACACCCATCGTAATCCCAGGCAAAGCTTGTCTAGCTATCACCTTGAAGGCAGTCTCAAACTTCGTCGCCCCCACCGCGTGTGATGATTCCCGCAGTCGAAGAGGAATCATCCTCATCACCTCGTCCATGGCTCTAATCATTATGGGAAGTTCAAGCAAGGCCAGCGCGATTATCCCCCCCAGCAGCGAGGCCCCAATACCCAAGTAAACCATGATCGTGAATCCGAAAACGCCATAGATTATGGAGGGAACGCTCCACAAGACATCCAAAGATTGCCGAGCGAAACTCGCAAACTTGGAGCGAGAAGCGTATTCATTTAGATAAAGCGCCGCTGGAAGGCTGATAGCAAAGGCGAGACCACTTGCTCCACCAACCAAATATGCTGATCCGACGATAGCGTTCAGTATTCCCCCCTCTTTACCCAGGTAGTATCCTCCCGTGGAAGTTTGCGTAAGCATAGAGACGCTCAAGGCGGGCGCACCCCTGAGGAACACTACGACAAGCACGGTAACTAGGCTGCCTAGGATCATGAGCATGGACAGGATCATCATTGCTCGGAAGGCATCTTCTTCGAGTCTCCGCTTATCCAACTACATACCTCCTCTTGATCCCTGCCAACAAAGCGGCTGCCATTATACTGAACAGCAGAACGACGAGAAGCAACAACAAAGCCGCTAGCATGAGCGCTGAATCATACGAGGGTATTGACATCATCTCACCATAGTTGTTGGCTATCAGTGCAGGTATTGGATATGCAGGATCGAACGCCGAGACCGGAATTATCGGCACATTCCCAACAACCATGAGCACAGCCATAGTCTCTCCAAATGCGCGGCCAAAGCCAAGAATTACGGCGGCAATTATGCCCGGAAAAGCGGACCGGATGATCGCGTGCTTCACCGTTTGCCATCTTGTGGCGCCGAGAGCCATTGACGCTTCTCGGATTGGTAGAGGGACAGCCCTGAGGACTTCTTCCGAGATGGAGATCGTTATCGGAGTGACCATTACGGCGAGTACCATCCCTCCCGCGAGGACAGTGTAGCCAGTCGTTGTCACTCCTACAAGAGCGGCCACCTGATCTCTTATCAAAGGCACAATGAGCAGCAAGGCCCAAAGTCCATAGACGACCGATGGTATTCCAGCAAGCAGGTCGACCATGGGCTTTACGATTGCTCGAAGTCTGGTCGACGCATACTCGGCAAGGTAGATCGACATCAAGAGAGATGGTGCTGTTGATATTGCCATGGCCAGGCCCGTTACCCACAATGTTCCGACGATGAAGGGATAAAATCCGAACTCATTCTTCGAAGGATGCCACGAGTCCGAGAAGAGGAGCTCACTCAGAGAATGAGTTGTTAGTATTAGTGTGGACTTCTGCAAGAGAACGAAGGCGATTGCGATCACTAGTAGGCCGGAAAGAATTGTGGTTGAAAGCATGAGCTTGCTTGCTATGAGGTCTTTCAACCTTCTCGTGCTCAACCGAGTCCCCTTGATGGGATGTCAGCTCTCCAGTTTCGCCAGCTGCTCGCGGATAGCTTCCGCGGGAAGTGAGACGTACCCAGATTCTTCAACGAACTTCTGTCCGTCTGTCAGGATCCATTTCACAAACTCCTTAGTTATGCCAGTGAACTTGTCTCTTGTCACAAGGTTCTCGACCCTTGCGGGCGGGGTTGGGTAGAGCTCCTGTCTTATTGCCTGCACAATCTGATCTCTGGTTCCGTAGAAATCCTCGTCTGGGTCGATTCGGCCATTTTGGCCAACATCAAGGGGGACAACAGCTATTCCTTCGATTTGCTGGTTTGTTTTCATGTCATACGCGTAGCCAATGTTGTTGTAACCTATCCCCAAGCGATCTTTCCTGACAGCTTCGATTAGGCCGGGATCACTATAGACGCCGACTCCTCGAAGGTCTTCCTGCTTCATGCCCAAGTACTTTGCCCAGTTGTCCGCGGCGCCGCATGCATCGGATCTTGTGTACACGTGAATCTCATCTGTCACATCCGGCTTGCCAACTACTTGGCCCCACGTGGTCACATTTCCTGCGATGAAAATATTGTAGAAGATCTGTCTTGTCAGACCCTTTACTAGAATATCGTTTAGGACAGGATTATCAGCACTTATTGTGGCGACTACGGCGTCTTTGGTCACCGTAACGTAGAACGCTCCTTTCTCCAGCTCTTCTGGATATATGTCTCTGGAGACCATGCCTATGTCCACAAGTCCGGCGAGTGCGTCCGCCATCCCCTTGCCTGCACCGCCAGCGGAGACCTCAATCTTCACCTTCGGGTGGAGCTTTTGGTATTCTTCTGCCCACTTCACCATCATGGGGTAGAGAGCGAAAGCTCCTGAGACCTTTATTGTGCCCTCAAGTTCTGATGCAGTACTCAGATAGTTGTAAGCAAGAATCGATGCTATGATGACTACTACACCAAGGACCAAAAGCTTCTTGTTCACATCTGACACCCGGCGTCTGCGTGTGTCACAATGACCGAACAGGGATTATTAAGTGTTCGGTCAATGATACTAAACGGTAATAAGTCGCAAGAGCCTAGTGCTTACGATCGCCTTGCCCAAGAAGCACCCTAGTGCGACTTCCCCGAGACGTGACTACGTCACCCTGAGCATCCCTCGAGAGCTCTACGAGAAGGCTGAGAATGCAATCAAGGAAACGGGTTTCCGAAGCGTGACGGAGTATGCGATCTTCGTTATGCGGGAATCGCTCTTGGTGAAGCCTGGAGGGTCGGTTAGGGACCGGCTGAAGGCGCTCGGATACATAGACTGAGAAGAAGATGGTTTGAGAATGGGGAAACATAGGACAGTTGAGATTCCTGAAACGCTCTATGATCGGGTCAACGCGAGGATCAAGGGGACAGAGTTCGCCTCTGTGTCGGATTACGTGGCGCGTGTGATCAGAGAGAGACTGGCTGTCGAAGAGAACAACAAGACATCGAGCTACACAAAAGAAGAGGAAGAGAAAGTCAAGGAGCGGCTCAAGGCTCTGGGTTACCTCTGAGGAAATCAAGGCGTATGCTTTATGCTACCACCACATGGCGGCACGCTCGTTGACAGAGTCCTCCCAGCGGAGCGACAAGAACAGGCACTTGAAGAAGCAAACGAGTTGGTTCAGCTGAAGGTGAGCGACGATCTCGCGAAGGATGTCGAGAACATCGCATTCGGGGCATTTAGCCCGCTGGAAGGATTCCTGTGTCAAAGCGAATACGAGTCGGTGTTGCATGAGAGACGCCTCAGCAACGACCTCCCATGGACGCTCCCCATCGTACTGGACGCATCAAAGGACGACCTGAAGAGTGTGAAGGAAGGCGACACCGTAGCGATCCTCGATCCTCTAAAGGAGCCTGTCGCGTTACTCAACATCGAACAGATCTTCCGCTACACGAAGGAGGAGCTCGCCCGAGAGGTCTTTGACACAAACGACCCAGCGCATCCAGGTGTGGCAAAGACGCATGCTATGAAGGAGTGTCTCGTCGGTGGGAAGATATCGCTAATTCGTATGTCTTTTGACGAGTTTCAGAAATATCGCCTGAGACCGATTGAGACCCGAGTTCTCTTCAGAGAGAAGGGCTGGCGAACGATCGTCGGCTTCCAGACGCGGAACATTCCACACATAGGTCACGAGTACGTGCAAAAGACCGCGCTCACCTTCGTAGATGGCCTGTTCATCAACCCCGTGATCGGGAAGAAGAAGAGCGGCGATTTCAAAGATGAAGTCATACTCGCCGCCTACGAAGCATTGCTACGCCACTACTACTTGAGAGAC
>Ga0209725_1001405_pt1 | contig 13572 bp, 12 predicted proteins | sample I18A1metaG_FD_184145 | JGI IMG/M metagenome (GOLD analysis project Ga0209725, IMG submission 184145) | Lake sediment bacterial and archeal communities from Gulf of Boni, Indonesia to study Microbial Dark Matter (Phase II) - ​I18A1 metaG... | ecosystem: Environmental > Aquatic > Freshwater > Lake... | reverse complement strand
GCAAGTACGTTATGCCTCATGTTTCAAAGGCGGCACTTGACAAGCTCTTCAAGGACATAACGCCAGAGGACCTAGCCAAATATGGCTACACATTCCCGTTGGCACAATATCTCGCTGACATGCAAAAAGAATACGAAAAGCACGTTATGGGATAAGCCGTGACCAAGAGACTGTCAAGTCTCCTCCACCTTTTTTTGCTCGCGCCAGCATTGGCTGTAATGGTCGTCCTTTACGTTCAACCATTCATCCTCTCTCTCTACAGAAGCCTCTTCGACGAGAAGACCGGAGAATTCACTCTCAAGTTCTTCGAAAGAGCGATAGGCACCTATGGTAGAGACGCCATATTTTCGCTGTGGACATCCCTTGCGGCAACAGTCGTGGCCATAGGTCTAAGTATCATTATGGCAGCGTACTTGAGGCTCACAGCCGGCCCTCTCAAGAAGTTGTTCAGCGCCGTGTATCGTCTTCCCCTATTCATACCGTTCGTAGTGATAGGACAAATGATGCGAACCTTCTTGGCACCTCACGGATTATTCAACAATCTCCTATCCGGAGTTGGCCTGATCGATCCAGAGTTCCCCATACAGTTCTTCAACTGGTCCGGCCTTGTATTTGGCTTCGTGTGGAAGCAATTTGCCTTCGCAACTTTGCTGATACTAGGAGGCTTCATGATGATAGACGACGAGTACATCGAGTCCGCACGGAGCGTGGGGGCTGGCACAGTAAGGATCATATTGAATATTCTGATTCCGATGGCTAAGTCAGTAATTCCCATAGCGTTCATCCTCGTCTTCGCCTCACTCATCAGCTGCTTCACATATCCCTACATGCTCATTGGAGGAGCAATACCTACAACCATCACGGTAGACATCGCTCACAATGTAACCTACTTCGGCGACTGGGGGATCGCAAACGCCCTAGGCGTAATCTCCTACCTAATGGTATCCGCCGCAGCCATATACTACATGAGATACGTCGTCGGGAGGGGTATCTATCAGTAGAGCTTATCTCCTGAAGCGGACGGCCGAAAGCGCCTCATTCGTCTTGCTATGCTTCTTCATTTTTGGTCCGATGCTCGGCCTCGCGCTATGGTCCATAGCCATAGAGTGGTATTGGCCCCATAGATTGCCACAAACGATCGGATTGGACTATTGGAAAGTCACGCTGGGCATAGAGAGAGCCGCATTCTTCGGCGCTGTGAGCGCCATAGACGCCCTCATAACAAGCATCATCATAGCACTAATCGTGGTCTCTTTGGCCATGCTCATCTCAATACCGACTGGATACGCACTGGCAAGTTACGACATCCCGTTTAAGCCCCTGATCCTTATGCTATTCCTGATGCCACAAGCATTCCCCCAACAGCCGATATTCGTCAACCTAATGCTGTTCTTCTACAAGGTAGGGCTCATGGGGACGCTGCCGGGCGTCGTCCTAGCGCATCTAATGCCTAGTCTAGTCTTCGCTGTATGGATAACAAGTGCAACATTCAAAGCAATAAAGCCGGAGCTAGAGGAGGCAGCCAGGATCGTCGGGGCGTCGAGACTGAAAGCATTCCTAAAGGTTACTCTACCTTTGGCCGCCCCCGGAATAGTTGCAAGCTCGGTTTACGTCTTCATCTACTCACTTGACGAATTTACCGGAACCTTCTTCGTCGGGTTGCCATTTGTGAGCACATTGCCGATGCTGCTGTACTCGGCAAGTGGCTACAACATGCAGTTCGCTTCTTGCACGGCGATAATACTTCTGGTACCCAGCATAATGTTCATGCTGCTTGTCGAGAGGTTTCTGAAAGCCGAGTACTTGGCAATGGGGATCAAAGGATAGCAAGTGAAGCGTTCGAAGGACTGGCTTCTCGCATACTTGTGAGAAATCCTTTACGGTGTGACTAGCACTTTAATGCTCGTTCCCGACTTGTGGACTTCGATCGCCTTGTGAATCTCTTTGACCTTGAACTGATGGGTAAACAGCACCTCTGAGTTGACCTGCTTTCTACACATTGCCTCGATAGCTGGTCTAAACGTATAGTTCGCTATGAACGATCCAACGACCTCTTTCTCATGCCGCATCAGATCGTATGGATCTATGTTTACTTGAGCATCCTTAGGGCAAGTCCCAAACACAACTGCTCGACCACCGAAGCCAAGCATCTCTATTGCCTGTCGAACTGTCAAAGGATTCCCGATGACCTCCACTGCTACGTTGACTCCGCCGTCGGTTTCGGACCTGACTGCTCCCACGACATCCGTGCTTCGCGGGTCGAGAACTAGGTCTGCGCCCAGCCTTTTCGCTGCATCTTGACGCGCCGGCACAGTCTCGCTAACTATGATCTTCGACGCACCGGCTTCCTTTGCCAGAGCAACCCAAGTCAAACCGATAGGCCCGGCACCGATTATCGCGACGCTATCTCCAACTCCGATTCCTGATCTGCGCAGGCCACTTATCACACAGGAAACCGGCTCTACCAGAGCCACATCCTTCCATTCCATGTCTTCAGGGACTTTGTACACTGCACTTTGCGGAGCGACATTGTACTGCGCAAAACCGCCATCAATGAAGATCCCAAGGGTTGTCATATTCTCGCAGAGATTCTGTCTCCCACTTCTGCAGAAGCGGCATCGTCCACACTTGATGTTGGGATCTACCACAACATGATCTCCGGGTTTGGTGACGTTCACTGACGTTCCAACATCGACGACCGTGCCTCCGTATTCATGTCCAAGGATCACTGGTGGAGATGCTGGATGCCGTCCCTCCAGGATGGCGGGATCTGTTCCACATAGACCACACGCCTTGACTTCGATCAACACATCTTCAGGTCTCTTTATTTCGGGAACAGGTCTGTCCTCAAGCTTAAGCCCCTCCTTCACGCCATGAAAGACTGCGCTAATCATCTGCTGCACCGTTTGTGCTTCAGAAGTAAGAGTCAACTGAGTAGCGTTAAGAGTCTACCGTATAGCCCTGTCGTATCCTAGGTTGCAGGGGATGAAAACGTGGGCAACAGCTACAGTTGAGTTGTCCCTACTTCTGTACTTCGCCGCATAGACTCGAGATTCTATTCCAGTTCGCGTCGACCCTTCGCTGTATGTTCCCAATCTCACCCTCATGCTCGGGCTTGAACAGGTGGCTGAACCTTCCTTGTGACTTAAGTAGCTCCTCAACCGGCAAGGGCTTCGGAACCTTGACAGAAAGCGCGTATTTGCCATGTTCTATTTCATAGACCGGGAAGAACCTAGTCTGAACCGCCAGTCTGGCCATCTTGATCGACTCCGATGTGTCGCATCTCCAACCTCTTGGACAAGGTGAGAGGACATGGATCACAGCCGGCCCATCAACTTCGATCGCCTTACGTACCTTCGTCATGTAGTCGTTCCAATACGCCACTGATGCAGTGGCTACATAGTCTATACCATGGGCTGCACATATGGCTGCAAAATCCTTCTTCCACTCAGCCTTTCCAGGAATCCTAGAACCAGCGGGACTCGTAGTCGTAGAAGCACCGTGCGGCGTCGCTCCAGACCTCTGAATTCCCGTATTCATATAGGCCTCGTTGTCGTAGCAGATGTAAACGAAGTCGTGCCATCTCTCCAAGGCTCCGGAAAGTGCTTGAATGCCTATGTCAAAGGTCCCGCCATCTCCCGCGAACACTATGACATCCACATGCTCCTTCCATGCCCCTCTCTTCTCCATCGCTTTGAAAGCCGCCTCTATTCCGCTTGCGACTGCAGCTGCATTCTCGAACGCAATGTGAGCATAAGGCACCCTCCAAGCCGTGTACGGGTAGATTGTAGTTGCGACCTCAAGGCACCCGGTCGACTGCACCACGACAGTTGGGCCTCGAGTCATCTTCAGGGCCAACCTAGCAGCTATGGATGCTCCGCATCCTCCACACAGTCTATGCCCCGGAGCAAGCAGCTCTTCGGTCGTAAGTTCCTTCAGAACGACCATCATTCCCTCACCCCGACAAACTTAACTTGCTCTCCAAGCACGCCTGTCTTTGCTGCAGCGAGGGCTTCCTCATACTCAGAGCCGATCTCTGACGGAGTAATGTCTCTGCCTCCAAGCCCATAGATCACGTTACTGATGAGAGGCTTAGATCTAGAGGTATACATGGTTGAGACTATGTCTTGGCAGAGGGCCCCATATGGTGCACCGAAACTCAGCGCTCGATCCAAGACAACAACGACCTTGGATCCAGCAATCACATCTGCAACCTCATTCGAAGGAAACGGACGATAAAGCCACAGCTTCAACAGACCCACCTTCTTGCCCCTTGCACGCAACTCCTTCGCAACAGATCTCGCAGTCCCAGCTGTACTGCCTAGACATACCAAGACAACCTCGGCATCCTTTGTTTCGAATTCATCCATCATGCCATATCTTCGCCCGGTCAGTCTCATGTATTCCTCCGTCACCTTTGCCAAGGCAGCTGGAACCTGTTTCATGGCTTCGTCCTGCTGCTTCTTGAATTCGAAGTAGTAGTCGGGTAGGCACAAGGCCCCAATTGTGGCAGGATTCTTCGGATCCAACCTACAATCGAGCCTTCTCGGTGGCAAGAACCTCTTCGCCTGTTCATCTGACAGGACTTCTACTCCCTCCATGGCGTGTGACAGAATGAAGCCATCCAAGTTGACTGTAACCGGCAGCAAGACATTAGGGTCTTCTGCGATCTTGAACGCCTGCAGCGTCCAGTCATAGGATTCCTGCGCGTTCTCGCAGTAGATCTGTATCCAGCCGCAGTCTCTTGACCCCATCATATCCGACTGGTCTCCGTGAATGTTGATCGGAGCAGAGAGGGCTCGGTTCGCTACTCCCATAACGATGGGGCATCGAAGGCCCGATGCTATGTACATCATCTCATGCATAAGCGCAAGGCCTTGACTGGCCGTCGCGGTCAACACTCTAGCTCCTGTCAAGCTTGCGCCCACACACGCTGACATCGCTGAATGCTCGGATTCCACACAGACGAAATTTGTGTCAACTTCACCGTTGGCCACGTATTCGCTGAAGAGCTCAACCATTATTGTCTGAGGCGTGATAGGATACGCCGAAACAACATCAACTGTTGACTGTTTGGCGGCATAGGCCAGAGCTTCATCTCCTGTGAATCCCATTCTTGTTCTCATCTCTTTCACTCCTCCGTCATCGTGATCGCCTTCACAGGGCATTCTGCTGCACAGATCCCACAGCCCTTGCAGAAGTCGTAGTCAATCTCAACGGTCTTCTCCTTGCGCCGTATTGCGGGTTCTGGACAGAATATCCAGCATATGAGACAGTTGGTGCATTTCTTCTCATCCAGGATTGGCCGGAAGGCTCTCCAGTCTCCTGTCTTGTACTTGACTGATGATCCTGGTTCAAGAACAGCTGAGCCAATAGGCAATGATCTCCAACCAGGTTTCCCTCGATCCCTACTCATTGTGAATTCACCCTATCATACGCTATTCTTATCGTCTCAATGTTCTTCTCAGCAAGCGGACCCGGAAATCTCTCCTTGAGCGCCTTAACAACTGAGTCGATCTTCGCCAGAGGCTCAACTTTGATCAGGGCTCCGAGCATTGCAGTGTTAAATATCGGCCTACCAAGCACGTCTAGAGCGATTCTCGTGGCGTCAATAGTGTAGCAGATGACATCCGCCCTCCGAAGGCTACCGAGAATCTCAGCTGCCTTCTTCTGAGTATTCAGCACAACCTTGCCCTCCTTAACCAGCCCCTCAGTTACATCCACGTTCTTCAGCAAAGTAGGGTCGAGAACCACAACAGAGCTGGGAGTGTAGACCTGACAGTGAATATCGATAGGTTCATCGCTGATCCTCGTGAAGCCTAGAATGGGCGCCCCAGTCCTCTCTGGACCAAACTCAGGAAACGCCTGGACATGTTTTCCCTCCATGAGGGCCGCATAGGCTAGAAGTCTGCTAACAGTGACCACTCCTTGGCCTCCTCTCCCATGCCATCTGACCTCTCGTAGCAACCGTCCTGACCTCTACGGGGCGCTAGAGATCTGCATCTGATATGAAAGCTTATTCCTAGCCAGTTCACACGCCCAGAAATCTCGAAGTTTCCCAGCCACCATTTGGCATTACAGCACGTGACGAAGCCAAGACTTTAAGAGCCATCTCACAAACATCGCAGAAAACGTGAGCCCAAATGAACTTGGAGGACCTCGCCAGGGACATGGCTGCCACACAGTTACTTTACCTTGACGATTCCTATCTCAAAGAATCCTCCTGCTCAATCTTGAAAGTCGAGTCCGATGATCGAAAGAGCGCCTACGTAGTGTTGGATAGATCGATCTTCCACCCCAAATCTGGAGGGCAGCCCTCAGACCAAGGAAGAATCTCGACAGATACAGCGGTCTTCGAAGTTAGGAAGGTCATGGCCACCAAAGGTGTCTTGATACACTGGGGGAAATATGTTCAGGGAACGCTTCCGATTGGATCAGCCCAACTAAAGGTAGACTGGGATCTTAGACAGAAATGCATGAGAAGACATACTGCGGCGCATCTCTTCGATCACTGCTTAGCGACAGTCCTCGGAAAGCGTGTCGAAACAACTGACTCTTGGGTTGGAGACGAGAGCTACATAGGCTACCGAGGTGAAATCCCAACAACGGGACACCTTCAAGAGGCTGAAAAGATGGAAAACGAATTGATACTTAAAGGAGCGAAAGTGACCTCTCAACTGATGACAAGAGAGCAAGTGGTTGCCTATGCCTCCGATGCGCCTAATCTGGCCCGCCTGCCAACTGGCGCGACCCTGAGAGTGGTGACAATTGAGGGATGCGGAGGGATCCCTTGTGGAGGAACTCACGTAAGAAACATACGTGAGATAGGACAATTCAAGCTCGGAGCGGCCCAAAGCCTTGATGGGTCATTCCGCACATACTTCGGCCTCATCCTCTAGGACGACTCATCACCATCTCCACCCCATCCGATTCCCCTCCTAGGGACCAAGGCAGCTCATCCAGCGAGCATCGGTCAGCAACCTGTTTTCATCTTCCTTTTCATTTAGTGGCCTAAGAACCAGCAGGTTCGCTACGAGTTCTCTGTAATAAAGCTTATTGCTGCAATCGCTTGCGTAATCGCATACGTGAAAGGTGCAGCATATGGTAAAGCAAATTGTCACGAAGATCGCCGTGGTTACAAAGATGGGCAGGAGAAGAGGATCGATCTATCGCTCTCCGAGGATCTATCTGCCCACGAAGCTAACAGACGACTCTATGTTTCCGTTTTCTGGAGGGGAGCGGGTTAAAGTTGAGGTGGTGAAGGACCGGCTTGTCGTCAGCCGGGCGATGGTGAAGAGGAGGCGTTCGTGCCGTAGTCTGGGTCGAACGAGGAAGTAGATCCAGGAGTGCGTTTTGTGCCTTCTGCCTTGGAGGGTGATTCGCGGGTTCCAATGGTTCTGCTAACAGGCAATTGAGTTCATTGCCATGAGCGCTTGGGCATGCCTATATTGGAAGTATGTGGCCAGAGGAAGGAGCGAAGCTTAGTCGAACCTTCTCACCATCAGAGAAGAGTTTCTTCCCAATGGGATTGTGCACATCAACCCTGAATGTCCTGTCTTGCGCTTCAACCTCGTACCGAACCATATCCCCAAGATAGGATGCCAGTCTTACCTTTCCTACTATCGTGTTTCTTGACTTCGCGGCGTTGGCTTCGTCCTTTATCTCAACTGCCTCTGGCCTGAACGAAAGAAGGACTTTTGCGCCGGTAGGAATGTCCGCATCTTGGATCACCTCAAATCTCGCACCGTCTTCGGTTTCAACGATGGCGATTCTCGAGTCCTTGTTCAGTTCGGCAAGGGTTCCGTTTATGAAGTTAGCCACTCCAATGAAGTCAGCAACAAATTGGTTCTCTGGCCGCTCGTAGATTATCCTGGGTGAGGCCACCTGTTGGACTTGTCCCTTGTTCATCACAGCCATCCTGTCTGAAATGCAGAGTGCCTCCTCCTGATCGTGAGTGACATAGATAGTCGTTATTCCCAGTTTCTTCTGTAACCGCGTGATTTCAACTCGGGTTTGGACCCTCAGCTTCGCATCAAGATTGCTGAGCGGCTCGTCAAGAAGCAACACTTTCGGCTCGATCACCAGTGCTCTGGCCAACGCCACTCGTTGTTGCTGGCCGCCGCTGAGTTCGCTTGGAAGGCGCCTTTCAAGTCCCTCCAAGCCGACAAGCTCCAAAGCTTGGGCCACCCGCTGCTTGATTATCTCCTTGGGAACCTCACGGACAGTTAGACCGTAAGCCACGTTGTCGAATATGTTCATGTGAGGCCAAAGTGCATACGTCTGGAAAACCATTCCAGTATTTCGTTTGAACGGAGGTACTTCGTTCATCAACTCGTCATCGAAGTAGAGATTGCCTTGATCAGGCCTGTAGAACCCAGCGACAATTCTCAGCGTTGTAGTCTTTCCGCAACCACTCGGACCTAGAAGAGTAAAGAACTCTCCATCGCTGATCAGGAGATCTACTCGGTCAACTACAACAAGGTCTCCAAATCGTTTTGTGACCTCTTCTAGTCTGACCTTCACCATTACAAGAGCCTCAACGCTGAGCCTCTCTAACATTTGCAAATCGCAGTATAAACAGCTTTCAGACTGCTCTCCCTACGATCGGATTCCTGCCCAAGAAAAGAAAAAAGGGGGATAGGGGAATGACTACTTTGCCTTCTTCTTGTAGTAGTAGAGCGCCAGAACCAACACCAGAATCACTACTACGATCGTGGCGTAAGTGGCGTATGGCGGTGGCTTCTCAGCCAATCCAATCGCCGCCTTTGCCGTATCTGATGCCTTGGTCGCCGAAGACTTTGCAGTGCTGTACTCGCCCGTATCGAAACTCTTCAGCGCAGATGCAGCAAGATCTTTTGCCCGATTCAGCTCCGCCTTGACCTTCGAAGTGTCATACCCCTCATTTTCCATGCTCTTCATCTTCGCCTCAGTGTCGCTGATTGATTTCTGAGCATTATCAATCGAATCCCACGCGTCCTTGAGTTCGGCATGCTTCTTTTCTATTGTTGTCTCGTAGATTGTGTTGATATCTTTCCAGCGGTCATTCGCAAGTTTATCATCGTATGATATCATCTTCATCTTTGTGATATCAGGAAGGTGCGGTGGCAATGCAATGTCGGCTCGGACCGGCAGCCTTGGGCTGGGGCATTTCACTCCTCTCTGTTCGACACCCATGCTTAGTTTCTGGCCTTCTTCGCTTATCACATAGTCGAGAAACGCTTTCGATATCTCCGGATGTGGAGCCCCCGCAAGGATTGCTATTGAATCCGGGTTCGCCAACGAGTGGTCTGTAGGATATACGAGTTTGATGGGTAGCCCAGCAGCGGCCGATTCGAAGCCATAGTAGTCAACGACCAGTCCGATACCATGCTCGCCCTTGTCCACATCGCTTTTTACGTCCCCGCTCCTGCCAGTGAAAAGACCGACATTTGCCGCCATCTTCCTGAAGTACGCCCAGGCAGGGTCGGCTCCCATCCCTTGCATGACTATCTCAACCATCATGTGAGTGGAGCCTGAACGTGCGGGCGTGCACATCACTATGTGCCCCTTGTAAGCGGGTTTAAGCAAGTCACTCCAAGTCTTGGGTTCTGGCAAGTTGTACTTCTTGAGATAGTCAAGATGAACAGCGAATCCAAAGCCGGAGACAGCATATCCCGTCCAAGATCCATCTGTGTCCTTAGCTGGAATTCCAAACCAGCTGCCAGGGATTTTTCCCCAATCCTTGCATTTGTATTGAAGCAGTAAACCCTCTTTGGTGGCCGTTTGAAAGAGGTTTACTCCTCCTCCCCACCAGATATCAGCCTTCGGTTTTCCTGCCCATTCCTTAGCCAGTTTGTAGCAGTCCTCGCTCGCGTAGTATGAGTATTTCAGACTCACGGCTGTATTCAATGTATCTTGGCAGTATTTCTCGAACGCAGTCTTGAAGGAGTCAAGAATGCCCTTGCTGTGCGACGATATTATTACGAGCTCATTCTCCAGGGCGGTCTGCCCTGTCGCCGGTAACGCTTGGAATGCAGTGAAGAGCATAGAGACGACAACAAATGTAACAATCAGTTTCTTCAACCTGCAGCCTCCATTTTCCAATACGAAACCTCACGCACATTCTATATAACGATTGCTAAGACCATGATTGGTGGCCAAGTCCCTTTGACTCAAGAAGCACTAGGCTTGATCACCCTTTGTACCAATGTCAGATAGTCGTTTCAGAAAACTCTCTAGGGAGGCGATGTTATCCAGCGTGTAGAACAGCAAGCAATAATTAGTAAGGGCACCGGTACAGCATACGATCTGAGTGGATTTCGTTTGCAGGTCGACAGGGGCTCGCTTTTTGTTGCATTGCCCATGCATTTCATACTTGGCTTGCTGATTGTCATACCAGTTGCGTCTGTGTTCTATGAGAGCATTACTTGGCAAGGGGGCCTGACAGTGGATCACTACAAGAGGTTTGTTGACACTCCGTACCTGCAGGAATGTCTGTTGAACAGTCTGTGGGTCGCGGTTGCCTCTGCTTTCTTTTCGTCACTAATAGGAGTTCCCATGGCCTATTTCCTTGGAAGGTTCGATCTTCCAGGAAGACATCTTCTGACAAGTCTCGCGACAATGCCGCTGATAATGCCACCGTTTGTTGGTGCATTATCCTTCAAGTTCATCTTCGGCAAACACGGCACCATCAACCTCTTGCTTATGGACTATCTCGGGCTTAAAGAGCCCATCAACTTCATCTATGGACTTCATGGCGTTGTATTGATAACTTCGCTTCATCTCTATCCACTCGTGATGCTGAACGTGATGACCTCTCTAAGCAAGATAGATCCTGCGCTGGAGGAGGCTGCCGCAAACATGGGGGCAAGAAGCTTTCGCGTTTTCAGAACAGTCACGTTTCCTCTGATGACGCCGGGATTTGCGGCCGGTGCGTTGCTCGTTTTCACGTGGGCCTTCACTGACCTTGGAACGCCAATGATCATAGGAAGTCCCGCTTTCAACCTACTCGCCCCGCAGGCGTTCTTTGCAATAAGAGAATTGTACGAGGACGTGATCCGCCTCGGAGTGGTGATGTGCGTCATAATGGTCGCTTTCTCGTTGCTCGCTTTGGGAGGTATGAGGAAATATGTCAGTCTACGACAGTACGCAGTCGCAGGGGTGACTTCGAAGGTTGGAGCGAAAAAGGTAGGCCTGCTAACAACTGTACTGGCACTGGGCTTCTGCTTGATCGTGGTCCTTGTGTCTCTTCTTCCTCATGCGGGAATATTCATGGGAGCGTTTGGTAAAGTGTGGAGTTTCACGCCTTTTCCTGAGGGATTTACTCTCGACAACTTCCGGTATGTGTTGATAGATGCCCCAACATACTTGAACAATAGCTTAAGGTATTCAGGTATAGCTACCGCTCTCGGCATGATTATTGGCGCCGTATTGGCTTACGTCTTGGTGAGGAAGACCTTCCCCAGCAAAGATCTCTTGGATGGAATAGCAACACTCCCCTTCGCCTTGCCAGGCATAGTTCTTGCGACTGGTTACTTGAGAGCCTTTCGAAGCCCCATACCAATCCTAAACGTGGATCTATTGTCTACTTGGCTGGTCATACCTCTCGCGTTAGCTGCCAGAAAATTGCCTTACACTCTCCGTTCTTCGTACGCGGCACTACAGCAAATCCACGTGTCGCTTGAGGAAGCATCAATGAATCTCGGTGCGACACGAATCAAGACTTTCCTCAGGATAACCTTGCCGCTGATTTCGTTTGGCTTGTTGGCAGGAGGCACATTGGGTTTCGTAAGCTCAATAACAGAATTGTCTTGCTCGTGGTTGCTGAGTCTCCCAGGAATGGGTTGGGAACCTATGACCGTCGGGATAATGATCTACTCTCAAACTGGCATCTTTGGACAGAGCGCTGCAATGGGTGCCATATTAATTGCAATAGTAGGAATCGGAATAGCCATCACAAATAAACTAGTAGGGGCAAGAGTAGGTGCAGTCTTCGGAGGCTAGCTTGCTGCACGCTTATGCCTTACCACTGAGCAGTCCAATATGCGTGCTGTCCGAAGCGCTGACTTCGCTTGAAATCCCCAGTTCACCCAAAATCGCCTGTCGAGGTATTGTTATATCACCGCAATCACTAACGGGGCCCATCTAAGACACAGCGGAAGATAACAGTCACAGAGGATCGAATAGTGTGATATCGATCAACGTCTTCATAACGAACATTTCAGGAGAACGGCTATGGGATGTTGATAAGCCTCTCCCATCCCAAGCACAAATCGCAGTCAACATAAACTTGGTTGGCTTTGATCAGAAATCCGAACGAACGATTGAAGCTCCATTCGTCTTCACCGTCAATTACACACCGTCAATTGCTCAAATCAGCATAAAGGGGAAGGCCCACGCAGCAGGGGAAAGAGATGAGATCTCGAAGCTTGTGGAGGAGCACGCCCAGCAGAGACCTCCGATCCCTGTGATCCAAGCGATCTCAGGAGCAGCAATCGCTGAGGCGATACTTGTGTCTAAGACGCTTGGTGTTCCGCCTCCGTTGCCTCCTCTTCCTCCCTCGCAAGGGCAAGAACCCCGGAAACAACCATCAACGAGATACACTGCATAAGTAACAGATTCGATCAGGCTCCGAGAACGTAGCTCTCCAATAAATTGGAGGAATTGTCCATGCTCCAATTCGCTTGACCCGCCTCTTCTCTTGCAGAAAAAGGCATAATCAGAATTCGCAAGGGGGAAGCCACCGCCCAACAAGTGTACGTTCATCTCTCTTCCAGCCGGCAAGAATTCTGCCTTAGGATCAGGCGATTCCCCTTGTTAGGTAGCTGATGAGGCACGAAGACCTGATGACTATCTACAAAGTCCAATGGGGATTCTTTCGCTGCAGCAAGAATAGTACTACCCGGACTCACATCTTTCGCGTCTTTTGGAGAGGTGGTGTGGACAGGTTCTGAAGTGTTGCCTACCTGGGTGGGTAGGAGCCTGGAAGTATAGGACTTGGTCCGTTGAAACATGCGGGGAAGAGAGGTTTTCTAGCCTAGAGACGGATAAAAGTCACTTGACTCTAACTGGCATTCTTTCCTTTGGAAAGCAGGTCTAGCGGCACATCCTCATTGTCCTCTTGTTTTTTCATGGCTTCTGCTTGCTCTAGGACTTGTATTGACATTTCGAGCCAACGACGCCTAGGGGCTGGTCAGGTTCGATGTGCCTGGTTCAAATCCGTTAGACAGTGCTCTCAAGACCTGCGTTGCTGTGGCCTCACCCAGTCCGAATGCGCGCTACTCTAATTAGTATCAGAATTCAGGGGCATCGTTAGGTATCTAGTCCAGAATCTTGCTCCTTTGACGCCAGCCCAAGCCAATTCTGATATATATCAGAGTAAGGTTAAATCATCGAAGAACCAGCAATAGTTGATACGTTTCAGAATAGGCGACGCAGGCTTGGTCAGACGAAAGATCGGGACTATCCCTAGGGAAGAATACTATGACGAGAGGCAGAGGCGCTGGGTATGGGTATTCCCACGAATCGATCGTCAGGCCACTCTGGGAAAAATAGTCGACTTGGATACCTTCTGCCAAATGCTCTTTCCACACA
>Ga0209725_1001404_pt1 | contig 13584 bp, 17 predicted proteins | sample I18A1metaG_FD_184145 | JGI IMG/M metagenome (GOLD analysis project Ga0209725, IMG submission 184145) | Lake sediment bacterial and archeal communities from Gulf of Boni, Indonesia to study Microbial Dark Matter (Phase II) - ​I18A1 metaG... | ecosystem: Environmental > Aquatic > Freshwater > Lake... | reverse complement strand
CACCGAGACGGGCTATTGCGCCGTCGATTCGGCTAAGACAGGAGAGGCCGCAAAGCCTTGCTCCAAAGCAAGCCTGCCAAATACCCTCCTGCTAAGCCGTTGAGAACCCCGATGACTAGGATCGCGGCTTCAAGCACAATGTTGCGCGGAAGGAGCGACAGAACATGGACCGTTGCGTAGTAGCTGATCATGCCGGTTACAGCTGTGGCCATGGTAAGCCCCGCGACTAACCTCTTCAGCCGAACGGCTCCGTTCTCGGCTTTGACCTTTAAGAGTATCAGGAACGCGTCCACTAGGAGGCCGTAAAGTACGGCGAATCCCAAGGTCAGGGGAGCAAACGGCGCTCTCCAAGCAGAGGTCAACAAGCCGGCGATTCCAGACACAACCGTGGCTCCGAAAGGAGATAGCGCTATCGCGCCCAAGCCGAGAAAGAGCGCCTGAACCACGACAAACATCTTGTCCAGCGGCGTCGGCAAGAAGATCTTCGAGACGAAGACCAAAACAGCAAACAGCACCGCCAAGGTCAGCCGTTGCAGCCTCCGACTCCCAATAGCGGCGGTGCCAGCCATATGACGCACGCTCTCACCAATCAGGCTGCCCAGTAAGATATGGACACTCCTCTCGAAAGGGAATAACGAGAACTTTTGTCTGTGTGAGTCCCTTGGTGCGGGCATCAAGATTTGAACCGTCAGGAGAGGAGTAGTCCGTCGTTGTCGCTCACCAAGAGACACGCACAACATTTCTAGCGCCTCTTTCGGGAGATCTGGATAAGTGCGGAGACTAGGGTCGTCGCAAGAACGACGGTTCCTGCGATTGGATAGATCAGCGCTCTTGCTGCACCAGTAAAAGATGCTTCACGCGCGATGATGAAACTGAATTCTCCCCGAGGGGTCATGCCAATCGCGACGCCATTTGCTTGCTCTCGCTGAGCGGATAAGAGCGCCCCCAAGTAGGAGCCGACATATTTTCCGATCAGCGCTAGCCCGACGACGGGCAAGACGACTCCAAGATTGAACAATTCTGACGGATCAACTAGCATCCCCATCGAGACGAAGAAGATGACAAGGAACAGATCGCGGACCGGACGGATCTTTCCATAGACAAACCGCGCCCGCTTTCCCCGAATGACGAGGCCCATCAGAAACGCACCTGTCGCAGCAGAGAACCCCAGCACGGAGGATAGTACTGCCATCGCAAATCCGAGGCTTATCGATAGAAGGAAGCCAGCCTCATCCACATCGAGATCAAGCTGGCTGATCCTGTCGATGACACGAGGAGCCACGTAGACTCCAAAGACTAGTATGAGAACGACCAAGAGAATGGCACGCGGAATCCACGCACCAATTCCAGACCACACGGCAGACCCACCAACCGCGAGGCCTGGCAGAAGCGACAGAATAATGACGGCGAGTATATCCTCTATGACCAACGCGCTCATCATCATACGTGCAGAGCTTTGAGTGAATCCTCCGCGCTCGTAAAGCATCTTTGCCACGAGAGCTGTGCTGCTGACACCGATAACCCAAGCCAAAATGATGCTTTCCCGAACTGACCAGCCCAGCATGAAGCCGGTGAGGAAGCCTGCAATGAAAGAGACTGTGATCTCGGTAAACGAGAAGATCAGGAGCCTTCCTCCCATAGCCACTAACTCAAATGGGTCAAGCTCCAGTCCAACAACGAAAAGAAGCAGCACGATGCCGGTCTCTGCCATGGCGTCGATAGTGGTGAGATCCGTCACAAGCTTGAATCCGAAGGGTCCGATGATCATACCTGCAATGAGCTGTCCTAACACGGCGGGGAGGCGAAGCGTCCAAGCGATCAAGCTTAAGGCTAGAGCCGTGCCCGCAATGATTCCAAGCTCCACTAGAAAGGAGATATCTGTAGGCAAAGCTGGCGAGAGAGTATTGATGCTCCAGACTACTTCAAGCTATGTTCGCGGAAGAGTCAGTTCGACAAGCAACAAGATGAACGGTTGTTAGACGATTCTTCCCCTAACCCGTCGTGCAGGTCGTTCAGCCCGTTGTTGTGTGAGGGTCTCGTGGTGCGAGCGTCGTAATTTGAACTCCTGAGGAAGAGAATTCATTTTGTGTGCTCTCTTTGGTGCGCGACGACGACGCCTGCACTTTGGTGACATGTGTCGGGACATTATATTCTGCCAAATATAGCGGTTTTCACGTTCCGTTTAGCTCTGTCCCGAGGACTGTTTACCGGCAGTGAGATTTGTTTGCTCGTACGTAGAATACGTCCCAGTCGAAGACGAAAGCATCGTCGTGTACGAACTGTTTCAAGGCGGACCGGAGGTCGGAGAGGAACATTCTGCGATTTGAGGCACTCATGTGGGACATCTCTCTACGAATCATCGAACGGCAGAGGCGGATTCTCAGGAAGTCCTGTATGCTGTTGAGACGGATTCGGTGCGTGCGCGTGACAAGTGAGGTCCTATTGAACCCTGCCTCTCGGACAATGTGGAGCTGTGCTTCTGCGTCGAGAGACCGATGGTAGCTCTCCAGTGTAGCGAGCCCTGCTCTTTCGCGAGCCAGCTGCGGAGACGGTTTTGCGGTCCTGTGTTTTCCTAGGATTTCTCCGAATATCCTGTGCGGTTTGACATCGATGAGGTGCCAGTCATTGAACGCGAACACGCCGCCTGGCCGAAGGACTCTGAAGACCTCCTTGACGCATTGATGGAAACCTGCGATGCTGGTGCCGCAGTTGGAGACCACGACATCAAAGAAGCCGTCCGGAAAGCGTAACTCCTCCGCGAGCATCTTGAGAAACTTCACGTTCTTCAAGCCCGCTGAGGCGGCCCTTCTGCGCGCAAGTCGTATCATCTCTTCAGACGAATCAATTCCCACTACGAGACCTATAGACGGCGTTGTCTTGCATAGCTCGCGAACGGCTAGGCCAGAGCCGGTCCCGACATCGAGGATAACGTCGCCTGGCGAGGGCGAGGAAACGAGTGCTAGTTGTTTTGCGAAGAGTGAGAAAATTGGCACCCAATACCTGTCCCATGCAAGTGCATCGCTTTCCCAAAGAGACCTGTCAACAGAGTCAGCCTCCGCAAGCGACATCCTATCATGACCAGACGGCTTCAAAGCAGCTCCTCTCACGACGGGACCATTCGAGATACGACGACTTGAGTCCGCTCTATCAGCACTCGAAAGGTAATCCAACGTAATAATCATTCAGGATTCGAAGCGTCATGTTGGGGAGCGGAATGGGAGACGAGGCGTGTTTTCGTCGTCGGACAGCCTGGTGCGGGCGCCTGAATTTGAACCGTCATTTTGCGCGTGTGGCATGGCGGTTGGTGCTTGCACTATGTTGCCTCACCGAAGCCGCTATTGGTTCGTAGCAAGAATTCATAGCCTAGGTTGTGTTAGTGATCGGATCGTTCCCGTATTGTTCGCTCGATGAACGTCTCGAACTTGGTGGGCGCGCGACCAATCAAGTAGTTCAGAACACGCGGGCTTCCCGAGAAGCCGTACCGATCGTAGTAACGGAACATCTTGACCAGTGTTTCGATCTGGTAGGCTCCCATGCCTGAGGCCTGAGCTTGGCGTGTCCATGCCTCTATCGTGATCTGCTCAGCGTGGACTGGGCGTCCCAGTTGTTTGCTGAGGATCTCGGCGACCTGGGTTTGCGTCAGCGCGTCAGGGCCAGCCAGCTCGTAGGTGGCACTCAGGTGGCCCGGCTCAGTCAATACGACAGCCGCGGCTTGGGCAACATCCTCAAGGTCCACCATGCTCATGCGGGTCTCAACCGAATACGGCACCGCATAGACTCCGCGCTCGACGATCGCCCGCCATCCCGCAAGTACGTTCTGCATGTAGGAAGCGGGCTGCAAGATGACATATGGTAGGCGCGACTGGAAGAGTGCCTCCTCGACGCGTAGCTTGTTCCAGTGGTGCGTCATCGCCTCTGTCTGGGGATGGAGGACCGAGTGGAAGACGAACTGCTCGACCCCGGCGTCTTGAGCTGCGGTGATCGCTAGTTTGCCGATTGGGAGCTCGTCTGGGCTGACGTTTGGACAGATGTGGTAGACTGCGCGCACGCCCCGTGTCGCCAGTCTGAGCGTGCGCTCGTCACGCATGTCACCGGCCATCGCTTCTTGAGCGCCTAAGGATTTGACAAGTTGCGCTTGCTCATCGCGGTGAACCAGAGCACGGACGGCCTGCTCCCTCGCAACTAAGGCACGAATGATCGCGCGCCCGGTCTTCCCCGCAGCTCCCGTAACAAGAATCACAGATCGTCACCGAAGTTACGTCGTTCATTCACAGATGTCCGCGACTATAGCGTCTGTGAGCCTTGCCATGTCACGCGAGTCTATCTCGATCAAAGCATCGGGCGTTCCCGCGCCGCCGTACACCTTGCCGAAACTCATAACCCTGCGATCTATCACTGTTGCAATTCGCTTTCTGTGACCGAGAGGTGGCATGCTACCGACCTCAAAACCAGTGAATGTCTTCGCGGCCTCAGCGGTGGCGATCCTAACCTTCGCGCCCGCGATCGCAGAAAGCTTTCCTCTGTCCACTCGCTTGTCCCCTGTGACTATCGCTATCATTGGTGAGCCGTCTTGAGTTGTGAAGACGATGCTCTTGATGATCGTCTCAAGCGGGACCTGCAGTCGAACTGCGGCGTCGTGCGCGGTCATTGTTGGGCCGTCGGCGACGTGAATCTCGTAGGATACGCCAGCTTTGTCAAGGTAGTTCTTGACAGACTCGGACATGATCATTATCGCCTTGCGGGTGAAAGCTACCGCAGTATTTCAATCTGGCACACTTGGGCTCCGCTCGTGCATAGCGCGGGTCCGTCTAGGATAGAACCAAAACTGTCTAAGCAGAGGCATCGCGAAGCCTGTTGTTGACGGTGATTGTATACTGAATTCTCAAATGAGCGCCGCCGCCCCTACCCTGCTTTGAGGAAAGTGTAAATGAGCAAGAGAAATGCGCTAACCGAGCAGAGCATCATTGTTGATGACGTCCTTTCAATGTTGACAGGGCACCCGAGAGGTACACTCGTAAGTTTCACAGAGGTCACCAAGAGCGTCCACGACTACATCAAGACGAACGGCCTTCGACAGAGATTCTGTCCGCACTGCAATGCGCCGCTGAACAGCTCCTCGTCAGAGCCAGTCCCGGCTCCGATGGCTCCCACATAGACTCGGCCGAACGCTTTCTGATCATGGCGGATTGCGCTAGCGCCACAAGATCCTGAGATCCTGCAAACTTCCCAGTCCGCATCCTACAAACTCTTTTGTCCAAACTAGAACCCAGATGTCCACAATCCAGCCGGTCTTGTCTGAAGAGAAGCCTTGGTTGAGTGACTGGCCCAAGGGTCTGCCGCGGCAAGATAATCGGAGATGATATCGTTGCTTAGGCAAAGGAGCACATGGTAGCGTACAAGTACTCTAGGAAGGTGGAATTCCGCGAGACACTGCCGAAGGCGCTCGCGGGCAAGATTCTTCGAAGAGAGTTAAGAGAACCCCTGCCCTCATGAGGCTGAAGCCAGGCGGGCGCAGGATGCTAAGAGCAACGCAAGTCGGAGACGTCACGGAAATCAAGATGGGGAGGTCCCTCGATGGCCGAACCGCCCTCTACTGGGTGGCCGCGTACCTGATAGATGGAATCCTAATCGACACGGGCTGTGACTACACGAAAGAGGAACTCGCTGAATTCCTGACCGGCAAGCAGACTTCGATGATAGTCAACACTCACTACCATGAGGATCACGTTGGCGGGAACGCGCTCCTCAGAGAACGCTTTGCGCTGCGAGCATTTGCGCATCCGGAAACAGTTCCTCTCATGAATAGAAAGTACGACCTATACTCATACGAACGTGAAATCTGGGGTTACCCGACGCCATCCGCCGCGGACCCGATCGGATCCGCCGTCAACAACGGAGGCGTCAGTCTGCGCGTCATCGAGACCCCTGGCCACTGTAAGGGGCACATCTCCCTCTTCGAGGAAACCCGCGGGATTCTCTTCTCCGGCGACATATGGGTTGGAGAACGCCCCAAGACCGCCAGGGCCGAAGAGAACGTGCATCAGCTGATCGCTGATCTCGGAAAGTTCGAGGAGCTCAGACCGAAGATCATGTTCGCCTCGCTGGGGAAGGCCGTGCGGAACCCACGCAACGTCATCCAGAGAACTCGGAGGTATCTCGAAGAGACGCGCGACAAGATCCTGCACCTTAACTCGGAGGGCAAGTCCTCGGAACAGATACGAGACGAACTCTTTGGAAGAGAAAGCGTACTAGCCCCAGTCACGCAGTATCAACTCTCAACGAAGATCTTCATCGAGTCTTTCCTGCGGGACGCGTGAGTTTTTTTTGGCGATTCGTCGTTCGATCGCGATTGCAAACCGGAAATGGTTTATAAGCGCCTTGGAAGCCTAGACTGCAACGCTGCTGGGAAGAATCAAGAATAATCCGAGAGAAGGTCATGCGCGTCATGGAGGTTGAGATCCTCGAAGAAAAGGGGGACTCGCTCAGGTTCATTTTGCGCGGGAGTTTTCCCGCGTTCGCCAACGCCCTTCGGCGGGCGATGCTTGCTGATGTCCCCGTGATGGCGATCGAGGATGTCATCTTCGTCGAGAACACTTCTGTGATGTATGACGAGATTCTTTCACATCGACTTGGTCTCGTTCCGCTGAAGACCGATCTGGACGCGTATGTTCTGCGGGAAGAGTGCGACTGCAAGAGCGACTTGGGGTGCCAGAAGTGCACGGCGTCGTTTGTGCTCGAGGCCGAGGCAGCTGATCAGACGATGACGGTTTACTCGGGTGATCTGAAGCCGGCTACGGAGGTCGTTCCAACGTCGGATAGGATACCGATCGTGAAGCTCGCGCCTGGCCAGAAGATCAGGCTTGAAGCCTACGCACGTTTGGGACGAGGTTCAGAGCACGCCAAGTGGCAGGCAGCCTCGATCGCTGCGTACAGGTACATGCCCAAGGTCACGCTGCGGCCCGAGGTGCTCTCAAACCCGGAGGAGGTCATCAAATGCTGCCCCACACAGGTATACGCTTCCGACTCCACTCGGAAGATATTCGTCAAGAACGAGCTTGGCTGCATCTTGTGCATGGCCTGTGTGGAGCAGGCGGTTCCTTCCGAACAGCGCAAAGGTTCCCCGGTCGAGGTTGAGGGCGACGATACAACCTTTCTATTTCAGATCGAATCCACCGGCGCCCTTCCCCCGAGCAGAATCCTGAAGGAGGCCGCGGCTGTTCTCAACAAGAAGGCCGAAGAAATGAACGTGCTAGCCGCAGCGGAGCAGAAATCATAGGTGACACGATCATGCGTCGAAGGATCACGAATCCTGAACTGAGCGATACGATCGCCGCGCTAAAGAGGAAGGGAAGGCAGAACAAGTCGCCTGTATGGTTGCGTGTAGCAGATTTCCTCGGCAAGCCGAGACGATCTAGGGTTGCCGTCAATGTGAGCAGGATCGCAAGAAACACGAAGAAGAGTGACGTAGTCGCGGTTCCCGGCAAAGTCTTGGCAGCGGGCTCGATCGGTCACTCAGTCCGCATCGGCGCGTTCAAGTTTTCCCAGACAGCAAGGGCCAAGATCGAGAAGGCAGGCGGATCATGCGTCAGTCTGAGGAAGCTTGCAGACGATCACCCTAACGGAAGCAAAGTCAGAATATTAAGGTGAAGATCGAATGTCGAAGCAGCCCATCATCATCGACGCCTCGAACCTGATACTGGGCCGAGTCGCGAGCTTCGCCGCCAAGCGTGCACTGCAAGGCGAGGAAGTCATTGTCTTCAACGCAGAGAGCGCGGTGATCTCTGGAACCAAAGCCAACATCGTTGAGGAGGCAAAACGCAGGCTCAAGACAAGGACTCTGCAGTCTCAGTACAAGGCTCCAACGCATCCTCGAAGGCCTGACACATACGTACGGCGCGTCATACGAGGCATGCTGCCCCGAAGGAAACCGAAGGGAAGTGCCGCGTTGAAGAGGGTTCGAGTTTACATAGGCACCCCTGAAGAGTACCGCGGGAAGCCTACAGCCAAGATCCCTGGCGCTGAGGCTTCAAAGCTACGGTGCTCACACATCACAGTCGGTGAGCTCTCCGAAGAGATAGGGGGACCCTGGAAGGCATGAGCGAGCGAAAGAGGATACTTCTAGTTACAGGAAAAAGAAAGACAGCAGTTGCGCGGGCGGTCATCAAGCCGGGCCGCGGCAACGTGACCGTCAACGAGTTCCCTGTAGGCAACATCTCCCCTGAACTTGCTCGCGCAAGAATCTCCGAGCCGCTGACGCTAGCGGGCGATCGCTTGAACTCGGTCGACGTGCGGGTGAAGGTTCACGGAGGAGGCGTCATGGGGCAGGCTGAGGCTGCCAGAATGGCAATCGCGCGTGCGCTTGTGGAATGGTCTAGAAGCGCTGAGCTTCGAAGAGTGTTCACAAGCTTCGACAGGACGATGCTTGCCGGAGACCCGAGAAGAAAGGAGGCCAAGAAGTTCGGAGGCCCCGGCGCAAGACGGAGAAAGCAGAAGTCCTACCGCTAACCTGCATGAGTTGGCAACGCGATGATAATCCCGGTACGATGCTTCACATGCGGCAAAGTCATCGGTGACCGCTGGGAGGAGTTCTCCCGTCGAACCAAACAGGGAGAAAACCCCGGCAAAGTGCTTGACGAGCTAGGTATGAAACGCTACTGCTGCAGACGGATGTTCATATCTCACGTCGAAGTGATCGACGAGCTTCTCAAGTACGGCGAAGTCTCCGCTCGGAAACGCGGCCAAGTCCAGTAGGGGACTGGTTTGGCAGCCCCTGTCAAGATCACAAGCCTCAAGGCCCGTAGAGTTCTCGACAGCCGCGGCGAATCCACCGTCGAAGTCGACATGTTCAGCAGGAGCATTATGGCTAGAGTTGCGGCCCCGTCGGGAAAGAGTCGAGGAAAGTGGGAAGTTCAGCCCTTCCCGGACGGCGGGGTTGATGAAGCGGTCGAACGCGTCAGGAAACTCGTAGCCCCTGAGCTTTCTGGGATGAATGCTGATCGTCAACAGCAGATCGACGACAAACTGCATGAAATAGACGGAACCGACCGCTTCAGCAGGATGGGCGGAAACACCGCATACGCTATTTCCGTAGCAGCAGCCCTGTTATCGTCGGCGGCTCAGAAGAAGCCGCTCTACCAGAAGCTTGCGGGTTCTGCGAAGGTCAGAATCTCTCTGCCGCTCGGGAACGTTGTCGGCGGTGGGGCGCACGCCAAGGGCAAACGAACCGACGTACAGGAGTTCTTGGTGATCCCGACGAAGGCGTCGTCAGCAGTTCAGGCAGCGGAGGCCAACATCAGGACCCACGCGGAGATCGCACGTCTCGCCATACAGCACGGGTCGCCGATGATCGGGAAAGGAGACGAAGGCGGCTACGTGCTCGACATGACAACTGAGCAGGCGCTAGACCTGATCGCCAACGCGTGCAAAACCGTCTCTCTCGCAACAGGTGCGGACGTTAGGATCGGTCTCGACGTTGCGGCGTCAAGCCTCTGGGACGAGAAAGAACACGCCTACGTCTACAAACGAGACGGAAGAAAACTCGCGGAAGGTGAGCAGATGGAGTTCATCCTCAACCTCATTGACCGTTACAGGCTCGTGTACGTCGAGGATCCGCTGCATGAGGACTCGTTTGAGGCATTCGCCGAGCTACGGAAGAAAGCAAGAGGCACGCTGATCTGCGGAGACGACCTTCTAGTGACGAACACCGCTAGAATCCAACAGGCGATCAAGTACGGATCCGCGAACGCCATGATCGTCAAGACGAATCAGGTGGGAACACTCTCGGATTCCAGAAGCGCCGTCGAGAAGGCCCAGTCCGCAGGCTACGTTACCGTCATGTCGCATCGGTCAGGGGAAGTCTGCTCGGGAGAGCTTGCGCAGTTAGCGGTCGGTCTGTCGTGTCCAATGATCAAGTGCGGCGTCGTCGGCGGCGAGCGTATCGCGAAGCTGAACGAGCTTATCAGGATAGAAGAGGACGCGGAGAAGAGGAAGGTCCTCGCCGGGACGGCTCGCATACCGAGCTAGGCGCGGTTCCCGCAGTTGGGATGTCAGGCCCTATTCCTTCGATACGAAGTATCGCATGATCGGTCTGTTTGGTGATCTCCGTAGCGCTTCCGCAAACCCTGCTCTTGTGAAGACAGGTACAAGACCGGTGAAGCCCTCGGAGCCGGACATTCGTCGCTCTTTTGGCTCAACCGGATAGCCCTCGATGATCTTGGCGCCATGCTCCTTGGCGTATCTTACAGCAGCCGCAAGTAGCGAACTCATCAGACCCCTGGATCTGAAAGGTTTTCCAACGAAAAAGCAGACCACAGACCAGACAGGTTCATCATCGATCCTCTTCAGCGTCCGAGATCGTTCTAGGGCTGGATAGGTTTCTCTGGGGGCTACGGAGCACCAACCGGCGGGATTGCCGTCAGCATAGGCTAGTAAGCCTGGGACATGACCCGAATCGATGATTCTCTTCATCGCTCTTTTGTTCTTTTGATCCGTCCGCTCTGCAAACTCTGACCGCTTCAGCCTCCACCACATGCACCAACAGCCACCGCAGGCGCCACGTTCGCCGAACAACTGTTCAAAATCTTGCCACCGGTCAGGTGTTACGGGGTGGAATTCCAAATTCTGCAATGATGTGGATCTAGCAGACAACTGTCTCTTCAACCCCTGCCCAAGTGTAGCGTCGCTTCTTCCTTGCTCAGCTTTCTGACCATGTGGGCTTGAGCACGGCTAGATCGCTTTCATGATCTGGTCTACGACTTTTTCCGGATCAACGTTCGGATCATCGTTTACTATATTCTTGAGGAGATTCCTTGACCGATAGTATTCCACGACAGGCTCAGATGCTTTTTGATAGACCTTGAGGCGTTCCCGAATTACTTCGGGTTGGTCGTCGACACGCTTGAATAATTCGCCACCGCATTTGTCACACTTGCCCGCGACTTTTGGTTGCATAGTTATCTCATTGTATATTGCTCCGCAGTTCTTGCACTGCAGCCTTGCTGACAGTCTCTTCACGATCACATTGTCGGGAACGTTGAGATTCACCACGACATCAATGTTCGTGAGCTTCTTGAGTTCCTTCGCCTGGCCGACAGTTCTTGGGTAGCCTTCAAGAATGAAGCCTTTTGAGAGCTCAGAGGCGAGGCGTTTCTTCAGTATCTCTGTAATGATCTCGTCCGGCACGAGCGTGCCTGAACTGCTGTACTTCTCGATTGTCTTTCCTAGCGGCGTCTGGTTGCGTATCTCTTCCCTGACTAGGTCGCCGGTCGAGATGTGTGGAATACCGAGCCTTTTCGTGAGCCTAGAAGCGTACGTTCCCTTCCCCGAGCCTGGCGGTCCAAATATGACTATCCTCACTCAGTCAACCTCCGGTGACGCGTACCATCAAGCCACTGGGAGTCAGAAATCTGCTTTGCTTGGTAGCGATGGATGGGTGGTTTTGCGAAAGTTGCTGTGACAGTCACTAAAGCCTTGGTTGGCCTCAGAACGGGACTCGGGGCGGTTGTACGCATCAGGAGATGAGGCGTCAGAGGCCTATGATGCTCGCCCTTTGGCGGTGATTCTGAGCGAGAAGGGGGGTACTGCTGGCAATCGGCCGTAAGGAGTCGCCGGTAAGTTTTATATTGCCCGCACTTCATTACCATAACGTGGCGGAGATTGTTGGAAGTCGTCAGCATCAGGGTCGACGAGCATTTGAAGCGCAGGATGGAACGTCTCAGGTACGTGAACTGGAGTGAGGTCATCCGCGGCGCAATTTCCGCCAAAATCCGCGAGGAAGAGCAGCGTGAAAGGAGCGTGGATCCTGAGTTGCTCCTTAGGGCGAAAGCAGATACCGACAGACTTCGGCGTCCCTCCCCAGCGTGGAACTCCACCGAGGAGATAAGGAAATGGAGAAACCAGAGGAGGTAGTGGTCGCCGACTCGTCAGTGATCGTAAAGTGGTTCGTCGAAGAGGAAGATTCGGATCACGCCTTGAAGCTCAGAGATGACTACGTCTCCAGGAAGGTAGACATCGCAGTCCCCGAACTGCTATTCTATGAGGTCATCAACTCGCTTCGATACAACCCTGACTTCGGCCTCGACGAGCTGAAATTCATCGGTAAGATCCTCGAAGACTACGATTTCTGGACGTTTCCCCTTCGTGGGGAACACCTCGAAGAATCGATCGGGCTGGCCACCAAGTACGGGATCACGATATACGACGCTTCATACTTAGCCATTGGAAAGCTCAGATCCTGGGTTACGTATACAGCAGACACTAAGGTGAAGGAAAAAGTCAAGGACGATGCAGCCTTGAAGCATATTGCAGGATATCAATCCGGACAGCCAGGTAGTACAGGGCCAAATGTGTCATAAGCGTCGCAATCGGACTGATCCCATGTACGACAGGTTGCCGGGCGCATCTTCCCCCTTCACTTTGCCAGTACTTCCTCGAGAGCCTTGCTTGCTCGCAGCAGGTCCTGCTCCATGTTGTATACGTGGAAGGAGAAGCGGATGCCGTTGAAACGTTGCGAGACGATGACACCACGCTTGAAGAGTTCAGCGGCAACGGCTGATTGGTCGCGGCCTTTGAACCTGAACGATGCTATGCTCGCGTGAGAGCTTTCGTCCTTAGGTGTCAGAACGGTCGCCCCAGGCAGGCGGCGATTGTTTCTTGTCGTATCGATAAACTTCCGGGTGAGGGATAGGACGTGATCAGTCACATTCTCGGGGCCGATTTCTCTCAGATACTGCATGGACCTTGCTAGTCCGACCGCGGAGGCATAATTCATTGTGCTACACTCGAATTTTCTCGCGTCTGTCGCCAAAGTGAATTCGGTCGCGTCCAATTCGAACGGAGTAGCCGTACTACGCCAGCCTACCAAGGGCGGCGTGAGTCGCTCTACGAGCTCTCGCCTGAGATAGAAGATGGCTGCGCCGAACGGGCCCAGCAGTCCCTTGTACCCGGCCGCGACGAGCGCGTCCACTCCGTCACGATGTGCGTCGATGGGCATGAGGCCAGCTGACTGCGTCGCGTCAACGATGAGAAGGCCTCCGTGTGAGTGCGCCAACTCGGACAGCCAGCGGAGATCAAACTTCTGCCCTGTTCCATACTCCACGTGGCTGATGGAGATCACAGCCGTACGATCGTCGACAAGCTTCTCCAATCCGTCTTCGTCTACAACGCCGTCGTGATTCTTCGCGAGGCGTACTTCAACGCCCTTCTCTTGGCCGAGGCGCATCCAAGGATAGACCACGCTCGGAAAATCAGCGTCTGTACTCACAACATTCGCACCCCTCTTCAGATCCAAAGACCAAGCGAATGAACAGATTCCTACAGTAGCGCTGGACAGGACCGCAACTTCCTCCCGATGCGCGCCAAAGAGAGATGCTGCCTCGTTCCGCGCAGTCTCAAGCACCTGCGTCTCAGCCTCCTCGTCGAAACTGACGGTCCCTCCGGACGCAATCTTGCGCTCAAACTCGACCATGCTGTCAATCGATGGCTTCGGCATCAACGAGATAGACGCTGAATTCAGATACGTAACGCTACGAGCCGTCGGAAAGTCTTCCAGATTCAGCCGCAACATGCCGGTTCCAGCCCCAGATG
>Ga0209725_1001402_pt1 | contig 13593 bp, 11 predicted proteins | sample I18A1metaG_FD_184145 | JGI IMG/M metagenome (GOLD analysis project Ga0209725, IMG submission 184145) | Lake sediment bacterial and archeal communities from Gulf of Boni, Indonesia to study Microbial Dark Matter (Phase II) - ​I18A1 metaG... | ecosystem: Environmental > Aquatic > Freshwater > Lake... | reverse complement strand
AATAGGTTTTGCAGTCTGCTGTTCGGGACGAGGCTATAAACGAGTTCGTTGATCGCTTGAAAGATAGAATCCCTACTAAGATGGTCAATTTATACCTGTTCGGCAGTGTGGCTAAAGGGACGGCTAAGCCTGAGAGCGATGTAGATATTCTAGTCGTATATAGGGATGCTTCAAGCGACCTCGTCTTGGATGTTGTGTGCGAGATAGCTTTTGACATAGCTCTTGAAAGAGGCATCCTCATACAGCCCGTCTTGATGAGGGCGGATGAGTTTGATCAGCAAGTTGGAAGTTCCCCATTCCTTTGGGAGGTCCTGACTACAGGGCATCCAATATATTCTTCGGATGAATCTACTGAATGGAAACTTGATTTCAAGCAATATTTGAGGCTGGCCGATGAGTACTTGTCCTATGCAATAGATGCTGGGAACGAAGGAAGAATCCGACTGGCTATAGACACAGGCTACAACGCTATCGAGCTACTGGTCAAGGCCTTAATCGTAAAGAAAGGCGTGAGCCTAGCTTCATCGCATAGTGGAGTCGTACAGCAATTCGGAGAGCTATACGTCAAGACTGGAGAAATAGAGAGAGACCTAGGAAAGACTGTTCACAAGTCCCTGGCGTTAAGAGGGCAGGCGAGGTATGTTCCATCGGCACAACTGAAAAAAGAGGACGCTGAATTGGTGATCGGTGCAGCGAGGAAGATGATCGAAATCGGAAGAAAAGAACTCTAGGATTTCTCAGATCGTAGGAGTGAGGTTTGCCTCTTCCAGAAATCATAAGAATGGAAAATTGCTGGAAGCACCGTGACATACGTTATAAAACGTTATGGTAGAAACGCATGAAGATTTCAATATCGTACCCTCCCTTAGAGAGCCAAAAGGGTATACCGCTCTTAGCGCAAAATAGGCAGTTTCAGTGGTTCTCTGAGAGTACGTATATCTATCCTGTTGTTCCAGGTTACGCGGCGACCCTATTGAAGAATGCTGGTTACGATGTGGTTTGGGATGATGGGATCGCTGAGGAGAAGAGTTATGATGGTTGGCTGCGTGATCTTGAGAGGGCTTGTCCAGATGTGCTGATGGTTGAGACGAAGACTCCTGTTGTGAAGCGGCACTGGAAGGTCATAGGCGATATGAAGAGGATTCTTCCAGACGTGAAGACAATTCTAGTGGGCGATCATGTTACTGCCCTGCCGCAGGAGTCTATGGAGAACAGCCAAGTTGACTATGTTCTTTGCGGCGGCGACTTCGACTTCTTATTGCTTAATCTTGTTGAATATCTTGATGGCAAACGTGGAGATCTGGAGCCTGGAATCTGGCTTAGGAAGAGCGGAGCGATTAGGAATACTGGGCGCTTCGAGCTTAAACATGATTTGGATAGTTTGCCGTTTGTTGATAGGGATTTGACGAGATGGCAGCTCTACGCTTACAAGAATGGTAATTACAAGAGGACTCCTGGAACCTACACCATGGTCGGCCGGGACTGCTGGTATAGAAGAGATGGGGGTTGCACCTTCTGCAGCTGGCCCACGCTATATCCGAGTTTCAGGGTCAGGAGCCCTGAGAGCCTACTTGACGAGATAGAGTTGCTGGTAACGAAGTACAGGGTTCGTGAGGTCTTTGATGACACGGGAACCTTTCCCGTTGGAGAATGGTTGAGAAAGTTCTGTAGCTTGATGATTGAGAGGGGATTGAACGAGGAGGTCTATTTCAGCTGCAATATGCGTTTCGGCACATTGAGCTTAGATGATTATCGGCTGATGAAGAGGGCTGGGTTTAGGATGCTCTTGTTCGGCTTGGAGTCTGCGAGTCAGAGGGTTTTGGATGAGATTAACAAGGGTCTGACTGTAGAGGAGATGGTTGGCTCTTGTAGGAAGGCGAAGGAGGCGGGGCTGGACGTTCATATTACAATTATGTTTGGTTATCCAATGGCGTCTAGGGAGGAGGAGCTTCAGACCTATCGATTGGCTAGGAAGCTGATGGAGGATGGCTGTGCTGATACGTTGCAGAGTACGCTTCTGATGCCTTATCCTGGAAGCAGGTTGTATGAGATGGCTTTGGAGAAAGGCTGGTTGCGCTATTCGCCGGGCGAGTGGGAGCATTGGGATATGTCTGAGCCTGTTGTGAAGAGCCTTGATATGTCGCCTGAAGAAGTTAAGGAGTTATGCGACGAGACCTACAAGCTGTTCTTGTCTCCGAAGTACGCTTTGAGAAGGCTAATGTCCATACGATCGTTTGAAGACCTGAAGTTCGGCTTTCGCGGAGCTCGCAAGGTTGTCGGTCATATAAAGGACTTCAAGTGAATTGCTGAGATTGATGCAGGAAATGTCCCGGGTTTTAAATCGGTATTAATTGGACAGATGATTTAGAAGGATGCGCGAGTGAGGATCTTGAATTTGCAGCTTAAGGCATCCTAGAGGTTCAGGGACATGTCGAAGATTCCGAACAATGACTTTGAAGACTTACCTTCATTAAGCATAGTTATACCTACTTTGAACTCTAGTCGGACTTTGAGTCAATGTCTCGAAAGCATCTTCAGTCAGAATTATCCAAGAGAGAAGGTTGAAGTAATAATTGCTGATGGGGGCTCGACTGACAAGACTCTTAGGATTGCAGAGGGATATGGTGTCGATAGAGTATTGATTAATCCTCTTAGGACGGGTGAGGCTGGGAAGGCTGTTGGCGCTGAAATGGCGAAGAATGAGTTAATCGCGTTCATAGACAGCGACAACATTCTTCCTTCTCCAAATTGGCTTAGGGCCATGGTTAGACCGTTCAAGGACCAAGAGATAGCCGCAACTGAGCCACTGTATTACACGCGTAGAGAAGGCGACCCTTTAATAACTAGGTATTGCGCCTTGATGGGGATGAATGATGTTCTGTGTCTTTTTCTCGGGAATTACGATAGATATAGCTACATGACCGGAAGGTGGACAGAGTTGAGGGTGAATAGTGTGGATCGAGGAGATTACCTACTAGTGAAATTGGATGAGAAGAACATACCCACTATGGGAGCCAACGGCTTCCTAGTGAGAGCTTGGGCGCTTAGAAGCGTAAATTGCGACCCCTACCTCTTTGATATAGATGTTATTTACCAACTGGTTAAAACTGGTCGGAACAGGTTTGCGAAAGTAAAAATAGGAATAGTGCACTTGTTCGCCGATAGTATGAAGACCTATGTAAGGAAGACTTACAGGAGGATTAGAGACTACCTATACTATGAGAAGCTCGGAGCCAGAAAATACCCATGGAGACGCATAAAAAAGTTCGGAATACTGAAATTCGTCTTGTACACGTTACTCCTAGCGCCGATAGTTATAAGCTCATTAAGAGGATTTAGAAAACTTCCTGATAGAGCGTGGCTCTTTCACCCGGTATCTTGCTGGTTCACTCTCTTAACCTATACTATGAATTTCATAGCGTATGCGTCGTGAAGATAAAATGCAGTACCGGAAGATTCGGTTTGCACATTTATGAAGAAGCAGAGGAGAAGAATCTCTGATTATAGCTACTATAAGAGGTTGGGCGTGAGAAAGTATCCTTGGAGTCGCTTGGGAAAGCTAGAGCTCTTGAAATTTGTTCTCTATAGCTTGTTCATATCCCCCTCTTGGTCCAAGTGGTCAAAGGATATATAGGAAAGAGAGATAGAGCTTGGCTATTTCATCCAATTGCTTGCTGGACAACTCTAATAATCTATGGATGGGCAATCCTGCGGGGAAGATCTTGGGCTTGAATCAGCCTTGCAGATTCTATGAAGCGCTTGAGATTTGCGTGAGGATTATTAACAAAAAAGTGCCTTCGGACCTCAGACGCGATTATGAGTCAAGAATATACGCCGAAGGAATCAGGCAAGATTTAGATCTGGTGAGAAAGGTTGTGCCAACAAGGGACGCCCTCGTGCTGGATCTCGGATGTGGCAAAGGGCATCTGTCAGCGATCCTTTCTGGTTATGGATATTCCGTGATAGGACTAGATATTCCAACGACAATTGGAGAACAATTAGAGATCGTCGCACCTGAATGGCACGTGAACATTTGGAAAGAGTTGAAAAGAAAGTTTGATGTTTCCTACTGCTTGGGCGATGGCAGGTCCTTGCCGATTCGCTCGAATCATTTGGAAGCAGTTTTGGCATACGGCGTTATTGAGCACATATCCAACGGTGTGTCCTTGACAAACCTGCTAAATAACGTTGAGAGAGTTCTTAAGCCAGGAGGTTTATTCTTTGTCTTCAGATGTCCAAGAGATGAGTCGTACGCTGAAAAGTTATGCTCTATACTAAAACTTCCTCACCACCAGCGAAGGTTTAGTGAAACCGATATTATCAGATTGCTTATGAACACAGGCTTACGTTTGATAAAATTTGAAAGAATGGATATCGTTCCTATGTTCCCGCCAAAGTTCTTGCAACAAATATGGAACTTGCTATGGCCGTTCTTCAGGTTTGTTGAGTTCGCACTTTTGAAGACGCCACTGGCGCGGTTCTCGCATAATCTTCGCTTGGTAGCGATGAAGAAACGTTTCGAAGAAACTACCAACAACAATTGAGTTTGTGATTTGCTCATGGGAACAGTCAAAAAGGATCTTTTGGCGGTGGCGTACTTAGTGGCCATGTCAGTAATTTCAGTTCGTAATGTGCTCTTTTCACCCGGTGTGATCTCTGGATATAGCTGGAGAATTCCTGCTGAAAGGAGCAGGAACGGGAAGCCTCACTACTGGTTTAGCGGTTTTGGGAGTTCTTCAAGGATGCTGGGGAGCTGTGGCATTCAGAACAATGTGTGAATCCAAGCAAGTAAGACATCCATCGCCCGTCAATCCAGCATTAATTATGGACTGTCTCCTAATTCTCGCTCTCGCAATATTCAGTTACCGCAAGCTACTCAATTCGCACATGATCCTTAGGCTCGACTTGGACTTTCCCGTTGATCCTACCCAGTGGCTAGCGCGGAATTTGGGTGCGTGGGACACATGGCTTCAGTGCGGGAGAGATTCCTCTTGGCAAGGTGGACTACCAATAGTATTTGTGGCTGCGTTCTTCTCGTCTTTGGGAGTTGGGGCTGGACTAATTGAGAAATCACTACTGGTTCTATTTGAAGCCCTTTCCGGCTGGTCAATGTACTACCTTACACGGCGCTACGGAAGATGCGGTCGCGTTGGATGCTTTGTTTCCTCCTTGTTCTACATGTTCAACCCTTGGGTTACCGACAGGATTCTATATGGTCACCTGTTGTTGTATCTTGGCTATTCGATTATTCCACTCGTGGTAACGCTTGGAATGAAAAGTTTCGAGTCGGGAAGGATTAAAGACTCCGTTATCGCTGGAATGTCGTTATGCCTACTTGCAACATTCGATCTACGCCTAGCATACTTGACTTTTGGAGTAATCTTGGCCTTCCTATTGTTTCAAGTTCTGCTGCTTGCAACCAAGAGAAAACGGAATGGAAACCTAGGCATTGGATTCAGGGAAGTATGTTCGAAACTTAAGGTTTTGACTGCAATAGCGTTCACTACCGCCTTCCTAAGCATGTACTGGCTTTTGCCATCGCTTATCGTCGGTCGTGAAGAAAATGTCTTTGGAATAGCCAGCCGGTTTTGGATTGAAGATATCTATTTGCACAGCCAAGCGTCTCCTGTCTTTCCGCTAGCACTTCGGTACTATGTATTTTCGGCCTTTTCGGAGATGGAGCAGAGATATCTAACCAACCCTCTCTGGCTTACATTGGTTTACTCTAGCAATGTGCTTGCCTTTTTGTCATTATTTGTCAGCCCTAGAAAGAAGATGGCAGCTTTCTTTGCAGCAGTCGCCGTGGTTTCTATTTACTTAGGGATGGGAACATCAGGATTAGGAAATCTCTACCTGTGGCTGTATTACAACCTGCCTGGCTTTGATGCATTCAGAGATCCGAACGTAATAATATCTGTCACTTGCATCGCATACGCATTTCTCATCGGTTTGACAGCTGACGCTGTCCTGATGATACAATTTCTGCAGCCCTTTAACCTGAGGAGACTCGTATGTAAGAGTAGAAACATCATTTCGCCAGCAAGACAGGTTAAGGTTAGCGTTTTTCTTGGTTTGATTCTCATCTCTGTTCTAGTCAACTCTTGGCCAATGTTCACGGGCGATTTTAACGGTGAACTACAAGATACAATTCTTCCGCCCGAATATACGTCAGTCCGCAACTGGTTAGCCTGTCAAGAGGGAGATTTCAGAGTTCTCGTTCTTCCAATAGACTATGGTCAGGCACTGTGGTCTAGAGTGATATTTCATGACCCTTTTTATATATCCCCTCCGAAACCGGTAATCACGAGTCAGAATGTGGCGTCGACCAACGAGCTGACCAGTAGGTTCCTTAATTTCGTTGAGAACTTGATCTATGAAAATCGGACTAGGTTCCTAGGCAAGATCCTTGGAATAGCGAATGTCAAGTATGTCCTGTTGCATACAGACGTGTTCAACTACGGCTACTACACTCGCTGGCAGTCTCCTGAGGCTATATTGGGACTTCTTCAAATGCAGGATGGACTGAGGCTCGTTCTACATGAAGGATCAATCTACGTTTTCGAAAACAGCTGGTTCATTCCCCGAGTGTTCGCTTCGAACTTTAATGTTGTAGTCTCTGGAAGCCGTGATAGCCTAGTTTCTTTATGCGAGATTGGGAATCTCAGCTTTGATCGCATGATCTTGTATTATGCGGACCAGCTCGATCCGGACATTCTCGCAGAGACGTTAGGGCGAGCGGACGCTCTAATGATTCAGGGAAATAGCTTCATTGATCTGATTTTCTCGTCGATTAAGAACAAGTATAATATCATTCCATTTGACAATGTTGGCGATTATGCGGATCCGAAATCACATTGGGTGAAGAGTACCTTTTACCCGAAGATCTCTGACATATACGCTAGAGGCGCCGATTTCAATGAAAAAGGCTTCATCTTTACGAATGGTACAGAAATTAAACTTGCTATTCCAATTCGAATTACATATGCAAGAAGATATGACCTTTGGGCTAGAGTAGCTTATGAGCCGCCCCAAGGACGACTGTCGGTGCTCCTTGACGAAATCACATTGGTCAAGAACTTTCAGCCACTGACGGACACCTTTCAGGGCTTTTCGTGGGTCAAACTGGCTACGGTTGACCTGAATGAAGGAAATCACGTGTTGTCCCTTGTAAATGAAAAAGGCGCAACACTGATAGATAGGATATCTCTTCTTCCAGCGGGCCCGCTGACGGAGTACTACAAAACTTTGACCGATGTGATTAAGAACTCTTCTGCACAAATCATCTATTCTCTTGAGGCGGAAGTTGCATTTGGCGTCGATCTTGGCGGCTGGAGGCTCGAACATAGTGTCGACGCAAGCAATGGCTATAGCCTGGTTGCTCCTAGTTTTAGCTCAAACGTGGAGATTTCTACTCAGATCTTTTTTCCTAGGCCAGACAGATACTTGGTCGCGATTAGGGCTGGACCGACGGTAAACGACGGGCGGATGATCGTTACGATTGACAAACAAAGTTTCGAAATTAGTTACAAGGCTCACGAGTCTCGAAGCTTTCGGTATAAATGTTTGGGCCCTCTGTACCTAGAAGATGGAAATCACAAAATGACTATTGCCAGTTCGGGTGATGCACAAGTAGACCAAGTGTTCGTCTGTTCGGTCTCTTCAACGGGACAGGAGACGCTAATGGATGACATACTATGGCGGAGCCTCAAAGAAAGTGCTCCGCTTGCGTTTATTTTTAAACCGCCCGCTGAGTACAGAATTAACGCAACATCGAAAACTCCGTTTTCTTTAGTTCTCGGAGAGTCTTTCAGTCCTCTTTGGAAGATAGCAACGAACGAAGAGTATGAGCACATAATCGCCTACTCATTCCTGAACAGTTTCTATTTTGCTGCAGGCAACCAGCAGGTCCTCGCCAGATACGAGGCACAGAATGCGAAGTCTCTAGGTTTCACAATGGCTGGAACAAGTCTCGTCTTGTTGTTGGCATACGTTGTCTTCACGAAGTCTCCTAAGAAGAGAGAGACTAAGAATGTCCTAGATTGTCACCTGCGAGCCAAATATTATAGAAGTTCGATTTAGGGCCAGTTTGATGAAGCGCATGGACTCCCCACAGCTCATAACAGACAAGGGTGCTATTGGGAACAGGTCAAGTTGAAGTTCCCATCTCAACCTGAACCATGGAGTCATTTCCGTCCATTTAACTAATAGCGAAAACGAGTCCATATATCTCGTTCTTCAAGTCATAATTTCATTTAGCCAATTGTTGGATGAAACCTTGTGCCCTAACGGTATGAAATTCGGTCCTTAAGAAATTCTTTTCCTACTGATACGTAGGACCTGTTTGTCTGAGGGTCAGGTATCACACGCCAAACATTGCTAAGACGAAGCTTAAATAGATAGCCTTTTCATACCACATTTTTGTAAGCGCCGGATTCCCTAGAAGAGACTCAAAGATGCTTGCAGTTCAGGATCACAGGGCTATCTATGACAGAGAGTTCGAGCAATACAAGAAGTACGAACTTGAGAATTGGCGTATTAGCTACCTGAAACGAGTTTTCGATTTCTTAGCCGTACCGCCACAGAATGTGACTAGTGAGGACCGGTTTCTTGATGTTGGCGTAGGGGGGTCGGGCTATACGACTATTGAAGCTGCAAGAAGAGGTCTAGAAAGTGTGGGCGTAGACATTTCGGCGAAAGGCATGTCTAAGGCCCAATCTTTTGCGAAGGAAGCGTTGGCAGCTTGTCAGCACGATATGTGCCATTTTGTCGTTTGCGCGGCTGATTATCTCCCCTTCAAAGGTGCGGTTTTTTCCAAGGTGTGTAGTATCGCCGTCTTAGAGCACATACCAGCTGACACGCAGGCAATTGCTGAAATGTCAAGAGTAGTAATGCTGAATGGCAGAGTCTTCATAACGGTCCCTAATGCCTATCGTCGAATGCTTCCTGTATTTTGGTTACCTTATCTTATACACGACAGGAAAGTAGGCCATCTGAGACACTACAAGGCTGAAACTATTGTCGAGCGCTTCGTAAAGAGGGGGTTTGCCCTATATGATCTTGTATACCATGTGCATCTAACGAAGATTGTGCAGTATCTTTTGAGCAAGATATTCCCTCAATTACGGAAACCCAATTCAAGGATATGGTGGAAGCTTGAGAATTTAGACTTCGCTGTTCGTAAGCTTCCGACAGGCTTGCACTTTTCAGCGTCTATGATAAAACTATCAATACAACATATTCCAAATATGATCTCTAAGAGATGAAGCAAGGATGGATGTTCTTTAATCCGTTGGAATATCACTGCGCACTAAAGGGGCATGTGAAGATGGCTATTGAATATGGGCTGCGGGAATATCGTAGGAGACTCGCGGTCAGATTTGAGGAATATCTCAAAGGGAATCTTTTAGACGTAGGTTGTGGCGACGGGTTGTTATGGGACCTCGACTATTTTTCGAAAATAGTGAAATATCTGGTTGGTGTTGATGTTCAGTCATCAACGAACTGGATCAAAATTAAGAAAGAAAATATGGACTACATGTGTTGTGACGTCCGTTATCTTCCTTTCAGGTCAGAAAGCTTTAATGTTGTATTCATAAAGGATGTTCTTCATCACGTGGATGACCCGCAACGAGCCTTCAATGAGATTCTCAGGTCTTCCAATGACCGGATAATACTCGTTGAAGCGAATCGATACGACCCCGTAACATTCGTTCACATGACGCTGGCTCGTGGTCATGACCACTTTTCGTTAAGGAAGCTGAAGCAATTGGTTCGTTCAAGAACGAATTTTGCAATATTCCTCCAAAGAGAGTCGCACTTCTATCCTCTGAGATCGGTCACACTTTTCAAGTTGCTATGGGCACTCGAAGACATTGCCGAAAGAATTCCGGTCCTGCGCGATTTCCTGTCATATAACATCGCGCTTATAACTAAACAACCGATTTCGCAAAAGAATAATAGGAAATAAGTCTATCGTGAAGTGAAAGGTGCAACTCAGAATGAGCTTTTGGCGAGGGAAAAGAATTTTGGTAACCGGGGGAGCGGGATTTCTGGGTTCTCACTTAGTCAAAATGCTGAGGGCTAAAGGTGCAACTGATATTTCTGTGCCACGATCCTCTGAGTACGACTTGAGGTTAAGAGATAACTGCAGAAAAGTCGTTCAAGGAAAAGACGTAGTTATTCATCTAGCAGCCAAGGTAGGGGGGATCGGACTTAACATGGAAAAACCAGGTGAACTTTTCTTCGATAATATCATTATGGGCGTCCAACTGATGGAAGAAGCAAGGCTAGCTGGCGTTGAGAAATTTGTGGCTGTTGGAACTGTTTGCGCCTATCCCAAGTTCACGAAAGTACCGTTTCGAGAAGAGGAATTGTGGAATGGCTACCCTGAAGAAACGAATGCCCCGTACGGTTTGGCCAAGAAGATGTTGCTGGTCCAGTCCCAATCTTACAGAAAACAATACGGGTTCAATTCGATATTTCTACTGCCTGTCAATCTCTATGGCCCTGGGGACAACTTTGACCCATCCTCATCACACGTTATACCGGCATTAATAAGAAAGATCTTTGACGCCAAAGCGAACCGTAACGATCACATCGTTGTTTGGGGAACGGGGAAGCCAACCAGAGAATTCCTCTACGTGGACGACGCAGCACGCGGTATAATTCTTGCAGGAGAGAAATATGACAAAAGCGACCCGGTCAACCTTGGCACCAACGAAGAAGTTTCCATAGCGGAGCTTGTTAAATTGATTTCAGATCTTAGCGAATTTGACGGGAAGGTGATGTGGGACACAACAAAGCCGGATGGACAGCCGAGGAGATGTCTTGACACTACAAAAGCAAAGAGAGAGTTTGGATTTGAGGCAAAGGTAAGCCTTAAAGAAGGTCTTCAAAGAACCATTGATTGGTATGTTAAAGAATACAATAGAGGAAAGAATTGAGCCTCTCCAACTTGTGATAGTCACACACGTCTTCGCCACCGGTCCTGCTCAAGAGCTTGAGCAATATCTCAAGCCAAGGGCCTGCAGAGTAATGTTCATTGGCCATCCATTTCCATATTCGGAGGACTGTAGATCATTCTACGAGGAATACACGATGGGTAAAATGGTCAAGAATGGAACTGCGTTCTGGTGGAATTTGCCTGGTCCTCTAATGTACGTAAAGGATTTGTGTTACACGATCCTGTGGATTCTAACCAGCAGAGAAACATTTGATGTGTACATCGGGGCTGATAACCTAAACGCTTTCGCTGGGGTACTCCTAGGATGGATTGGGAGGGTTCAGAAAGTCGTCTTCTACACCGTTGACTATGTTCCACAAAGATTTAGCAATACTGTTCTGAACAAGCTTTATCACCTGCTCGACCGATTTTGCGTCCGTCATTGCGACTGCGTTTGGAACCTTTCCGCGGCGATGACTAAGGAGAGAGAAAGGAAGGGCTACACGAAGGGATCTAGTGCTTTTCAAGTTGTCGTACCAATCGGCACGCATTTCACACAAATCAAGAGGCTTCCGTTGGAAAGAATCGATCGGAAGCATCTCGTTTACTTGGGTCATTTTAGACCAGGCCAGGGTTTGGACTTGATAATAAAGTCCATTCCGATAGTCATGAAGACTGTTCCTGACGTTAGACTCACTCTAATTGGAACAGGCCCGATGGAAGAAGGGTTGAGAAGAATGGTCGACCACCTACGGCTCAGCAAGAATGTGGAATTCAGGGGATTGATTAGGGATCACAGTGATGTTGAACAGATTTTGGTCAAATGCGCGGTGGGGCTTGCTCCATATGAGCCCAATCCCAAGAGCTTTACTTGGTATGCTGATCCGAGCAAACCGAAGCAGTATATGGCATGTGGGCTGCCTGTGATCATCACGCGGGTTCCGGAAATCGCCGACAGAATTGGTAAGATGCATGCGGGCATAGTGGTTCACTATAACGAGGAAGCACTCGCAGAAGCTGCAATCAAGCTTCTGACCGATGACAGATTCTTTCAGGAATGCAGAAAGAATGCCATTGAACTTGCATCTGAATTTGATTGGGATGCTATCTTTGAAAGAGCTCTTATGAAGGTCTTGACCTAACATCACTGTTCTTCTTCATGACCCTCGGCCATCCGCGGAAAGGTTCTTTGAAATCGACCGGATTATTCTTCATCCAGTTAATGGTGTTAATGAGCCCTTCCTCGAGGAGAACACCTGGTTTCCATCCGAGTATCTTATTGGCTTTTGAGTAATCACAAATAAGGCAATCCACATCATAAGGTCTAAGTCGGCTTTCATCATAACATATTCCTACATCACCGTCCTTTCCTAGCAATTCTGCAGTCAGCTTCACCAAATCTCGTATCTTAACGTCTTTGCCGCTTCCAATGTTTATAGTCTCCCCAACTGCTTCCTTGACAACAGAGGCAAGGACTATTCCTCGTGCGGTGTCACTTACATAGGTGAAGTCTCTCGAACTATCGGCATTACCAAGGTACACCCGATTGCCTTGAAGAAGCTGAAGTATGACCTCTGGAACAATGTAAGGCTGGGTAATACGAGGACCGTATGAGTTGAAAGGTCTAATGATTACAGCCGGAAAGCTGTGCTCCTTATGGAGCGTGAAAACTGCTCTGTCGGCTGCTAGCTTGCTAGCGGCATAAGTCGACTGAGGAAGCGTGGGATGATTCTCGTCCATAGGAACGTGTTTTGCTGTCCCGTAGACTTCAGAAGAAGATACATGGACAAACTTGTTCACAGACTCCGACCGTATTGCTTCCCACATAACATTCATAGTACCCATAGCATTGACTTTGAAGAATTCGCTCGGATTCATATAACAATCTGGGATGAACGGCAGAGCAGCCAAATGAAAAACAATCTCTTGGTCCCTTAGCACATCTTGCAGCGACTCATCACAAACGTCACCTTTAACTATTCTGACCTGCACGCCTTCAAGGTACTGAATTTTGCCGGAAGTGAAATTATCCAGAACAGTTACGTGTGCGCCATCGTTACACAGCTGCGTTACAACTTCGGAACCGATGAACCCAGCGCCACCCGTGACAAGAACCCGAACGCCGTGAAGTCCACTCATAATTGTTTTCAGCTCACGAAATAGCACTTCAAGTTGGCTAATTTCTTAAGCTTTTCGCGATAAGGTCAGACTGTCGATCAGGCAGCAATTGACCACCTTGGTGAATGAAAAAGACGGGCACATACGGCACGGCCTTAGCGGTCCAGCCTCAAAACCTCTTCTACATACGCCCAAGACACGCCAAACAATAGTCTGGTTGTAAGCTTGACGCACGCTGAGGATGATCTCAAGCCTGAATCCTATCCTTCGCCACTCGATAGGAATCGTCAAATACTCTGCGAAGGCCCATATCCTAATTTCCAGGTAACAACCGCTGAGAAGACTGATCCCATATGCAATCCAGCAAGGCTGTGAGAGGCACTTTATACCTAACGACCCAGCAGTGGATCCAATACCTCGCAGCCTTCATCTTGGCGTGATTTGATGAAGTCCTTAGAGAACTGAGAGGAACATTTGATAGAACACATAACCATCACGCAGTGAGAATCGTCAAAAATCTAAGCTGAATCTCA
>Ga0209725_1001400_pt1 | contig 13610 bp, 9 predicted proteins | sample I18A1metaG_FD_184145 | JGI IMG/M metagenome (GOLD analysis project Ga0209725, IMG submission 184145) | Lake sediment bacterial and archeal communities from Gulf of Boni, Indonesia to study Microbial Dark Matter (Phase II) - ​I18A1 metaG... | ecosystem: Environmental > Aquatic > Freshwater > Lake... | reverse complement strand
TATCGGCCTACCTAGCACGTCTAGAGCAATTCTCGTCGCATCAATCGCGTAACAGACGACATCTGTCCTCCGCAGGTTGCCGCGAATCTCAGCGGCCTTCTTCTGGGTATTCAGCACAACCTTGCCCTCCTTAACCAGCCCCTCCGTCACATCGACGTTCTTCAGCAAAGTTGGGTCAAGAACTGCAACAGAGCTGGGAGTGTAGACCTGGCTGTGAATGTCAATAGGCTCATCGCTGATTCTTGTGAAGCCTAGAATGGGCGCCCCAGTTCTCTCTGGTCCGAACTCAGGAAACGCTTGGACGTGTTTTCCCTCCATGAGGGCCGCGTAAGCCAAGAGTCTGCTCACAGTAACCACTCCTTGGCCTCCTCTTCCGTGCCATCTGACTTCTCGCAACAAGCGTCTCAACCCCTACGAGGCGCTAGAGACTTAGCATCTACTATGAAAGCTTATTCCTAACCACACCACTCGTCACAAACTTCGTTTTCACGGGCCTTTCTTGCGGCCCAGATTTCTCGTGAGAAGCGATGAACCAAGGCTTTAAGAGTCAAATTCTGACAAGCGAAGATGTCGACGTGAGCGCTAATGAATCTTGAGAACCTTGTACGAGGTATTGTCGAAACAGAGTTGCTCTACTTAGGCGATCCCTATCTCAAGGAAGCTACCTGCCATATTCTGAAGGTTGAGCCAGACGATCGGAAAAGCGCATATCTGATCCTAGACAAGTCCATCTTTCATCCCAAGTCGGGAGGACAACCTCCAGACAAAGGAAGGATTTCGGCTGACAATATGGTCTTTGATGTAAGAAAAGTCATGACTACAAGCGGCGTAGCCATACACTGGGGAAAGTACGTCCAAGGCACCCCACAGATCGGACCGGCCAGAATGGAAATAGAGTGGGATCTTAGGTACCGATGTATGAGGAAGCATACCGCTGCCCATCTTTTCGATCATTGTCTAGCGACCGTGCTTGGAACACGTGTCGAGACAACTGATTCTTGGGTTGGAGACGAGAGCTACATAGGCTACCGTGGCGAACTACCGCCCATAGAAAGGCTCCGAGCGGCTGAAGTGATGGAAAATCAGTTGATAGCAAAAGGGGGCAGAGTGATATCTCAAGTGATGACAAGAGAAGAGGCGCTTCTTTCATCTTCCGATGCCCCCAACCTAGCCCGCCTGCCCAACGGCGCGCACCTAAGAGTTGTAACAATCGAGGGATGCCACGGAATACCCTGCGGAGGAACCCACCTGAAAGACATACGCGAGATCGAGCAGCTCAACCTGAAAACGCCAGAAGCACTATCCGGAGGATTCAGAGTCCACTTCGACGTCACGCCCTAAGCTCCACCGCCATTTCAGCCAGCTGCCTGCAGCCGTCCAACCGATTCGCTCGATTTCTTCCTTCTCTCTGAGAAATTTCTAACAGGCTTCTGACCAAGTTGAGGGCAGCCTCACGGTGCAATTGCGTATGCAATTGCAATATCGTTTATTATTGCGAAAGCGTATCCCAACGCATACGCAGGATGTGCCGAGTTTGGTGAAGGAAATACTTACGAAAATCTCGGTCGCGGCGAAAGTGGGGAAAAGAAAGGGAGCTATCTACCGATCCCCAAGGATCTACTTGCCGACGAAGCTGACAGACGACTCGACCTTTCCATTTTCTGGAGGCGAGCCCGTGAAGGTGGAAATAGTGAAGGATCGGCTGGTGATCAGCCGGGCAAGGATGCGGAATAGTTGTCGACAAATCAGGCGCAAGAGATGATCTGAGGGGTCCTTGCGCCAGGTGCCTTATGCATGGTCTGTTGAGGCAAGTAGAAAGAAATCTAGGAAGCTCAGATGCCTGCGCGTGATGCGGAACCTTAAAGCTCTTATACGCAACTCGCGCGCGTAGGTATTAGGTGGAAAATATGAAAAGAGCGGCATTTTTCCTTTTGGCGGCATTGCTCATGTTCTCGGTAATCGGCATGGTTCCAGCGAATGCTCAGAAGAAGGTTGTGGCTCTTGATGGAACTTTCAGGATTCTTCCTGATGGGACAAAGGCCTACCGGGTGAAGGATATTTATACAAAGGGCTTCGAGATGCTTGTAGCTGATTTGAAAGGCAACCTGACATCTTGGGGATACGACGTTAAGGAGATAAATGGACTCACAAGTGACAACTTGAAAGGAGTGGACGCACTTGTGCTCGCCAAGATCTATGATCCATCATTCAACTATACACAATCTGAGATCTCGGCGGTGACGGCCTGGTTCAAGTCTGGTGGCAAATTCCTATACGTTGGTTCCGATAGCGACTTTGTAGAGCCCTACTACACGGCGGATGTAGGGAATTTCAAGGAGGATCAGCCTAACAGGGTTCTCGAAGCGGCCGGAAGCTCCCTCAGAATAGAGTTCGCCTCAGTCGAGGACGCCGTCGGATTCGGCGCAGCCGGCTCACCGTACAGAGTCTTTGCAAACGAGACGGCGGGCGGAGTCAACAAGGACGGTTGGGCAGGCACAATTACTAAAGGCGTCTCACGAGTTCTCTTTCACGGGCCCACGGTTGTCATTGGATTCAAGGCTGGAAAGTACGCCCCTCTTGACCAGGTGTTGGATGAGAATACCATGTGGCTATTCCGCACTACAGACAAAGGAGCAATCGTTCATAACACACCGACTCCAACAAAGGTGGTAACCCCGGGGCAGAGAGGAAGATTCTATCTTGCGGCAGCTCAGAAAGTGAAGGTGAACGGTGCATACAGTAAGGTCATCGCTGCAGGCGAGTCAATCCTCGGCGACCGAAATAGCTCCACAGCCGTAGAGAGAGGCGTCACGCTCCAGGGACTCCAATATATTCGAAATGCTCTTGCGTGGGGTCTCACCGTCGAAGAGATCCCCATAGACTACACAATGTACATTATCGTCGCAGCGGTAGTGGTAGTAGCAATCGTTGGTGTCGTCGCAGTGCTTCGCATGAGGAAGAAGAAGTAGGAACAATACCCTTCCCTTCTTTTTTGGGAGAAGAACAGAGATAGGAGTAGGTGATGCACATGAAATCTGCATCAGGGATCACGAAAATTTCAGCTGCCTTGATGATAGTAGTTGTCATCGTAGTTGCGGCCGCATCCATATACTTTCTTCAGACCCCATCAGTGGGGCCCCCACCGCCACCGACGAAAAAGGTTCTAAGAGTCATCACCCGTCACGACACAGCAATAACCGGCTTTGCCTATGACAAATTTCTGGTTTCAGACATGGCGAAGAAGTATGGCATAGGCGAAGTCTTTTTTGTCAACGTGGCCGCTCCCCTGTGGAGAGACACCATAAGAAGTTACCAACAGCGCGGAGAACCGTTCGATGTTGCTTGGGGGGGCGGGCCGACACTCTTCGATGAACTAGTGTCTTCCAACCTTGTTGCGCCTCTGACAAAGGTGGACACTCTAAAGGTAGTCGGTCAAATCAGAGACGAAATAGGTGGAGCACCACTTAAGAGACTTGGATCTGGTGGGAAGATACTGTGGGTTGCAGCAGCGATATCATCCTTTGGTTTCATAATCAACTATGACATAGCAGAAAAGTACAACCTTCCAGAACCTAAGGTTTGGGAAGACTTGGCTGGCATTGAACTGGCGAAGATCCTGCCCCGACCTACAGTCTCGTATGCGAGCCCCAAGCTCTCTACGTCTCACACAAGGATCTACGAGATCATCCTGCAGAAATTCGGATGGGACCGTGGATGGAGTATTCTTGCAAGAATGGCGGCGAACGGCAGAAGCTACCCAGGATCCGTCGAGGCTTTAACAGCGGTTCAGAGCAGTGAAGTGGCCGTTGGAATTGCCATAGACTTCTACGGATATCAATCTGAGATACAATTCCCGAGAACCAAGTACGTTCTTCCGTTCAACCAGTCAATCGTGAACGGAGACCCAATAGCGCTTCTGGCGACAACGAAGGACCCCGATATGGCTCAGGCCTTTATCGAATGGATCTTATCAGTTGAAGGCCAGAAGATCTGGCTTCACCGCGACATTAACCGACTACCCATCAGAGAAGACCTTTTCAAGACTCCGGAAGGAGCGGCAAGGAAAGATCTCTACCGAAACTTCAACGTGACACTGAACAACATCGGAATACCGTTTGATGATGACCTCGCTCTCAAGTACGAGTTTGCACTCAGAGAATACTTTGACGCGGCATTCGTAGACTCGCATTACGACCTTGTCTCAGCCTGGCAGAAGCTCACTGACGCCTACACGCGAGGCAAGATATCCAAAGCAAGGTTCGAAGAGCTTGCATTCGAGCTAGGCAAACCCCTATCTTGGAAAGAAGGTGGAACAACCCTGACATTCACGCAAAGCTACGCCATCTCTATCAACGAGAAAATAAGGGAACCAGCCACTGCTTCTGAATTCGCCAAGATCTGGAGAGCGTCGGCTACGGATAGATATCGCTACATAGTGGGGCTGATACCTTCCTAAACTGCGACAGCCAAATGGAACTAAGGAAATCCAATCACAACAAAGAGAACACAAACCCCAGCCTCTTATCCCTCGCTCATCTTCGAACCAGCATTCGCGACATTGCCTGGCAGATGGATACACTTTCTTGGGCGCAACTCTCTACCGTGTTGGCGGTATTTCTCGTATTCCTGATTGCTCCACTCTTAGCAATCACCTTTCGCGCCATAGAGGCCGGCGTAAGGTGGTTCCAATTCATATTTACTGACCCATTCTATTTCGGGCTACGATTGTCCCTGACTTCCAGTTTCCCTTTCATCTCACTTGAAGGAATCAGAGGAACCTTCATGACATTCGCAGGAAATGACCTTGTTCTTGTCAGAGGATACGACTTTGGCGTTATTCCCAATTCCATTGTGGTGGCTCTTTCAACGACAATTCTTTCGTCCGTCATAGGCTTCTCTTTGGCCTTCATCTTTGCGCGGTACAAATTTCCACTTTCGGAATACTTGAGAATCGCGTTGATGGCGCCGTTGCTCTCGACACCCTTTGTGGGAGCGATAGGTCTCAAGAAGATGATAATGGCTGATGGCGTCCTCAACTCTCTCTTGTATGGCCAGCTACACCTGCTTCCGTTTAGGGTTGAATTGACAGATTTCGCCGCAATGATATTCGTTCAAACCTTGCTCTTCTATCCAATAGTGTTCCTGAACGTGTACACAGCCATTGTGAACATAGATCCTACAATGGAGGAGCAGGCCGAGAACCTAGGAGCCTCCGGGTTCAAGCTTTTCGGGAGGGTGACTTTTCCCCTTGCAACTACGGGTCTGGAAGCAGGAGCGCTACTCGTGTTCATTCTGAGTCTCGAAGACTTGGGGACCCCAATCGTCTTCGTGGGAACCCTTGCGCAGAAGGTTTTGACATATCAAACATTCCAAAGAATGTTCACGCCCGCAGGCTACATATCAGAGGAGGCAACTGCACTTTCGCTTCTGCTTCTTGGGCTGTCCGTCGTAACCTTCGTAGTGATTAGGAAATACGTGAGCCTCAGACGATACGCGATGTTGACAAAGGGGGGAAGATGGCAGCCGAGGACACGAATGCTTTCACCAGTCACAATTGTGCTCGTGTACGTATTCTGTGCATTCGTGTTGTTTGCAGCCTTACTCCCGCACATTGGAGTTACGTTACTCGCTTTCGCCGGACAATGGGGAAAAGGAACTCTCCCTGACTACTTTACCTTCGGGAATTTCGTCAGCATCTTTGGTGACCGGTACACATTCCAGTCGATGATGAATAGTGTCATCTATTCGGCGGCGGCCACGTCCGTGATAGTTCTGCTCGGCGTCAGCGCAGCGCACTTGGTCTCAAGAAAGAAGATACCAGGTATGTCGATGCTTGATACGTTGGTAACGATGCCAATCGCGATTCCAGGAATCGTAGTGGCAACGGGACTCTTCTTGATATTCCTCCCGACACCACTTTCACCGATTACTACAGCGGCTCCGCTCCTCATAATGTCATACACGATCAGGAAGTTTCCCTTCACAGTGAGATCGGTTTTCTCAGGTCTTGAGCAGACCGACAAGGCCTTAGAAGAGGCAGCAGTCAGCGTCGGAGCGAGCAAGACGGGAACCTTTCTGCGGATCACAATCCCGCTAGTTCTCATGAACGTTCTTGCTGGATCTATGCTATCCTTTATCTACTCAATGTCGGAGGTGAGTACGAGCATCGTCATTGGAGCCGCAAACCCCCCAACAGCACCTATGACCTTCAAGATGTACGAGAAGTACTATGCTCTTGGAGGGGGAATGTTTCCAGCTGCAGCCATGGGAGTCGTCCTGATGATCGTTCAGTTAATTATGATAGTGGGCGCTAACCTGATCTTGCGAAAGAGAGCTACCGCACTTATCGGCATATGAGAGTTGTAAGACCAAGATGCTAATCGAAACCCATGAGCTTGAGAAACGATTCGGGAAAGTCGTTGCAATAGACCACGCTTCAGTGAGGATCGAGCATGGCGAACTGTATACTCTTCTCGGACCGAGCGGCTGCGGAAAGACAACATTTCTGCGGGCAATCGCCGGCTTCGATCTCCCCGACTCAGGCAGAATCATGTTTGACGGAGTCGATGTGACAACTGTCCCGGCTCACAAGAGAAACACTGGCATGGTATTCCAGAATTATGCACTTTGGCCACACATGTCAGTGTTCGAGAACATAGCGTTTGGGCTAAGAATCAAAAGAGAATCCCAACAAGAGATCAGAAAGAAAGTGGAAGAAGTCCTACGCATGGTTCGCCTCGAAGGATTAGAAGGCAGAACTCCTCACCAGCTAAGTGGAGGACAACAACAGAGAGTTGCCGTGGCCAGGGCGCTGGTGATCAGCCCGAGAGTCCTTCTCTTTGATGAGCCGCTGAGCAACTTAGACGCGAAGCTCAGACTTGAGATGAGAGCCGAAATAAAGAGGATACAGAGAGATCTCGGAACCACAACCGTTTACGTAACCCATGATCAGGAGGAGGCGATGAGTATCTCAGATCGAATTGCAATCATGGATACTGGAAGGATCATGCAGATCGGGTCCCCGATGGATATCTACTTCCGACCGCAGAATGCCTTCGTTGCTGACTTCATCGGTCAAGGAACGTTTCTGAAAGGAAAAGTGGCAACCACGGATAGAACCATCAAGATAGAACTTGACACTGGAGGATTTGTGGAGGCTGTTCCATCCGACCCTCTAAATCCGCCGAAAGAAGGTGACCAGGCGCTAGTCGCAATCAGACCCGAGAACTTCCATACTGGGAAACAAGGCGACAACAGATTCGACTGCGAGGTCTACCATGTTTCATTCCTAGGCAAGAACCAACGCGTCATGGCCAAAATGAGAGATACCACACTGATCATCGAGGCTCCTCCAGAAGCAGAATTCCAAGTTGGAGAGAGAATGACAGTCTGGTCCGAGGCAGAGAGAACTTTGGCAATTCGCATCTAGTCTTCTTGGGAGCGAACACGTCTGGCTCGAAACCTGGTCACGGCCGTTGCTACAACCAGTAACACGGTTGCTGCAACCGCGGGAACCCACCAGGATTGGATTGGTGTTTCGGGTGGTTTCTCTCCGGCCATCGCTAGAGAGTAGACTCGAGTAGAACTCTTTTGGCCTTTCGTGTCCCATGCAGCTGCGTAATAGAATACTTTGCTGACTGATTTTTCGAGTTGTATTGATCCCCAGAAAACCCGAGGTCTAATCTCGATCAAGCTAACCGTTGTCCAAGTCGAGTTGTCACATGAGTAGTACATCTCAGTCTTCTCTAACCCCAAAACATCGTCCCATGCACCCCAAGCAAACTCGACGACAGTGACCATTACTCCTGTCCTCACAACCGGGGGCGCATCAAGTTTCACAACAGGAGGATCCCTGTCAGGAACTGTATAAACAACTACTTGTCGCTGATCACGAATGCCTAGGCGAATCCTGATAACTACCACCAGATATTTCTCAAGACTGAGGACATCACCCACAGGTGCTCCTTCAACGGTCAATTTCTGCCCGAGACCTATCCTAAGCCTCAAGGCTCCTTCAACTGGGATCTCCCAGTCGTTGCCAAGGGCCACCACCATCCCTAGATTCAAGCCGTCGTTGGGCTGCGAGAAAGAGATTTTGAAATCGTAGAGCGGTATCGGTTTCTCGCTTCCAGCATACTGCCAATCTATTCCTCTATCCGTGAAGTTTAGAATTCTAATGCCTGTGTAAGGAGTTCCGCCTGGATACCCCATGGGATTGACTAGGGTAAGTACCGGGCCTCGAAACACTATGTCACGATGCATATGTCCATTCAAAATCAGGCTAACGCCATACCGCAAACATATTCCATAGACTTTCTCAACGGTTTCATTCTTGGGATTGTTGGTGTCAAACATCGGGTGGTGGAACATGACCATCTTGTAACGCATGGTTGCGTGCCTTGACAGGTCTCCCTCAAGCCAGCTAAGTTGACTCTCTGTCAACTTCCCGTCAATGCTGTAAGGCCCAGTGTCCAAAGTGGCGACGTGCATAGGCCCGAAATTCAGGCTTCCGTTCCAAGGCGCCAGATACGTTTCGAAGAAATTCGCTTCAGTCGCATGATCGTGATTTCCGCCAACGAGGACAATGGGTACTTCAAGGTCGGAGACTAGTTGATGTGCTAGTTTGAAGTATTCCTCCCTTGGGTTATCAACCACATCTCCGGTAAGAACAACCAGATCTGGGTTGAGAAAGTTGGCCAGTCTAACAATCCCTTTGAAATTCTGAATTCTCTCCGGACTCGTGTTTATGTGAACATCCGTGACCCAGAAGACCCTAAGTGGCAAGCTGTAGCTCTTCCTAACGCAGACGCTGTTCGGTTCGATCTTTGTCCAAGAGAGCTTTCCTGGCGAGGAATAGTACATGATCTTCAGATCGTATAAGCCGGCCGGGACTCCTTCTGTCCGTGCTGTACAGGTGACTGTTCTTCCTGCCGGAGTCTTCGACAATGATGATACGTTGAGATCATAGTTCCCGAATTCATTGACGAGCGAGGCTGTACATAGACCCTCACCTGTCTGTGAGGCAAATTCGACTGTGAGATTTTCGTTCAGTTGCAGGAACGCCGGGAAGCCGATCCTCGGGCGAATAAGCGGTTCCCACGCTGCTTCCTGGGCTGATCCTACATCCGCTCGAGGAGGTACAAGGCTGCATACTGCCCAGAAGGAAAGGAAAGTCGCAAGCACAAGCACGGCTTGAAGACTAGCTCCTCCAGCTTGCAGAACCTGAAAGGAACTCTTGGCAGTCTTTGCTCTGCACTTGCAACGCATCATTGATCACCGAGGCGTCTTCCTTCGCCTAAGAAGAATCGCTCCAAGAATGAGAGCCACAATCAATGCCACTGGTACAGTCAGCTCGACCGTCGGAGAGAGAGTTTCTGTCTTCTTGGGCTGGAGGTCGGGTACCTGTACGGCTAGATATTTGGTCGCCTTCAGGCCTGCCCCGTCCTCTGCTTCTATCTTCAGAAAGACTGTGGCCTTTGTCGCAGTAAACCTGTACTGCTCAGTGCGCTCGATAACTCTGACCGGAACGATCGTCCAAGTCGAATTGTCATCTGAATAGTAGACAGTCACCTTACTCACTCCGAAGCCGATGTCAGACGCCGACGGTGAGACGAAAACTGTCGTTCCCTCTGCTCGATAGGAGCAGCTTACGGAAGGTGGGGTCTTGTCCTCTTCGAAATACACCTTGACAATCTTCTCTGTCTTGGGGGCCAGTTTCAGGCCTACTTCAGCCGAAGTCCTCCCCTGCGGCTCCTTTGCAACCATGACCCTTGATACTTCAGCGCCTTCCACCTTAGGCGTGGCCCCAGCCAGCTGACTTCTCAGGAAAAAAGTCAACCTCAGCCTTGAATCAGTAGCAAGTTTATTGCTGACATGGGCGGCGAAGCCTGCAGACGTATAGTCGTTTGGTCGGAGATAGTTGACAAGGAGTGAATCATACGCCCGGCTTCTTTGATCATATTCGACTCGGGTTCTCGTGAGATTCAGGAGGCGGTATCCCGCACCTTCATCGGAGAGGGCAACTGAAACAATGTTCAACGCGGGGTCCTGTCTTGCCTCATCGCGATGGGTGTGGCCCATCAGAACCAGCCCTATGCCATAGGTCTTGATGAGATTCGGAAGCTTCAACGAAAGCGAAGGGCTAGGCTCACTCCAGTAGGGGTGATGAAGTACAAGCACTTTGAATACCTCCTTCGGCTGAGCTGAAAGGTCCCTTTCGGCCCAGAGGAGCTGATTTTCATCTATGAGGCCGTTCCCCGAGTTCAAGACAAGGAAATACCACGCTCCGAACTTGACCGAGTAATACTCCGGGGCCAGATGTTTCTCCCAGTAGCGGAAGCCTTTGTCAATCGCGTACTGGTCGTTGTTCCCGAGCGCCAAGAGAATGGGAACCCTGAGTCGAGAGAATTCGCTGGCCACGTTTGAAAAGGGGAGCTCATCGGCAGTTGCGTCCACAATGTCTCCAGTCCCGACGACTAGGTCTAGGTCCAGAGCGCTCAACGCATCCAAAGTGCGACGAAGGACATTTGTTGTATATGCATAGTAGGTTCCAACCCCGTAGTGAAGGTCAGTGATGACTCCGACCCTCAACGTATCTGGAAATGATTCACCAACAATGAATACGCTGTTCCTCTCCACAAATGACACAGCTGGCTCCTGACGCGAGTAGATCACCAAATCATACAGGTCTCGCTTGGCTTCTTTCGGAACTTCAGCAGAAAGCTTCCAAATGGATTGAGCCTCAGAGGCAACCACACTGACAACCTTTGCCTCATGATCCATGAAGGGTGACCTGAGCCTTAGCCCCCAGTCTTTTCCGCCTCTTGACCCGGGATCGAAGTATGCCTCCAAGCTCGACCCGGAGGTCAATATCGCAGGGCTTCCGATCCGGGGCATAACTATGCCATTGCTGAGAGCAGTATGATAGTTCGCGAAGTTACTGTGTACCTGCTGCTCACAGAAGGCAACGGTCACGAGCAACGCTAGGAGAAGAGAAGTCGCAACCAGCGGGAGGCGCGTTCTCAAATCGTTCACATTTGATTCTGCCAGTCGAAAGACGTATAAAGGATTTTTGTAGACTCTATCATCGTTTGCCTTTTCTCGGCAAGGGAAGGACTGGTCCTTATGTCAAGAAGAGGTCTTCTCTCTTCTCCGATCTTATATGGGATCATAATCCTCGCCCTCGTCTTGCGTCCCCAGGTCAATGTAAGGCCCACCAGTGCTTGGTGGGACACAGGCCACATGATTGTGAGTTCGAGGGCCATACAGCTGCTGCGGGATCCTTGGAGGTGTTTCTTCAGCTACTACGAGTTCTATCTGAATGAGACTACGGTCTACCCCGATAGCATCTACAAGCATCTTGATCCGCAGGAGGAGTTCAGGCATTTCATTGATCTTGAGATTTGGGATCCAAAGAAGCCTGAAACAGGTACCTTAGCTCTTGCCGTGGAGCAATTCGCAATAGAGGCAGTCCAGGCTATGAAGGCTTCAGATTGGAACAAGGCTTTCTATCTCCTAGGAAGAGTATCCCATTACCTCGCCGACATACATCAGCCCTACCACAGCACTGCAGACTATAACCCGCGAACTAAGACTGGCAAGAGTTTACACGCAGTTCTTGACGCCTCCATGGAGACTCATCTCACAGAGTTCAAGTTGGTGGAGGCTGACGACCGGCCATTGGAACCCATTCACAACCTTACCCTTTTCTGCTTCCAAATAGCCTGGCAAAGCCACTCATTCCTGCAGAGAATCAACCAGATCCTTATCGATGAGGAGAAAGAGTGGAGCCCTGAGCTAACAAAGATTGTTGAGAACCGAACTAACTCAGCAATGGTTGCAGTGGCGAGGGCATGGCACACAATCACGCTAAGAGCTGGAGTAAGCCCACCACAAGTTCCAAAACCCAACACGATTAGCCTCTCCGTTGTTGGAATTCCTCAGGAGTTCGACCCTGACAAGGAAGTTGCTCTTGGCATTGTTGTCACCGACAAGATCGGGGTCCGCACCCCAGCCGCTGTGCAAGCAAGCTTGGGCAATCAACCGTTGACCGTTCACGAACTCACATACGTAGCAGATCCGCTTGGAAAATACACCATCTCATTAAGCAGCGATATGCTCTCACAGTTCAGAGGAGGAGATGTCAGTCTTTCCCTGACAGCGGAACGACTTGGATATGTTTCGGGCCGATTGGAAACCACTGTGAAGATCAGAGGTATCTCTCCACAAATCATCCAGATAGTCCTCGTCATCTGCTCAGTCGTCATAGCCATCGTAGTTCTAGGAGGGGTTCATTTAAGAATGAGACGAAAGGAAGTAGTCGTGCAGGAGCAGACACCGTGATAACGATCAATGTCTTCATAACGAACATTTCAGGAGAACGGTTATGGGATGTCGATAAGCCTCTCCCATCTCAAGCACAAATTGCAGTCAACATAAACTTGGTTGACTTTAATCAGAAATCCGAGCGAACCATTGAATCTCCATTCGTCTTCACAGTCAACTACACACCGTCAATAGCCCAGATCAGCATAAAGGGGAAAGCTCATGCAACAGGAGAAAAGGATGAAATCTCGAAGCTTGTGGAGGAGCACACCCAGCAGAAACCCCCAATTCTCGTGATCCAAGCGATCTCAGGAGCGGCAATCGCTGAGGCGATACTTGTGTCCAAGATGCTTGGCGTTCCGCCCCCGTTACCTCCTCTCCCCGCGCTGCAGGGGCAAGAACCCCAGAAGCAACCATCCGCGAGATACACGGCATGAGTGGTCGGTTCCTTCAGGTTAGGACAAGTGCGTTTCTCCAATTTATTGGAGGAATCGCCCATGATCCAATTTTCCTGATCCACCCCTTCCCACAAAAAGCGACGCAACTTGATCTGATAGGGGGAGGGGGGGAGCCGTCGTTTAACAACGGCACCTTCACATCTCTCTTCCTACTATGTCCTGCTTGCAAGAACTCTGCCTAAAGATCAGACGGTTCTCTTCTCGGGCAGCTAACAAATCACGAGGACCTAATGACTACCTGCAAACACCGACGTAGGCAATTTGGCTGCGCAGGGATAGCACTGCCCAAACTCACATCTATTGCATCTCTTGGAGAGGGGTCGTAGGCAGATTCTGTAGTATTGCCTGCTTGGGCCGGCAGAGGCCTAGGCGTCTGAGACACGGTCCATGGAAACATGCCCTGCAAAAGGATTTTCTCGCCTAGAACCAGAGATAGATGATTGGACTCTAATTGACGTTCTATTCCATAGCGGATCTGGCCACGTATCTTTATTGTTCTGCACCGGTTCTTCATGGTGCCCACTTACTCAATGACCCGTTCCAACACTTCGGGTTGGCGACACCTAGGGGCTAACCATGTTCAATGTGTCAAGTTCGAAGCTGTCAGATAGCTCTCTCAAGTCTGCGTTGCCACACCCCACACAACGCGAAGACAAGCATGTCTAATTAGTATCAGAATTCAGTGGCGACAGGATGTGTCAGGTCAAGAATCTTGCTCTTTTGACGCTGAGCTGAGCCAACTCTGATATGCATCAGAGTAAGGTTAAATGACTGAAGAATCATCAATAGTTGATACGTTTCAGAATAGGCGGAATGGGCTTGGTCAAG
>Ga0209725_1001399_pt1 | contig 13613 bp, 13 predicted proteins | sample I18A1metaG_FD_184145 | JGI IMG/M metagenome (GOLD analysis project Ga0209725, IMG submission 184145) | Lake sediment bacterial and archeal communities from Gulf of Boni, Indonesia to study Microbial Dark Matter (Phase II) - ​I18A1 metaG... | ecosystem: Environmental > Aquatic > Freshwater > Lake... | reverse complement strand
AGCTAGGAAAAGGGATGAGATCACTCTGATTTCCCAGCTCTGAACAAAGATATTCGCCATCATGAGAGTTACAAACAGAGCGACCGTGATCATCTGAACTATTCTCAATGTCAATATTCTTCTTCGTGAACTCCAAGCCGCACCTTCCGCATCGCCCAGTCCCATTATCTGCTTCAATCGTTCCTCTGAAAGATAGTACCTCCCGTTCACTTCGACAAAGATGCCTGAACGGCCAAGCCTCCTCCTCATTGCCTCCTGGAAGCCTGGCGGAAGACCCAGCTCCTGAGCAGTCATCGCTTTTTCAGGGCTGACAGTTCCTTTCTGGCGAAACTTCTCAATGATCTCGAGGAGCCACTTCTTGATCTCGTCACGTTGTCTGAACATACTATCCCAGCAATGACAGTGTGGTTCTTATTTCTCTTTTGTGATTTCTTCTAGGGCCTCTCCTCTTTGCAAGTATTCTATTGCGATTCGCAGTAAGTCCTATCGTGTCCGCTCTCTCCTCCAACTTCGACTAATAATAGCTGACTAACGTGCGAGTCAGACGAAACCAGAACTTCAATGCGGGGGACCAAGTCAACAGTGATCAATCGAATGGAAGATGTATGCTTCGCGTTCACAATAGACCAAGGAATATGGGAGAAACCCTTGGGCTCCGCTAGGCTAGAACGATTTGTTCTATCTCAGAATAGACAGACACTGAGCCTACTGAGGAGGCAGTGTGACCTGTTCTGTCCGTGTTGATCCTGTGTAGTTCAGGGGTGCGTTGCAGTGTGGACAGAATCTTTGTCGGAGCCCCTTGTTCTTGATGTATTCATGGACGCTTCGAGTGACTTCGGTGAAGCTCAGCATCGACCCTCTAGGTCGTCCTGTCAACATAGAAAGCACATCGTCAACGACGATGCTCTGCTCAGTGAGCGCGTTTCTCTTGGCCATCTAGACTTTCCACGTGGATTCAAATTGCTGTGGCTTTTATTTGAGAAATCAACATACAATTACCGTTAGTAATGGCCCGCTAACAGCGTCTGCTTAGACAGGTGTGTGTATCCCTTGGTTCGTAAGCATGATTATGTGCTGACGAGCCCGAGGGGCTGTTGCAAGAATGAGTCTTCTTGACACGATTCTGTTAGGGAGTAACCACGAACCCCTTTGAGCCCAGCACGCCAAATCCATGAGTAAGTGACTGATGCAACGCCTTTGCGCGCTGCGCTTTCTCCTCATTTTCTCCTGATCTTTCCACTTGAGCGTGATTTTTGTCTTCACACCTTGGACTACTATGCTTCGTTCTTTATCGTTCAGATCTCGAAAGGCTCTTATCGCCAGCTCAGGCTACGTCTCATTTGGGGTTTGTGAAATGCCTGAAAGGATTGTAGTTGGTAATATCACAGTTGCTAGAGGAGAGGTCAAGAAGGGAGTCATCAAGGGTGTGGAGTTGTTCAATAATGTGAGCGTAGACGTTCCGGTCATGGTGTTGAACGGCGCCAAGGAAGGGCCGACGCTTCTTCTGATATCAACCCAGCACGGTACTGAGATTCAAGGGATCGAAGTCATTCGTAGAGTGATGCGAGAACAGGTTAAGCCTATGAATCTTAGGGGCGCCGTCATCGCGATACCGGTGGGGAACCCGCTCGCCTTCATGCATAGCCAGTACCTCTCTTGGATCGATAATCTCGATGTTGGTGGCGTCAGAGCCGACAGGCCAGAGGGAAATACTACTGAGAGACTTGCACATGCTTTGTGGAAGGAAGCATGGAGTAAGGCTAGCCTTATCGTTAATATTCACTGCAACACGAGGCCAGACTCTCTGATCTATCAGTGGATTAACGTTGGCAACGAGGCCACGAGGGACAAGTTGGAGAAGATGGCGAAAGCCTTGGAGTCACAACCATCGTATCCAACGAGCCACTTCAGAAAGACGCCGCTCCAACGCTGGAGAACCTTGCAATAGCAGCCGGAATTCCAGTGATCCTTGAGGAGCTTATAGATGGGAGGTGGATCTCAGAACCTTCCACGAGCGTGGGCGTTAGAGGAGTGCTCAACATGATGAAAGCGTTTGACATGATAGATGGTGAGGTCGAACGCCAGAAGGGGATCCCCATCGTTCCCGGCGTGAACAGGCACTACTGTATCATACGGGCCAATAGAGGCGGCTTGATACGCCTGCACAAGAAACCAGGTGAACTGATCAGAAAAGGCGAAACCGTTGCTGAGATCTACGACCTGTATGGAGACATCATCGAGCAAGTGAAGATGCCTGTGGAAGGCTACGTCTGGGCATATCCATGTGGCCAGTCGCTCGGTACGTCGGGAGGACTACAAGCCGTCCAGACAGGAGCCAACATCGCCTACGCGTTTACACACGAAGAATAGTTGACTCCCCAACTCACATCAATTCCGATGACTATTCCCACACATGAAGATATGATCAACGGGCAATTAGCTGGAAGTCTAGTCAGTAACACGTTCACAATTGATCAAGGCATACTGGAGAAGATGTTGGAGTTTGCGCCTAGAGAATGGCTGCTGTCAAGCTACATAGCGACAGGAATGGAGAACATACCAATATTCATCAAAGCAGACAACGCCGAAGAAGAGATAGCGGTAAACCTGCGAAACCACGCATAGGCCCAGATGATTGCGGTGAACAGGGGAGCTGAGGGGCCTTCACGTATAGTCGATAGACTGTGGCTAACGAAGGTTTAAGAAAAATCCGCAGAATCCGTTACCGACTCGAACTGGAGCTTTGGTGCGGCTAAAGCTGTATCGTTGCTGACACAAACATTTTGAGTCAGTCGATTCCTGTCCATATGGGAGGAGCCTTGTCAACAGAGTACGAGAAGCAACTTGGTAGCCTTTACTTCCAATCAGCCGGACGATTAGTACAGCTACTGGGAAGGGAATCAGTCTCCAATCCGAATGTAGCTATTCTGGAGCTGGTCAAGAACAGCTATGACGAGGATGCAACTATGGTCAGGATAACTTTTGAAAACGTGAAGACCCAGCGAGGCAAGATCATCATTGAAGATAACGGCAATGGGATGGCTCGCCGTGAAATAGGGGAGAAATGGATGAGAGCTGCGACACAGAATAAGGAAGAAGAGCCCTATTCCAAGCGTTTTCGCCGTAGGAGGATTGGGGAGAAAGGAATCGCAAGATTTGGCACGGACAGTATTTGCCGCCACATCCTCATAGACTCACGCGTCAAAGGCGAAATCGACGCTTACAGGTTAAGGATAGACTGGGACGAATATCTTGCTCCCGACGCGATGTTTGAGAAGGTTCCAAACAGGCTTACTGCAGTACCGAAAAGACTGAATCTACATGGACTCAGAATAGAGATGTCAGGCTTGAGGGGGGGATGGGACGATGACCGAATGCTTGCTCTTCGTAGGGACATTGAGCTTCTACTACCTCCAATTGGCAGAGTTGAGAAGTTCAACGTAGCTTTGGTTGCACCCGAGTTCCCCAAGTTTTCTGGCAAAGTAAAAGCGAGTTTTCTTAACAAGTCCATATACTTTTTCTCAAGCCGCCTCGAAAGAGATGGAACAATCAGGTACAGGATGAGATCTCGACACAGACAGGAGAAGAGATGGAGCGAAAGAAGATCAGAACTAAGTTGCGGACCTGTCGAATTTTGTCTGCATTTCTACTATAGAGAGAAAAGCAAGTATGATGACCCCGCAGACTTCAGTGCGGTCATCGGATCCCTAGAGCATTGGGCTGGCATCAAGCTTTACAGAGATGGGTTGAGAGTCAAACCTTACGGGGATGTCGGAAATGACTGGATCGAACTTGATAAGTTGAGAGTCAACGATCCCTCTGTCTATCCGGGCAACTCTCAGATTTTCGGATATGTCAAGATCAGCAAGGCTAACAACCCTGACCTCATTGACACCACGACAAGGGAGGGGCTTGTCAAGAATGAAGCCTACAACGACCTCCTGACTTTCCTACGAAACTCAGTCAAGGGCTTTTCTGACGTAAGGCGGGAGATCGAGGGTAAGAGAAAGAGAAGAGCGCTTGCGCCAAGAGCGAAGAGGGCAAGGCCGGTCACTCAGAGGGTAGAAATTGTCCAAGAAACGCTGCTAGACTTCGGAAGGCAGTACCCTGAGATCTTCTATAACAGGCTGGAGGACGAGATCAACGAATGCTACAGACAAGGTCTGCCCAATGCTGCCCTCATTCTATCAAGAAAGCTCATAGAAAACCTGTTTTATAACATTCTTGAATCCAAGTATCCCCGTCAGAAACCGACTTGGTGGGATATCGACAAGAACAGGCCACAGCACTTCGGACAAATGTTGGCAAATCTGGAACTGAAGAAGATAGAATTCGTGCACGATCAGAGGACTTTGCTGCTGAAGTTGCTGGAGCTCGTGAAGCCTTTCATGAGAGAAGCGAACCTGAAGGCTCATCGCCTAATGAACTACGTTGAGAGAAGAGAGGAGCTGGCAGGCCTGAAAATCCCAGAAATCGTTCAAGTTGGTGTCAAACTGGCGGATAAGGTAAGGAGCACAAGATAACGTGTATCTTTCGAGGCGTAGCCTGAGTTGGAGGGCAGGCGGGTTAACATACTGAGAGGCACACTTGATGCGACGGAGACTTGGCGAACCTCTATACCTTGATAGGGCGAACCAATAGTGCTGCTTGTATTGTGACAAAGGTGTTCCTCTTGAAGAATAGTGAGCAGCATGCGCCCCGAGCATCATAACAGGGCATCCGTCTCAGGATAAGAGTTTAAAGCAAAAAGCCTCAAGCACGATCGCCTGTCGGGAACTTGGTGGATGGCGAGGAGTACATGGAGCGGAACCGCCCCCCATCTGTTCTTGATCTTTTTGCCGCTCCTGGCGGACTAAGTCAAGGGTTCAAAGAGGCAGGCTATCAAATCGTTGCTATGGTTGACAATGACAAGTGGGGTATCGAGACACTGAAGAACAACTTCAGTCGAGACGGTACGACAATTATTCCAACTGATGTCGAGAGGCTCCGAATAAAAGGACGAGTCGACATTGTTGTGGGCGGGCCACCATGTCAAGGTTTCTCACTGGTAGGCCGACCGAAGATAATCCATCTAAGAATACATAACAACAGAAAACGTTTCATCGATAATAGGAGGAACAGGCTTTACAAACATTTCGTCCAGATAGTCTCTGTTTTCAGGCCTCAGTTCTTTGTGATGGAAAACGTTCCAGGAATGACCTCGTTTGAAGGGGGGCGAATCAAGAATCAGATATTGGAAGATTTTGAGGCGATTGGCTATGAAACAGACGTGGAGATCTGGAATTCAGCGGATTATGGAGTGCCTCAAGTGAGGAAAAGGTGCATATTCATCGGGAACAGGATTGGTGTTGATAATCCATTTCCGAAGAGGACCCACTTTAGCCTGCTAAGACCTATCCAGACAAAGCTAGAGGAGAGTGAGATTGAACTCAAGCCCTGCCGGACCGTGTCCGACGCAATCTCTGATCTTCCTCCTCTTGAGCCGGGCCAAGGCAAAGATGAAATGGGTTACGCGGCCGCTACTGCCCTCACTCCCTATCAGAGATGGGCCCGCAAGGGCTCCTTGAAGCTTTACAACCACGTGGCAAGGAGGCACAGCGAACGTGACAGAAGACTGTTCAGAATGCTTGAGCTAGGGGAGAAAATGATAAACCTGCCAAAGAGCGCTCTCGCGATGATACCTTACAGGACAGATATTTTCTCCGACAAGATCAAGAAGCAACGCTGGGATATGCCATCGAGCGCAATCTTGGCGCACATGCAAAAAGATGGGCTTATGTATGTTCATCCTGATCGTGACCAAGCAAGATCGTTCACTCCGAGGGAGGCCGCCAGATTGCAATCTTTCCGAGACACATTTCGGTTCATAGGACCAATGACACAACAGTTCAAGCAGATTGGCAACGCTGTCCCGCCGTTGTTCGCACGGGCGATCGCCCTTGCAATCAGACCATATCTCAAGCCACTAAAACGCCCCACTGTACAATATGAGGTGCTGAAAAGTTCATGAGCGAGCCAAGTTCTCATGTGAGAATAACCGAAATCAGAGAGGGAATGCGGAACCTTACCGTCGTTGGCAGGATAACTCATGTTGGTGAAGCAAGAGCAGTAACGACCAGATTCGGACCGGCGAGAGTTGCTATTGCGACCCTTGAAGATCAGACCGGCACCATACGTCTCAACTTGTGGCGGGACCAGATAGACCAAGTCAGAACAGGCTATACGGTGCGGCTAGAGAACGCCTTTGTCCGAGTTTTTAACAATCAGAACGAGCTGAACATAGGAAAAGACGGCAAGATAACAGTCCTTAACACGCTCTAAGTTGCTGAATCTGTCTCCCATAATCGCAGATGTCTAGGATAGGACATGTTGAGCATCTTGGATGCTTGGGAGCGCAGACTAGCGCACCGAAATCTATCAACGACCAATTGTACTCCTCGGCCTTGCCTTCTGGCACCAATTCGGCGGCGAATTGCCAGAGCTTCGGATCTCGATGGCCGTCTTTACGTGCCTTGAATGAAAACACACGTGTTAGGATTCTTTCGACATTCTTGTCTACTACTGGCACGTCTTCGCCGAACGCGAAGCAGAGTATAGCGTTAGCCATATAGTCACCAAAGCCCTTGCCGTAAAGCCGCTTGAACTCCGTAAGCTTATCCGGAATGATGCCTCCGAACAGGCTAATTATCTGCTGTGCAATCGCCCGGATGCGCCTGACGCGGTATTCAAGCCCAAGCGTCCCGATTACTGACTTAAGGTCATGTTCAGTTGCTTTTGAAAGAGATTTGACATCTGGCCACTTCTGCAGAAATTTCAGATAAACGGGCTCGACCTGCAATGCTTTGGTCCTCTGGACTAGAGATTCAGCGACAAAGACTTTGTAGGGATCTTCAGTGTGTCTCCAAGCAAAGTCTCTTCGATTCTTTTCTCCCCAATTCATTAGCCTAGAAACAAACTTAGACTGTCTCTGTCTCGGAAGTGAATCCGACAAAACAAACCCTAGCCAGCGGCTTATCGAAGCTCTGTTTTGCGCCTTGGATGTTCACCCTACTCTTCGTTCTCTCCGTAAATTTGACGGTATGTCGCTTCCAAACGCTCATTGAGGTCTTCGTCAGAGAATATTGATGTATCTGTTTTCGCACGCTTGTATGGAAATTCATTTCTGATTGCCCGCGTAAGTTTCCTGAGCCAGTCCTGTTTCGCGCTTGGGGCATACTTTCTTTGCTTCGTAGCGAGCCATTCAATTATCCTCGGTTCTTCGCTAATGGAAGGCGAATCCAAGAACTCTGCCCAAGCAGTCCAGTCTCCGGCTGACTCGACGAATTTGAAGTCCGGAAACTTCTTTGCGAGAAGGTAGCAGTAACGAAAATGACTGTTCTCGGGCCTTTCATTCGCCCTGACATTTGGAGGCCCAGGAGCTAGGTTGGGTGCGTGATCGTAAAGAGCCCTCCACAGCCACCGTTTGTCGGCCTCACGAATAAGCTTGTTATTGTCAACAAAGCCAAGTTCTTTTCCTAGCTCGAACCAGAGCTTAAGAACGCCCTTCCTCCCCCTTAGTTCGAGCAGCCCTTTCTTTCGAAGCCTCTCTTCAATCTCTTTCATCCTTTCTCGGAGAAATCTGTCGAGTTCCTCGGCCTGTTCCCTTTCTTCTTTGGAAAGTATGGCTTCGGAGGTCTTGTAGACTTTGACTACGACATCCTTGCCAGCAATTTTCCGCTTCTCTTTGATTATTACTGCCAATTTTCCTACACATGATAGAGGTGCATTATTTTGCCAAGTCCTTCGAGAATCCGTTCTGCCAGCTGAGCGGGTTCGAGATTCTTTGGATCCTTGATCAATTTCTCTTTTTTGGTCTCAAGGTCAATCCTACATAAGCCGAATGCCAGAAGTCTGAAGAGGTACTCTTTTTGCTCGTTCACACTCTCCTCGCTAGCGCGGTAGCTTGGATGGTCAACATTGTAGACCAAGTTCCATCCCTCCTCCTCGCCTCGTTCAACCGTACCCATCCAAGTCGGGTTGGTGCCGACCCATTCGCATTTCTCAAAGAGTCCCTTCTTTGGGGGATCTCTTTCCACATGGAATGCCTGCTTAACCTCGTCGAGTTCCACGCCTTTGTTTTCGTCCATCAATGAGTTGATCCTTGCGATGACGAAATATTTCCCTTTCTCTGCGTAGATTTTCTTGTCGATGTGCTCAGTGTGTGGGCCGAAGACCTCAACGAACTTGTACGGTTGAATTTCAATATCCTTCTCCAATAGATTGTTGACGACTTTGTCAAAGAATCTAACGAAGACTTTGAGCCTCAATGAAATCGGCTTATCGGCGTCGTTCACAACTTCAACAATTATGTCCTTTATCTTGTCTCTCCAGTTGACCCTGATCGTATCGTCTCGCGGAAATACGAACTCAGCAAACCTCACGCGAATGTCTTTCCAATGTCGGCCTTTCTCCCCGTGTCTCTTTGTTTTTGTCTTGATCTTTCCGACGAGTCCAAGCTTGCTGGCTATGCGGTTGGCCGCCCAAATAGCTTGTAGCTCGGCTTCCTGCTGCTTGGTCCGCTTAATCTGTCTAATGTCTGCGCCCCAGCCTAGCTTTTCCTTGGCAAATTTTTCCAGCTCCTCGATGACGTAGTCCTTGACGGCTCTGCCCACGCCCCTCTGGAAATCGACTGAGTAGTGTTCAGCATCCTCGAGGAGTCGCAATTCCCTCTCTGTGTCTTCGTCAAAGGTTACGTACCCATAGGTGCTCTCCGCGAGGTTTTGAGGTAAATATCTGTGCAACAAGGTGCATATTTTCATGCCGCCACGCTGAATCGATATGCCTCTGATCTCTTCTGGAGCCAGTTTCCTCCTGCCGCTAACTATGTGCAATTTCTTCACGAAGAACGAGACATTCCCGCGCTTCTGTTTTTCATTCTCCCTCAGCCATACTGCGTAGTCCTTCGAGTCCCTCTCCGGAAGCTCAAACTCTTTCGGCTTTGTGGCTGCGATTTCTTGGCCGTCAAACCGCAAGACGATCTTGGCTTGGAACTTCTCCAATATCTCCCACCAAGTTTCTCCGACGAAACGCAGAAACGTGCCGTTCTCTACGACATCGACTAGCTCGTCCACAGGATCTATTATGATGACCCTTGTTCCGACCTCATTTAGAGGCTGAAGGGCTCCACCTGTCAAATCTGAAAGCTTCTGCTTTGCCTCTTCATTTTCCCAGCTGTAAACAGGTGACTGTGTCGGCTCTACCCACCTAGCGCCCAGCCTGTACACTCCGTCCTTTCTAAGAGTGTCGTAAAGAATGGTGTAGCGCTTCGATGCCCCAACAAAAATGAACTTACCCTGGCCACGCGACCCGAGGGGGACACTCTCCTGTTCAGGCGATTTTGTAAAGGCAAGGCTCTCAAATCTGCCCCATCTTTCTTCTTCAGGCAGGTCCTGTTGCATTTCCTCGAATTTCAATACTCTCCCAGTGAGGCCCGTTGTTCCTGTATCGGAAAAGACAAAGAAGTTTGCGTCCTTTCGCTTGAGTAACTCGAATACCGTGGACCAGCCTTTCCCCTTCTTCTTATCCGTCTTGGCGTCCCAGCTGTTCTGAATGGCATCCTTTTGAACCCCGTGCACCAGCCCTCTGTGCTGCTGGTACTCGTCTACAATCCGAACGACTTCATTGGGCCAGTTGATGACAGTCGGACGAAGGACTTCTTGGCCTGTCAAATGCTTGCGCACGAAGCTGCCGTCGAGTTTTGTGACTTCAACAGTTGCCAACTAATTGCACCTCACGTCTGTGACCGAAACTTGAACAGTATCTCAGCTATCTTGGGCACTGGTTATCTCCTCTATCACGTTCAGCCTGCGCGTTAAAGGGCTTATCGAGCCTAGCCGATTTAGATGATAGCTCACTTAGCACTAGCTCATGTGCTTTCCTGAAAGCCAGAATTGGCTTCCCTCTGACCTGTCTTCGTGCCAAACTGACGATATGTCTGCGCTCAGCTGAAGGCATGTATCCATTAACCTTGCATTCGACAAGAAGTATAGAACCATCTCTGAGGGCTATAAGATCTGGAAATGACGATCTTGCCTGTCTGATTACGAACCACCCCAGCTTTCTAAGATAGTTTCTGGTTCTATATTCGAATCTCCTCCCTCTTCGGTACGGGTTACAACTTCTGACCGTGAGTCGGGCCTCAGCCCCTGCCTCTTGCATCTGTCAGGTCTCCTCCACGGAGCATGAAAACTTGGAAAGAAGTTGGGCTATCTTGCCATTGTTTTGACGCAGCCTTGAGCTAATGTTGGCCACGTATTCCTTGATTCTTCTGGCAGAATCGTCAACCACATCGGAGATCCTCTTGCAGTCATCGAGTATTCTCATGTTGTCATTGATGTAATAAACTAGGTCCCGGTCACCAGCGACTGATTCTAGATCAAGGGTTCGCCTCCGTAATTTGTAACTCGCAGCATGAATCTCAAAGAACATAGTGACAGTTGGAACAACCAGTTCTGGTGGCGTAGTTATCAGCACCCCGACCTCCGTATCAACGTGAAACCCCCTTCCCTTGGCAGCTCTTGGTAGCTTGTCCACTGCCAGCACTGCAAGCGCAGCGTTGTATCTCCTCATGTCTTCCCTGACTTGCTCGATGTACTCACCACTCCAAGTCTTCCTCGATTTCACTTCAACAAGGCTGCGGCCGATCTCTATTTCCCCATGATAGAACTTGACCAATGCATCTGTTGCATCGGCTCCTCCTATCGGCTCAATCCGGATGCATGACTGTCCCAAGAAAGCGTCCTCCAAATCTCGAAGAACATTAATCTCGCCCTCCTCGCCCTTCACCCCTGGCAGCCGCATCGCTGTTAGAAAAGTCTGCAGAGCGCCGGTCGCTTCCCTGATTCTATTCTCGATTTCCGAGATTGACTTACCCTGATCGGACAATGATTTGATTTCTTTGATTACTGACTCTACTTGTTGGACCATGGCATCCTGCAGCAGTTTCGTGAATCGCTCGTTTTCGCCTCTGAGTTCGTCGAATTTCTTTCCCAGCTCTTGCTCGATCTGCTCTCTCACGCCGGTAAGCTCTAGACCTATCTCCTTGGCAGCATGTTGCACTGCAGCTGTCACCGGGATCCCCTGTCGCATCTGCCTGTCTATGGCCATGTAGGTGCCTAGGGTGCTGTTGAGTCTGGACTCGGAGTCGAGATCGTAGAACCATTGCTGAACGGACATGTCTATCTTTGAGAATATTTGAGAGGGATACAGCAGTCTGCCACCACATTTTGCGCAGACGAGAGAACCGTCTGCACAGCTACAGATCTGGATAGCTTCGAGAGACATTCGCTTCACCTGTCAAACTTGGCCAGAACGTCATTGCCGAACGGTGTGAGAGAATAGGTCACCTCAACACCATCCCTGCTTCTGGCTATGATGCCGAGTTCCGAGAGCCTGCCGATCAGGCCTGCTCTCATTGTGGCAGCCACATTTTCAGACCATTCTTTGTCCAAGCCCATGACAAGGGCACTCAGCTTCCGAGGGGTGTTCTCCCCATCGGTTATCCATCGGAGAACCGATTTGATTAAGTCTGCCTCTGAGCTCAGGTTCTGTCTGATGTGTTCGAGAAGAAAGTCTCTCTCCTTATCAGAGAACAGGCTGGAGCCCCGGTAATCGCCTTCTTCAAGTATGGGGTTGCTCATCCAAGCAAATTCAAGCCCCATCTTTGTGATCCCCATCTTCCAACTGCCTCCCTCTTCAAAGATGTCCACGAAACGAAGTACAGCAGGAGCTCCGTTGATCTTCAGTTCGCCGTTCTTCGTCTTGGATGGGTTTCCGACGAAGTGCATCTTGAAGCGGGTGAGCGCCTTGTATTCATCTCTTCCTTTGGCAAAAGGAAGACCCGTACTTAGTCTATCTCCCCGCTTCCTGTCCATCCTATCATCAATTCTCTCAAGTTCTTGCCCTATCCGCTGCGCCTCCATGGCAGCTTTCTCTTGGACATCTTTGAGAGCACACGCCATCCCATTCTCGTTCAGCATGTTGGCGAGAACCCTCATGGTTACCTTAACAGGAAAAAAGCGATTGAACTGTCCCCACAATTGATCCGATGCCTTTGAGCCATCGGGAGGATCCACCGTCTTGACATCCCGTGTTGTCGGAATGACCAGAAGATCGATGTGAGGGTGCAGGATGTCGGCCTGAACGGTAGAAGCCGGTTTGAGTGATTCTTGATCCGGGGAGTCACTCCGTCTTTCAACAACATACAATTGATTTTGCACAGCTGTCAGGATGAAATCCTGCACGGTTCTATATTTCCCGCCTTTCGTATGTTTCAGAATTTCATCAACCATTTCCGGGGATATGTCCACAACATATCTCATAGTTGTCAAACTCCATTGACCTGCTTTAATGCTATATGTAGGCTCCACTTAAAGCTATTGGTAAGTTCCGCAGCTTCACTTTTAGCTTCGAAATATAGACCTAGAAGCGCCCTACCTACACCTGAAAAATGCACGCGAACCTCATAGCAGGGTCTACAGTACACGCGTAATAGGTGTTCCCCTTTTCGGTTCTGTTAACTTGACGGCTCATCAAAACGGCTGTTAAATATCCATGCTCAGTAACCAAGCATCATGCGTGTATCCTTCTGGACTAGGATTCTACTCGGGTTTGTGGTGGAGGTAGTAGCGATTATCGCGGGCGTCCTTTCTTACCCCAATCCGATCTTCATCCTGATATTCGTGATTCTCCCGGCGGCAATCCTAGACCTTCCGTAACGGCAAAAGTCTGCCAGAAAATAGAGCTGCAATATTGCAACTATTGGCCAAGGAGGCGATGCGAAAGAGGCCTGTTCTGTTAGCTATTTCCTAAGGCTATGCTAGCGTCCCAGTAGGAGCATTAGCAGCATCATGAGAAGGATTATCCAGATGAAGCTTGACATCCCACCCTTTCCTTCTCCGCGTTTACATACTTCACTACAGAATCTCCTACCAAGCGTTATCGCCTTTCCACATCTCTCACAATGAGAGTGAGGCGTAACCCCTTCGACCAAATCTCCCAACTCCAATGGCGGTTCCTTACGCGGGCCGCCAAGGATCTTCTGAAGCCACTCTGACAAGCCGGACATCCTCCCTCTTTATGTGATAATAGCTACGTTGATCTTGCTTATCTGATTTCGTGGCCTCACTTCACACTTCTCGGCATCATCAGCAACATCTATCCCTGTAGCATCTCGGCATTGGGGTGAACTTGGCAGGCAAACTCGCCAAGGAACAATCGTTTCGTACCTGTCACTCAGATCAACGGCGACAAAAGGGCACAAAAGAAGACAGTCGTACTGGTGATTGTGCCGATGTTCCTGTCTTCCGCTCGCGCGTATATCATCTTTGGATGATCAATGCTGAAAAAGCTGTTAGCGGTCGGATCAGTGTCGGATACCGGGACGCAACTTTTTTATGGAACGATTGTTCTTTGTACCGAACGATTGTTCGATGAGAAGCCTGTTTGAATATCCCGGCTTCAGAATACTTGCCGTCTTCCTCAAGGAGCCTTATAGAGAGTTCTACCTAAGAGAAGTCGCATCTCATACGAGGGTGAGCGTCAGCACTGTCAAAGCCTATCTCGATTCACTCGTG
>Ga0209725_1001395_pt1 | contig 13641 bp, 15 predicted proteins | sample I18A1metaG_FD_184145 | JGI IMG/M metagenome (GOLD analysis project Ga0209725, IMG submission 184145) | Lake sediment bacterial and archeal communities from Gulf of Boni, Indonesia to study Microbial Dark Matter (Phase II) - ​I18A1 metaG... | ecosystem: Environmental > Aquatic > Freshwater > Lake... | reverse complement strand
GGTCTACGAATGTGAGATTGGCGTATGGCGCAACGATCGCGGTCTCCTTCAGATAGTCAAGTATCTTCGGCATTGCCCGCGTATAATCGGCTTCAGTTGAGAACTCCACTATCGTGCCGCGCCAACGATCTGGGTTCGGATGCGTGACTTCCTTAATCTTCTCGGGCTGGTTGTGTTGGATATCTATCCGAAGTCTGAGCTCATGAATCTTGGTTGGGCCTGTGCTTGAGATCACAACGGCCTCGGAATGCGTTGTGATCTGCCCATACAGTATAGCCATCTTTCCTCCGAGACCAAACTGCCCTCGCGTCTGCCTGAGCTTGTACTTTGAACCGAAGAGGACCTGCCCAAATGCAGAGGGGATCAATTTGGACGGAACGCCTATTCCGTTGTCTGCGACTCTGATGCGATACACTCCGGGGCCTTCGGCTGGTCCCGATTCGTGTGAGATCCTGATGTAGATGTCGGGCGCTATCCCGTGTACCTCGCAGGCGTCAAGAGAGTTCTCGACCAGCTCCCGTATTGTTGAGTAGATTGCCCGAGTCGGATTGGTAAATCCTGCGATGTCGCGGTTCCTGTAGAAGAAATCGGCGGGTGAGATCTCTTGGAAAACCTCAGCCGTCTTCATCAAGTCGTTCTCCGTTCGAGGCTGTTGCTGTTGGAGAAGGAAAGCTCATCGAGGCGGCTTCTCCCAAAGCTCCAATGTCTTTCGCTTCTTGGCTTCGCTCTTTGTCTTTCTAAGGAATTTGTACACAGATGAGTGTTGTTTTCCCTTCAGTAACATCTCGATTGCTTGTCTGGCTGCGGAAACCGATTCAAAGTCCCCTATCATCGATATCGTGGCACCATACACTGAGACTCTGGTGTCAGTCATCTCTTCTAGGAGTCGGCGCATCTTTCCTTCGCTGCCGATGACTCTGCCCTTGACTCTATTGATGTCGCTCTCATTTCTGCCGAACAGTTCGCGAAGGTCGATAACGTCGAGGACCATGTCTTCATCCATTAGGATCATTGCTCGCTCGGGCGAAAATCCTCTCCCTACAGCGGTGACAACATCCCTCGCCCGCAGTATCGTTGACGGGTCATCATTCTCTGGAGAAGGCATAACTTCAATCGTTCCGGATTCGCTGCTGACATTCAGTCTCACCTTGAATGAGCGTTCAATCTCAGTCTTCGTGCAACCGTCTCGACCTAGAACTACGCCTATCCTTTCGTGTGGAATCATTGTGCTAGTCTTGGTTGACAACCCCTTTCACCACCCGATTGTAGAGGTCGTTCTCGGTTTCCGTCTTGACTCCGATCTGGTTGAAGTATCGGTTCAAGTTCAAGATGTCCCTCATAAGCAGTCGGTCTGCCAGAGGATGCTCCGTTGCGACCGCTTGCGAGACATCGAAGAGCACGGGTCGGCCGCGCCATACCATGATATTGTACTCACTCAGGTCTCCGTGAACAAGGTCGGCTTTCTGATACAGCAATTGCACGTAGACGGTCAGATCCTTGTAAGTCTTGGTAGGATTCTTTAGCACCACTTCTCTGAGAAGCGGGGCTGGTTCTCCTCCTTTTCCAATGAACCCCATAAGTAGCACGTTCTTCTGTACCGCGATCGGGGTCGGAACGTTCACTCCGGCCTCATCGGCCTGCTTGAGGTTCCTGAACTCCTTCTGAGCCCAAACATAGACGAGCGATCGAGTATCCTTACGTGTCCTCTCAAACCTCGGATCTCCCTCTATGTACGCAAGTCGACCTTTCCTGAATTCGGCTGACAAGGTCAGGTAGATCTTGACGGCGATCTCTTTCTTCTTGGGCCCAAGTCCCCAATAGATTCTGGCCTCTTTTCCGGATCTCACAACACCTGAAATCTTGGACAGCTTGCCGGTGTCGAGCATGTGGTAGATTACCATGAGCGTGGACTTGTCGAAGACCTGTTCGAGCGCTTCGAGTTCCTCGCTCCTCTTCTCCCTCATCAGACGCGTGGTCTCGTACCGGGCTTGTCTCAGCCTGAGTCGTTCCTCAGCCTTCGACGCCCACCCCACAAAAAGGCACCTTTGTCGCCTTACATAGCAAGCTGACCCTTGGAGCGCAGTAGTGCAGCCTGTGCTTCCGTGTACCTCCAGAGTATGTCACCGCGGTTCTCGAACTGGAAGTCCCAAGGAGCGACGAGAACAACGTCACCCACCTTGATCCACACGCGTCTTTTCATCTTTCCTCTGATTCGGCACACTCGCTCGTGTCCATCCGCGCACTTGACCATGAGTCTATCGTACCCAAGCATCTGCAAGACAATTCCGAACATTTGGCCCTCGCCTGGGGTTACCATCTCGCGAAGTTGGCCTTCGCTGAGGACTTTCTTCTTTCCCAACCGCTCACACTCAACACTCGTAGGATCGTCTAGTCCACAAACACAGGAGATTAAAAGGTATGCTCAGACCTTCTCGGCTCTACAATCTCACGATCTGAACGTGCGGTACTCCTTCGAAGTAGATGACCGCTTCAGGGTCAACGAGACCCTGTCTTATGGATTTCCCGATCGCATCCCTGCCAACGAGGTTCGCCATGTCAGCGTGCGCGAGTTCATCCATCGCTTTCTCGATCGCGCAGAGTGTACCCCCATAGAACTCCTTGGTGACTTCGAGTTTCATTTTGCCTTCTCTAAAGGTCTTTCCAAGCAGTTCGGCGTCGCAGATCACCACAAGGACGCCCTTCCTGTCCCGGACGACTCTAAGACAGACTTCCATTGCTTCGCACTTCTCATGTCACAGATATGGATGATCTTGCTCCACAAGCCTCGCAGACGAGGAATGTGTAACGTTCTTGTTTCTCCATCGTTGTGTCAGGTCTCTTGCAGACAGGGCAGATCACGAACCTTTGAGTGTAAATGTTCAGGAGCCTGTTCACGGATTCTACTTTGAAGACTCCTTGAAAGATTGCACGCGCTCCATCCATGGTCGCGGCCGTTGCCATCTCCTTCGACAGGAACTTCAGGAGATGGTGCGGGTCCCTCTCCATCTTGTCAGCAATCTCTTTGAAGTTCTGGACTATTGTGCGACTTCCGATCCTGACCCCTTGAATTCGAGGCAGCTCGAACCTCTCACCCGAGGAGGTCTTCTTCGGTATTTTCTCTAGGGCGCTGTCGAGAAGCTTTGTGTACTCGTCGCTCATGATGATCTTCCTTCAAACCGCATTGCGCGCGTACTATTTCTCCGTTCCCATTCGGCATCTTGACCAAAAGCGTTAATCTACCGGGCTATCTGCGTATGCACCATTGGATTTCCGGAGAGGTAGGTACCAGGCAACCGCTCACCCACTCAGAGTGTAATGTTGAACTCACCGATCGAGGAGGACCGCGCCACGGAGGAGCATGCAATGGGTAAATGGATAGTCTGTTCGGCATGGCCGTACGTCAACACGCTCCCCCATCTCGGCACTTTCGTTCACCTGCTCTCCGCAGATGTCTTTTCGCGATATTTGGTGCTGAAAGGTGAGGATGTGATCTCGGTCACGGGATCAGACGAACACGGCACTCCGATCGAGGTTGAAGCGATTAAGAAGGGTGTTCCGCCGAAAGCGCTCACAGACCAGTATCATGCTGCGCTCTGTGACTTGCTTGAGAAGTATCAGATTCGATTCACAAACTACACTAGAACTGAGAATCCTGTTCACACGAGGTTCATTCAAGAATTCTACAGCAAGGTCTACGACAACGGTTACATCTACAGCGAGACGGTCAACCTTCCATTCTGTCCAAAATGTGGGCGCTTCCTCCCAGACAGGTTTGTCGAGGGCGTGTGCCCGCACTGTGGAGAGGATAACGCGAGGGGAGACCAGTGTGACAGTTGCGGTAGAGTTCTGGATCCACTGGAACTGAAGTCCCGGCGTTGTGCATTCTGCGGTGCGACCCCTACGATCAGACCGTCCAAGCACTGGTTCTTCGATCTTCCGAAGTTCACAGATGCGCTGAATCAATACATCGACTCAAACACACAGCTGCCCGAGAACGCACGCAACTTCTCGAAGCGGTGGCTCAAGGAAGGCCTGCAACCAAGAGCGCTAACTCGCGACAATCGTTGGGGAATTCCTGCGCCATTCCCTGGCGCTGAAGGCAAGACGATCTATGTCTGGCTCGAGGCCGTGCTCGGCTATGTCTCAGCCGCCGTTGAGTGGGCTGAGAAGAACGGGCAGCCTGATGACTGGAAGAGGTATTGGTTCGACAAGGAGACGAGAAACGTCCACTTCATCGGGAAAGACAATATACCATTCCACACAATAATCCTGCCAGCTCTGCTATTGGCGACAGAAGACCCGTATGTCCTACCATGGCAGGTCTCATCGACTGAGTTCATTCTGTTTGACAACAAGAAGTTCTCGAAGAGTCACAGAATCGGGGTGTGGATGGACGAGGCACTCCGTGTTGCGCCCTCGGACTACTGGAGATATGTGTTGATTGCTCTCAGACCTGAAACCAAGGATGCCAACTTCACATGGAAGGAATTCCAAGCGCGTGTAAACGCTGACTTGAACGACGTGCTAGGGAACTTCGTCCACAGAACGTTGACATTCATCAAGAGCAACTTCGCCGGATCAATCCCCAGTGCCAGCGAGCTTGCCGATCGTGACAGGAAAGTGTTTGAGAGGCTCCGAGAATGCCATCAGAAGGCAGAGATGGAGCTCGATCAGTGCAAGTTGAGAGAAGGTCTTTCAGCGGTCATGGATGTCGCTCGTGAGGGTAATCTATACCTTAGTGAAACTGAGCCATGGCATAAGATCAAGCTGGATCCTGCCGATGCAAGAACGACGATGTTCGTATGCGCTCAGCTCGTGAGATCTCTTGCGATCATGCTCACTCCCTTCATGCCGGTTATGGCAGAGTCAGTCTGGTCACAGCTGGGAATTCAGGCAAGCCTTGCCAGCGCTCGTTGGAAGGAGGCAGGAGAAATAGGCGTGAGTGAAGGCCATTTGATAGGGACACCGGTCCCTCTGTTCAAGAAGATCTCAGATGATCAGATCAAGCAGTAACCAGCCGGTGCCAACTAGGTCAGGCCATAACGGATGAAGCTCAAGATTGACCTGCACGTCCACACGACGGACTCAAATGACGCGTTCGTGCTCCAAGAAGAGATACCGGCCGTCCTGAAAGAGAGAGGGCTTGACGGGGCAGCCATCACAAATCATGACGTATTCAGTGGCGTGGCACCCTCAGAAGCAATAATTCTCCCGGGAATCGAGGTCTCAACACGCCAAGGACACATCACAGGAATCGGAGTTACGGGACCGATTGCTAGAGGAAAATCTGCTGACGACACTATTTCCGAGATCCAGCGCGACGGAGGAGTCGCGATAGTAGTCCATCCATACGATCTCGCCTCACCATGCGTTCGACCCTTTCAGCTTGAATCCAGACCAGATGCATTGGAAGTGATAAACGCCGATGCACTGTTCTTCAGACTAAACACTTCTCTTGCTAGGCGAGCGGCAGAACGTCTCGGGCTGCCTATGGTTGGTGGAAGTGACTCGCACATACCTGAGACAATTGGCGATGCCTATACCGCCGTGGAGAGTCGCTCCACGACGATGGAAGACATCCTGAGTGCGATAAGGGCGGGGCAGGTCGAGCCCGTTGGTGGACCCACAGCGTTGGCCAAGAAGCTCCTCAAGTTGGGAAGGACTCTTCGAAGTCTCTAGGACTCTTCGAGCTGATCTAGATCCAGTTCGACATCTATCAGTCCGTGCTCTTCACTATCGTTCTCCATCTCATACATTTCCAAAGGCAACCTTCGGTATCCTCCAGGAACGTAGGGGTAGGCCCCGCCAGTCAACAAGATCGAAACCTGAACGCCTTCATCCCACGACTCATCCACGCGAGCGCCCAGCAGGACCGGCGTATTCCAGCCAACTCGTTCGGTAACAAGGTCGGCGGCCATCTCGGCTTCCTCGATTGCGAAACCCGAGCCACCATGCAAAACGAGAAGTGCTCCTCGGCTCCTTGATATGCTATCGTAGAGCAACGGGCGCCTCAAGGCGGCGACCGTTGCCTCTTCCACTTTCAGAACGGAAGACGACTGTGCGATTCCGAGGTGCGCGATTCCTCCGTGAGCCATGAGTTCACGAAACGCAACGGGATCAGTGTTGACAACGTTAGGACATGCAAGCGTCCCAGAAAGGTCGGAGATTAAATCAACCAAGGGTTGGTCAGACATGTCACCCCACATGTCTTGTGAACAAGTCAAGAATGGTCTCAGGTGATTGATGCTAACGATCGCCGCAGTGTTACAGCTCTTCCTGATTCTTGCCAATCCACGATAGGCGGATGCCATCTCTCGCTCGAATGGCGATGGCATGATTGCCATTCCGACAGTCACCGCACCAATTCGTCTCGCGACTTCTGCGACCGCGGAGGCAAGGACAGCCGTGCTTGGTTCTCTCATGGTGGCGACAATGAATGCCACATCGGCGCCGGCCAACAAAGGCGCCAAGCTATCGACACACGCTCGAGTAGCCTTTCCTTCAACATCAGAATGGCTGCCTGTCTCCAGATCGTCGATTCCCTCAAGTTGAACCAGCACCTTCTCGTGCGAGTAGACATTTTCTAGGGAGGCCTTGTCGGTGTTGACGGCTATGCATTGCGCTCCTGAACCTCCATGCTCGAAGACCTGGCTGAGGATGCTGTCACCTTCGTCTCCGACACCAACGATTGCGACGCTCGGGAACTGCGAACGAAGTTGGCCGAGAGAGAACAGACTCGAGTTGAGTGTCATATCGGCGGGGGGCTCCGGATTGTGGATGGACTGCGCGGGGTTGTGGGAGCTGAGGTAACGAGCTGGACTTATATAGCGTTGTGTATTTCAGTTGTATTTCGTCTGAAATACCCGCTGAAGCGATCTAAACAGGCGGCCGAGTATCAGTGTGGCCCGAACACTTGCCTCGCAATCCTTGCCTGAAGTCGATTCGCATCTTCAGCCTATCTCGGCAAAACCTAACCGCCCCCCACGGGCGGTAGGATCGCGAAACTGTTGCCGTCCTTCAAGGTCGTTTCAAGACCCCGCATGAGCATCACGTTGCGTCCATCTATCAGGAACTGTACGTGTACTCTCGGTTCCATGGACTTTGGGTCAAAGACGTACTCTTGGAACTTGTCACCATATTGCTTGACCAGTCGGTCGAGAAGCGCCCTCACGGTGGCTTGATCTTCGAGGTCAACGACCTCTTCCCTCTTGCCCGTGAGCTCTCGCACGAGAGCAAAGAACTTCACTTTGACCTTCAAGGAGGATCCGGCAGATTCTGCTCTACCTCTTAGACTTTCGGAAAAACGTTGCGCTCTTCAGGCTGATCTCGGTCTGTGGTTCCAAGTGAACTGCATGGTCTTGGGGTGAGAGGCTCTTGCCTCGTCTACCCTAGTAACGCTGGTGTTGCTGGGAGCGTTTCTCACAGCCTCGGGGTTCGTGTATGCCTCGGCACACGTCTTTGAAAAGGCAACCGCGGCCTCGTCTAGTTCTTCTCTACTGACAGTCTCAGTCGGTTCGATCATCATCGCCTCATCAACGATAAGAGGAAAGTAGACTGTTGGGGCGTGGATTCCAAAGTCAAGTAACCTCTTCGACAGCTGTGCTGCAGAGACACCTGTCTCGCGTGCCAGCTTTGATGCGCTGAGGACAAACTCGTGCTTTCTGGTTTTCCCTCCAAAGGGCAATTCCAATCCTGAGATCTGAGCAAGCTTTCTCGCAAGATAGTTCGCGTTCAGAACAGAGACGTTCGCCACTTCTTCGAGACCTTCTGCTCCCATCATTAGAATGTATCCGTAGGCACGAACTAGAACGGCGGCATTCCCCCAGAAGCTTCGCATCTTCCCGATGCTATCGGGACGGTCGAAGTCCAACTGATACCTGTCACCCATACGTTCTACCGTGGGGACTGGAAGAAACCTCTCTAATTCCTTTGTGACTGCGATTGGGCCAGCGCCGGGTCCGCCCCCGCCATGAGGTGTGGCGAAAGTCTTGTGGATATTGATGTGAACGATGTCGAAACCCATGAGTCCAGGCTTCGCTTTTCCGAGCATCGCGTTCAGGTTCGCGCCATCATAGTAGAGGAGGCCGCCTACTTCGTGAACGAGCTGAGCGATTCTCAATATGTCGGATTCGAATATGCCGAGCGTGTTGGGATTCGTGAGCATCAGGCCAGCGGTCCTTGCAGACAATGAAGATCGCAGAGCCTGAATGTCTACGCATCCTTCCCTGTTCGATGGTACTTGCACCACCTTGAACCCCGCCATAGCGGCACTCGCCGGGTTCGTACCGTGAGCCGAGTCGGGAACGATCAGTTCGTCTCTTCTGTTGAGCTCACCATTCCGCTTATGGAATGCTCTCATGATCATGGCACCGGTAAATTCCCCATGAGCTCCTGCAGCTGGTTGCAGTGAAACCTTGCTCAACCCGACAATCTCCGCGAGCCATTCCGAGAGTTCATAGAGAATCATCAGGATACCTTGCACAGTTCCGGCCTCTTGCATCGGGTGGAGATCTTGGATCTTCGGTGTTGACACGAGCTTGTCCAGCAGCTTCGGGTTGTATTTCATTGTGCAACTCCCAAGCGGGTAGAGCCCTAGGTCGACTCCGTAGTTCATCTGCGAGAGCCGAATGTAGTGTCGGACAACCTCCGTCTCAGAGAGTTCAGGCAACCTCAGTGGCGTTTTGCGGACGAGTTCGGTCGGCACATCCAGCGAAGCGGACTCCATTCGAGCGAGGGAGAAACCAACACGTCCCCGTGAGGATCTCTCGATTATCAGCGGTTCGTCCCAGTGAGCCTGTCTGAATGTCATCATCTCTCCTCCAAGACCGCGCGCATTGTGTGTGCAAGCCGGTCGATGTCTTTGCGAGACTGTAGTTCGGTTACGCAGTAGAGTGCCGATTCGCCAAGCTCTGGAAACTGGTCACGGAGGTTGATTCCGCCTTGTATGCCTCGCTGGAGTAGCTTGGCGTTCACCTGTGAAGCTTCGAGTCCGGCGCCGTCAAATCCTACTACGAACTCCTCGAAGTGTTGAGCATCAAACAATGGGACCTTGAGGCTACCCAGTTCGCTGAGCCTTGAGATCGCGTAGGTCGAGTTACCAAAGATAGTCTTCGCGAGTCTCTCAAGCCCAACCGGGCCCATCAATGACAGGTAGGCGGCTGCAGCCAAGGCGCAGAGTGCTTCGTTGGTGCAAATGTTTGAGGTGGCTTTCTCTCGGCGAATGTGCTGTTCTCGTGTCTGCAATGCCATTGTGAACGCCTTCGACGTTCCGTCCTTGGTCGCTGTCATTCCTATCAGGCGTCCAGGCATTTGTCGCAGCAGTCGCTCTCCGCTACAAGCGAAAAGCCCGAGCAGAGGTCCACCGAAGTTCATGTGATTGCCGAGAGGTTGTCCTTCCCCAATCGCTATGTCAGCGCCCAGTTCGCCAGGGGACGCGAACAACCCAAGCGAGATCGGTTCAGCGCCTATGACGAACAGTGATCCCTTCTCGTGAGCGATTTCTCCAATTTGCTTTGGGCGGGATTCAAGGAAACCGAGGTAGGACGGCATCTCAAGGTAGACACCTGCCGTCTTGGATGTGATCTTCTCATGCAAGTCACCCTGCAATATCGTTCCCGTTCTGTTGTCTTGCCTGAGCTCCACTATTCTGATTCCCGCTGGCTCGCAGAATGTCTGCAATGTCCGGAGCCTGTCAGGTTGGATGTAGTGAGGAACTAGGAACTCGTTCCGGCCCGTTACGCGAGAACACATTCTAGCTGCTTCGCCAAGCGCGGTCGCCCAATCGTACAAGGAGCTGTTCGCGAACTCCATCCCCATGAGTTCGGCTATCATGCTCTGATACTCGAACAACGCTTGGAGCATGCCTTGTGAGATCTCAGGTTGGTACGGGGTATATGACGTGAGGAACTCGGATCTAGAGACTATCTCATCAACAGCAGCCGGAACGTAATGAGGCCAAACGCTACCTCCCAGAAAGGAAGTCATCTCTCTTGTCGAGATGTTTCTGGACAGCAAGTCCTCCACTTGCAGCCTGACTTCGGACTCGGATCTTGAGGGTGGCAAGTGGAGTGTGGAGTTCGTCCTTATCGATTCTGGAATGTCAGCAAAGAGGTCCTCCAGATCACCGATTCCTATGTCGGCCAACATCTGATCCTTGATCGTTGGCGGGCTGTTTGGTATGTACGAACGTGCTTCACTCATGAGTCGTCAGCCGAACGTGTTCACGTTGCTGTGGAACCAAACTAATGTCTTACTGTGCCAAAGCGACACGCAGGGTCTATCATGACCATCATATCCAGCTAGGGACGAGGGGGGCTTCCTCCACAGATTGCCTCCGGCCACGTATTTGGCCAACCAGCTTGGGTTGTCTATCGCTTTGACAGCACCGAGGACTGAGCGTCTAATATATCCTGTGGGTTCCGACGACCAACAAGACCACGGATCTTTTCTCGAAATCGTCTTGGAGAATTAACCTGAACTGTTATCCAATCGCGAACGAGAACGTACGGTCCCAACGGCGATCGATCGACTCCTTGGAGATTGGATTTGACTGGAATTAGATGGCAGAAGAACCGGAAGAGAATAGCAAGCAGGAAGGGCCAGAAGAGGGGTAGGGTGAGGAAGGCAAGCCCGAACGCTCGGCTAGATCCGGTCGTCGTACTTTGACTTTCTCAGAGGCACAAGGCAATATGGGCAACTGGATTGAAACTCGACGAACGCGGTACGGCACTTCGGACAGTACCAACCCATCATGGCCGCCTTCTTTGCATACGCGTCTCGAGGGCGCAGAAGTATAGAAAGCCTGCGCAGTCATTGAAGCGCCGAGAAGCAAGTGCAACTCATCTCTACAAGAGTGTAAGGTCTCCTCATCTGGTACCAAGATCAAGTGGGCATGGTCCTTGACAGTTACTGCTTCAGCCGAAGCGCTCTAATCCTTGTCTCTTCCTCTACTCAGTTGCTTGAAGCTGGACCGAACATGCGAATAGGAAACGCTGAGGATGCAGAAAGTGTGGTGAGAAAGTACTTCCTAGGCACCAGAACATCACACGGAAAGATCGTTTCCATGTCCGCCGAGGAGAAAAACGAGGGCCCTGACAACAAAGGTACTTGGAAGGTCAAAGGCGCCTATCTTACAGAGGCGGGCGTCAGAACACAATTCGCAGCGACCGTTTCATCACGCGGCGAAGTGCTGGTAATCAGCTCAAGTTCAAGTAAACCGAAAACGCGGCGGAAGGAGCGCGGCACTAGATTGAGCAGCGCAGACTACGCTGCAAGACGGCGGCGCAGGAAGAAAAAGCGCCCTGGGAAGCGGACGAAATCACGGAGAAATCCTACCTAGTTCGACATCCCTCTCGATGGCCCCGTTTTGCGAGCTGCGAGTTGTATTTCAAGAGGACGGAATTGCCGTATCGTATAGTCAGGAACCGCTTTGGATGATCCAATCATGAGCAAGATGAGGGGCGTGTGCCTGCATCACGGATGTATCAAGTGCTGCTTGGATACGGAGATGCCATTAGGCAATTCAGATATCGCACGGATAAGAGATCTCGGTTTCTCTGAGGATTTCTTCATAGTGAGGAGGAATGGGAATCGACAGCTCAGGAATCGATCGGGGAGGTGTGTCTTTCACGACGGCCAGCAATGTACCATATATAACAGTCGACCTAGGGGTTGTCGGTTGTACCCCACCATTTTCCACGAGAGCAGACAAGAGGTAGTTCTCGATTCATACTGCCCGCATAACGAGGAATTCCAGCTGACAGCGATCACTTCGCGCGGAGTCATCAAACTCGTTCAGGAACTAGACGAGGAGAAGAAGAGAGGACTCTGAGTGGCATGTGAACCGAACATAGGACACTTAAGTGGGGGTAGCGCTATCCATGGACGTACGCAGCGGATTCGGGTCCACCGTCATATCCAACGTGTAACAGAAGCAGAAAGTGGTGAGCGGAACATGACAGAACAACAGAAAGTCGAGACGCCCCCGGCTACGCGGCAGAGTGGAATGTCCTCCAACACGGTTTTCATCGGACAGAAGCCTATCATGGCGTATGTTACAGCGATTGTGATGCATTTCACTAGCGGCAGCAGTGAGGTCACAATCAAAGCGAGAGGCCGAGCCATATCAGCAGCCGTCGACGTCGTCGAAGTGTGCAGAAGACGATTCTTCGAAGGCAAGCTTCACGTGAAGAACATCACCATCGCAACCGAACAGTTGGGCGAGCAAGGACAAGTACGAAACGTGTCAACGATCGAGATCACGGTGACAAAACCAACCTGACTGCGACAGCAGGCGACAGCCCACAACCTCGCCAGTGTTTGAAGACTAGGCCGATTCGAATTTCTCTCTGGCTCCGGTTTCTTTGAGCTGTCTTTCCAGAACTTCGACATCACGTTTTGCCCTGCAGAAGCTTTCGTGAGCTTCGCCGACGGCCATGTTAAGCTCCTTTGATGCATGATCTTCCAAGAAGCGGTAAGGTAGCTTCAACGGGTAATCAGTAATGGTTGCGCCGGGGACCACAGGCAGTCCGACGCCTAGGCCATATCTGGTGAAGATCTCTTCCAAAGGTCTACTGTATCCCTGAAGCACTTTCCAGATGGTCCCCTCTTCGCTAACCCCGGAGTCGTCGATCGGGTCCTCCCTATATCCTGTAGCTGACGATGGGCACCACAGCCATTCTGGGCATGAATCGAATGTTTTCAAAGCATTCTCAATCGCTTTGGGCTTCTCCTTCTCAATCTCTATCTTCATCTTCCTAAGCTCTTCAGGAGGCATTTGATCGATGCGTGAAGCGTTCTTCTCCACTAGTCTTCCTATTGCCGAATCAACAAAGCCGGGAAAGGCCTCTCGAAGTTTTCGTACTAGGGCCGTCTTACTTTCGAGCAGTCGCTGTTGGCTGTTCTCTAGTTCCGTACACGCCAGATCCAGTCGTCGTTGGATCTCCTTTGAAGTTGGCACGGTGCGTTCATCTCCTAGTGGCACTCCGCGCTCCTGCTTGTAACATCTTCCATCTGGGCGGTGTTGATTCGTCCGACCGGGCTCGGGATTACTGGTAGGTTATCAGTCCCTTCTCTTCAAGTGTTTCCTGCAGTCTTGCGATGGCCCTATGTACTTCCGCCTCTTTCTTGGCGCCTGTGCACACCAGTTTTCCGCTCGTGAAGATCAGTATGACTACTTTGGGGTCGTCCATTCTGTAGATGAGGCCTGGGAACTGTTCAGGCTCGTACATCGTCCTCTTCAGCGAGTATGTCACCTTTTCTAGGTCGATTCTGCCTCCCAAGCCCGCTGAGGCTACTATGTTCTGGATCTGGATTTCCGGTTTTGCAAGGATGACTATGCCGTTTCTCTTGAGTTCGTCGACAACTTTCGTGACTGCCTTCCTTGCTTGCTTCTCGGACTTTGCTCCGGTGCAGACCATCTTCCCAGAGCTGAAGATCAGTGTCGCGGTCTTGGGCTTCTTCAGCCGGTATACGAGTCCAGGGAACTGCTCAGGTCTATATTCGACACTAGGAAAGATCCGGACAATCGAGTTGAGGTCCATCCTCTGGTTCAGCGTGGCCGACGCGACGACGTTCTCTATGTTGATGTACGCTCCGTGTTTGGCCAGAGGGCGCACCTGAATGATAGTTGAGGTGCGCCTT
>Ga0209725_1001393_pt1 | contig 13660 bp, 12 predicted proteins | sample I18A1metaG_FD_184145 | JGI IMG/M metagenome (GOLD analysis project Ga0209725, IMG submission 184145) | Lake sediment bacterial and archeal communities from Gulf of Boni, Indonesia to study Microbial Dark Matter (Phase II) - ​I18A1 metaG... | ecosystem: Environmental > Aquatic > Freshwater > Lake... | reverse complement strand
GATTTCAAGAGGCGGTTTGGGGGGCGTGAGGTCAATTTCGGCTGGTTCAGGAAGATCGAATCTCCTCTCAAGATGAATCTCGCAAGAGCGGCGTTCGCGGTCTACCGTAAACTCATGAGATGACAGCTCCCTATCGGAGCAGTTCGAGGATTCTCTGGACCACGATTGCCGTGAATATGACGAGCATCACTAGTCCTAGGATTCTTTTCCTGCGATGATCTGCAGGACCAAACGGTGATGTGAGGTCGGATGCGACAAAGAACTCAACCACAAAGAAAGCTAAGTAAATGTCGATCCTATCCGGGGTCAAGAAGCTGAGCACGAATACTGTTGAGGCAACAAACGACGCATATGTGATGAGGAATGCCTGCACGTTGTTCACTAGCCAGTTGCCTCCGTTTGCCTCGGTCAGGGGCTCAGGGTAAGGATCAGGCTGACCTTCCTATTGGGAATATCAAGAATGGAACTGTTCATTCTCACGTACTTGCCCGTCGTCTTTGACACACCAGCTGCAACTGCGCTGGGAATAGGTGTGCCAATCTGCGTGCTAAGCCTTGGAATGAGGTTTCTCAGCTTTGTCTCGAACTCAAGGGTATCGTTCAATTCCATCTCAATCCTGACGCCAAGACCTTGGTGGACGAGGCTCGTGACCTTCGTTATTCCGAGGACTCTGGCCCCCGAGTTCAGACTCGTTTGCAGATCTTTCAATTGAACCTTCGCAAGATCCAAGCGTTGATGTCGTTCAAGACTGGCTAGGAGCCCGCTTCCCGGAGCATCAAGCAGTATGCCTCTGTCTTGAGGACTCTCGCCGACTGTGACAAACATTCTGCTACTCTCAGTCAGTCCAGCCGGAGGTCTCTTCGTGTCCGGTGAGAGCGGCACGAAGACCTTCGGAGAAACACCTAGCCCTGAGACCGGTACGTAGATCCCCTTCTCATTCAGATCCAAGTCTTCCAAGAGATTCTCCATGTTCAGAAGCGATGAAACCACGGAATCAGATGCGACTGTGCTCGCTAGTGAGCCGGATTCGGGGAGATACAGCACAATGATTCCGATCAGCAGGAATCCGGCACCGAGAGCAACCATAGGGGTCATTCTCATCATGTAGCTGAGGATCCCAGTGATCCCTCCAATTGAGGCAAGAAGTATCCCTATTCCCACTCTACGGTTGAGGCCGGCGAATCTTTGAGCAGCTCGAGTTCTTGTCGATGGTCGCTGTTCTTCCTCAGACGGGATTCTCTCTTGAACGAGTGGTCTAGTTCTTGTCTCGTGTTGAATACGTTCGATCTCCGTGAGCGGGACTTCCACCTTACTTGGTTCCCCAACGGTTTCGGCGAGAACTGCTTTCTCTCTTTCCAAGGGCGGTCTTTCTCGGACCAGCGGTTCAGCCTTTGGTTCCTCCTTTACGCGTTCGGCTTCGCTGTACGGCTCGCCGACCCTCGTGAGTCCTTCGAGGGTTTCGCTGAGAGATGCTTTCTCCCGCTCTAGGCGTAGCTTCTCTTGGCGCAATCGGTGAACTTCAGCTTCATGTCTTAGGCGTTCAACATCTTGGCGTAGGCGCTCGACCTCGTTGAATGGTCCCCCAAGCTTTGTGAACCCTTCGATCGTCTCGGTGAGCGATGCTTTCTCCCGTTCCAGTCGAACTCTCTCTTGACGTAGTCGTTGAACCTCAGCTTCATGGCGTAGTTTTTCGACATCTTGACGCAGACGCTCGATCTCATTGAAGGGTCCGCCCAGTCTAGTGATTCCCTCAAGAGTCTCAGCTAGGGACACTTTCTCCCGTTCAAGTCGAACCTTCTCCTGTCGTAGTCGTTGCATGTCTGCCTCTTGCCGGAGACGTTCAACGTCTAGTCGTAGCCGCTCGACTTCGCCGTAACGACTCCTAAGCTTTGTCAGGTCCTCCTCCAAGCTGATGATGGGCACTGTGGACAATGGGCTGCCGCACCTGTCACAGAACTTCATCTGCGGACCGTCTTCTGGGAAACGCTGCCCACAGTTCTCGCAGAAGAGTTCTGCCAACTCCAACCCTCCCTTCACGGGCATCCTGCTTCTAGCCCAGTTGAGCCCACACGGTGTGTCCTTAGTTCCTCGGCTCCGCTCGCGGCATGCCTTTGATTGGTAACCTCCGGTTGCTTTTCGGACAGCCCAAGATGGCTCCTCTGACCCGAAATTAAATCGTTTCGAGCACAAGATCGTGCGACGACACCGAGGCATGTATGTGTCGTCCGGCGAACACTCTGAGTCTACAGAAAGGAGTACATGCCTCTCGGGTGGCCATTTGGAGCATTTGACCAATCCGCCTCTTATCGATCCATGAACTTCAAGAGCTGTTCTATCTGCCCACTAACAGACGACAAGGGCTACTCATTCTTGTAAGGTCTCGGTTTGCTCCCGAATAAGACTACCACACTTGTCGCAATAGCGCATTCCTGGCAAAATCCGTCGGGCACCACACGAGGGGCAAGGAGCAGCCCTGTACCATCTGATAAGTACTCTCCGCACGGGATGCATTGTGCCTGCTTTCGGAGCCATGGCGGTTAGTCTCTGCAACTCGAATATCGCCACGGACAATCCGAAACGTCTCGCGAACGCAAGCAACGCCAGTCCAATCGAAAGAGTCGCCAAGGACATCATAAGCGGGTTGAGTCTGAGTCCCCACGGCGTGTAGTTCAGCAGCAGTCCTGTGAATACGATGATGACCAAGCTTAGTCCGACGCCTAGGGCAAGACGCTCAATTCCTGAGAGTCCACGATTCTCAGGAAAGAGCACTTCGACAGCCAAGTAACCTGGAACTAGCAGCGCGAAGGCAAAGCCGATCACCCACCTGACCGGCACAAGAGAAGAACCAGATGGGACTGCATACACGATCAACAGCGTCAACAGCGTGAAGGAGAGAGAGAAGTAGAATGAGAGGTGCCTATCCCATTGTCTAAGAAACAAACGCAATGACTTTGTCGCGGGCAAGACGTCCTCGAGGCTGACCTGTCCTCTTCTGGCCAGTTGCCAGACGAGGTCCGTGACCACGTCCCTGGTTAATGATGGCGATTCGATCAGAAGCCCATAATAGAATCTCTCGACGCTCATTGAACCCCTCCTCTTGAGAAGAACCAGGGCCTGCTGCGCCAACTGATCGTCTTTGGAGTTCTTTGCATCAGGGTTCTTGTCTTCCAAGCGTTGATCCCTACGCTAGCGCTAAATCTTGATGTGGGTACTCTACCCAAACGAACGTGAGATGCTACGGCCTCGCAGGTTCGCAGTCATATGCGTTGTCCTCGCAGTCCTCTCCCTGTTTGCAGCCCAGACCATAAGAGTGACATCCCAGCCAGCCGGGGAGCTTCAACCACGCTTCACCGGGGCACTCATGTTGGTACTTCAGGTAGAATCGGCTGGTGCAAGCTCAGAGGAAGTTGCGCATCTCCTTTTTCTTCTGAATAGAGCGCTTCAACTTGACGAAGAAGCATCAAACCTACCCGAATGGGAGACGCAGAGACGAGCCCAGCTCGTCGCTGAAATCGACGAGACACTGCGTGTGGTTGAGGTTCAGGCCAAAGAATTGCGAGTCGCCGCCTCTGGGAGAAATCTCACAAGACAGATGACTATGTTCGCATCTGGCGCGGCGGCTGCTTTTCTTGCAATGCTCGCCTATGTCCTCGCAGCATACTTGTCTTGGAAGTACCGCGTTAGACGCACTTTTCAAATGAGGATCAAACCCAAATGAGCCCGCTCATATTTCGAAGTAGACGTCGTCTCATCGGGGTATTCCTAGCGTTTCTCGTAGTCTTTGAAACGGTAGCCTATGCGACTTCGATTCCGCACCAACGCGAGTATTTCTTACAACTCTATGTTCTAGGCGCAAACCGGCTGTTAACGGACTACTACCCGAACAATGACCCTGACATTGGACTAGGGGAGCAAGTCCAATGGCATGTCGGAGTGACGAGCTTCATGGGAACGGTCCAGCTTGTCGCGATCCGTTTGAAACTCGGTAACGAGACTGCCAAACCGCCTGACGAGGTTGGTGCCCAACCTTCGTCTGCTTTCCTTGTAGTGGAGTTCTGGCAATTCCTGCAGGACAATGCGACGTGGGAGATGCCGTTGTTCTGGCAGATCACAGAGGCCGAAGTGGTGGACGGCTACGTGTGGGTACTTGAATTGCAGATAAGTGATCAGACCTACCGAGTCGCCAACGTGATGGCAGTCGACGGTTACAACTTCAGGTTCATCATCGAACTGTGGACTTGGGAAGCCCAGTCTGACTCACTACAGCTTGGCTGGTCGACGGGCAGTGAACGTAGGATAGCCTGGGTACAGCTCTGGTTCAACATGACGAGTCCCTTGTACTGACGGAGTAGTCGCACCGGGTTCCTAGCTATCCTGAAGTCTCGACCGAGGTCCCCGGAGCACCTCTGTGTTCATCATGAAGATATATCCCACGTCTCTCTATCTTGATGTTGGAAAAGGAACCAACCGGTAAACCAGATGCTGCTCTCAGTCATAATCCCCACTAGGAACGAGCGTGAGGGGATCTCTGATGTCATCAAGGCCACCAAGAGAGCGCTGAATGGCTACTCCCATGAGATAATTGTAGTCGACAAGTCAACTGATGACACAGCTATTTTGGCGGCTCAAGCTGGCGCGGTCGTAGTTCGTCAAACCCACAGGGGCGGAGTCGGGGCAGCCTTCAGAGAGGGTTTCACACACGCCAGTGGAAAAGTAATCGTGACCCTAGATGGAGACGGATCCTATGATCCCGCGGACATCCCCAAAGTCATCGAACCGATACTGAGCAGTGTCGCTGACTTCGTCAACGGGAACCGCTTGACCGAGAAGCGAGAGAAAGGATCCATCACGAAGCTGAATCTTGTCGGAAACAAAGCGTTGACTTGGTTAGGCAACATCGTCTTTAGAGCTGACGTGAAGGACTCCCAAAGCGGCATGAAAGCGGCCACACGTGACCTGTTGGAAAGGATGTCTCTCTTCGAATCTGGGTTTCCAACAGTCAGCGAGCTTGTGGGTGAGGCCGTGCGTGCCCGCGGACGAATAGTCGAGATTCCCATCACATACTCGATCCGGAAGGGCAAGACGAAGCTAAGGCCCATGGTTGATGGACTACGAATCTACTTTGCCACGATTTTGCTCTTGAGAGACTACAATCCGCTTCTTCTGTTCGGTAGCTTGGGTCTATTCCTCATAGCGCTGGGCAGCCTGACTTCCACCCCAGTCGTTGCGGAGTTTCTAGAGAGAGGTACATTCCATTTCCTCGGAAGAGCGTTGCTCAGCTCGGTTCTGATAATCTCGGGTTTCTTCTCCATCCTCGTGGGTCTAGTTCTCGATAGCGCGAACTTCTCAATCCGTAGGCTGGAGGCGAGAATTCTCGGATTGGGTGCTCAACGCCAACGACTGACATTTGCTGAGCGGACCCGTGAGGCAGCATCACAATCGGCGCAGGAGACCTACACCCCGCCACCTTCGGTGGAGCCTAGCGAATCGGAACTTGCTTCTCCGAAGATACTTGAGACCATCTCGATCCGAAGGGCGGTCGCCGACGCCTTGCGAGAAGCAGAATATTCGGCAAGCGCCCCCGGCGTACTCAAAGGAGAATCTGGCATAGACTACAACTTCGATGTAGTCGCCTCCAGAAAGGACAAGACTTGGGTTTTGGACATATGCGCGGACACAACCACAGAGGCTGACGCTGTTCTCTCGCTGTTCGCAAAGATCCTCGATGTCAAACCCGACAAGGCAACACTCCTCGCTAAGCCCATGATAACTCCGCAAACCGGAAAGCTAGCGCAGATGTACAACATTCAAGTCGTAGTGGGCAACAGCGCGGTTCAGTTGTCGGACGTGATAAAACTCATCGCCAGCGAGACAGCGTCGAAGGAGACTACATTAGGTTCACCATAGTCTGTTGCTACGGTGAGTGATCGTTGGCTGTTGAGGAGAAAGAGATAGGGGCGCTGCGCCGTTTGGGCTTGACTGAGTACGAGGCCAGAATCTATCTCACATTGATGAAGATGGGACCTAAGAAAGCAAGCGAGATCAGTTTCTTCGGGCAGGTGCCGAGAACCAAGGCTTACGGAACGATTCGAGAACTGGAACGCAAGGGGTTACTGCAAGTGATTCCCGGGAAACCGGAGCTGTATGTGCCCTCATCCCCGAGTCAGTTCCTGATGCCTCTGGTGACGAAGCTTGAAGGCGACGTGAAGGAATCCGAAACCATAGTCCAAGAATTAGCAGTGTTGTATGAGTCGAGCAAGTACATCAAGCGAGAGATGCCGAGAGAGACGAACGAGTTCTGGCAGATAGAAGGCAGACGAGACATCATCAACAAAGTAAACCAGATAATGACGGACGCAACGAAATCGATCACTTTCTACGCAAGTGCGCCAGGGCTGATCCGGGCATACAAGGCTCATTCGGAGACACTTGAAGGGGCTAGGAAGAGAGGCGCGGTTGTGAGAGTTCTCTCCCCGATCTCGTCAGAGAATGCTGGGGTAGCGGAAGAGTTCTCTGAGGTCGTTGAGTTAAGACGCGCTGAGAAACCCTTCGGAGTTGGTTTCGTCTCCGTTGATGCTCGAGAGCTTGTCGTGATCGAGAGCAAGCCCGAGGACTTCAGGACTGATCGTGGTTCCGATCTCGCCATCTGGACGATAAACAGACTGCTTGTCGAGCTGCACGAGGAGTTCTTCGAACGGGTCTGGAGTAGTTCGTCCCCTGCGGAATTCCGCAGTCGACGCAACTAGGGCTTTCGGTCCGCTGGCTTCTGTGAAATGCCGCTTATCTGCTCGAGATCGATGAGCTAGAATACGCTCTCTTTTGCGAATACCTCTATTCCGGTGCCGGCTATCTTGTACGGGTGCGGCTGCATGTCGACTGGGGTTTCCCTCATCTTCTCAACTTGCAGAACCCGGACAAGAGCTCTTCCAACCTGGAGTGTCTGCAACATTACGACTCCATGAGCGAGGTATTCCTCTAGCTGTACTTCTCTCTCCTTTCCGAGTCCGGACATTCGTGACTCGCTGCTTATCATGCACGTTGCGCCCGTCCCTACCATGGCTTCCATGAGGTCTAGCACCGCGTTTCTTCTCTCGACCGGGTCTGGGTACTGAAATACGAGAGAGGCGATTGGGTCTATCGCCACTCGGCGAGCGTCTATCCCTTTCACTGCGGTTCTGATCGCCTCGATCAGGCTGAGCATTGAGAAGTCCCTCTTTCCGATCGTGGTCTTCCCAATTCTTACCTCTCCCGGAATGCTCCTTATCGGGGAGGCATCTACAAACGCGAACTTGTTCTCCTTCTCAAGCTGATCGAGATTCCAACCGAACTTCTCCATCTCCGAATAGTAGTGCTGTCTACTCTCATCTAGACTAACGAATACCGCGTTCTCACGATAGGTCTTGATGCCGTTCACAAGGAACTGCGTGGACAGCACAGTCTTCCCTACTCCGGGCCCCCCCAAGACAAGTACAACCCTTCCCGTAGGTATTCCTCCGTCCAAGATCTCGTCGAGCCCGGCTATCCCTGTTGGAGTTCTGGGAGTCTTTGACAAGAACACTCACCAAATTGAATGGAAGGTTGCCAATCCATGAGATATAGCTTTTGCATCGATACGGGGCATGTTGACTGCTTTCCGGGCAAACGTTAAGTGACCTGTCGAAGACATTTCTGGTGTCGTGTGGGAAATGCAGTTCATAGTTCTCGCGAAGATGAGGCATGGAATCAGCAAGGAGAGCGCGGAGAAAACAAGTAAGGCGTTGAAGGAACCCCCACCGGGAGTGAAGATCCATTCAGTCTATTGGACTCTCGGCAGATACGACGCTGTCCTCTTGGTGGAGACAGTTGACGAAAAGGCCTTGATGGCGTTTCTGCTACCCTTCGGCGATGACGCATCCACTGAAACGCTTATTGCCGTTCCGCAGGAGGAAGCCCTGACTCTGCTGTGAAACGTAGGTCGGTTCAACCACATAGTGTCTGCATTGGAGATTTCGTTTCTCAGTTCTCTAGCAGGTCTCAGTCAGGGAGTGAGGGCGGCCGTGGCGTGTTCAGCTGTCCTAACGCTGCCGGCATTGGTATTCGCTGAGCCTAACCTGACAGGGTGACTCAGTCTGACCAGACTCCAACTTCTGTTTATTTCCGAGTTTGGTTGTGTCTTGCCATTCCCGCCTCGGCGTAATTGAAACCATTTGTCCAACGGTGTGTCCGCGGCGCTCCCGCACGAGCCCATAGCTGTTATCGAACAGCAAGGAAGTGCTGAGTCTCAGGCAATGCAATCTGTCAGAAACCAGCCATCCCGAAGAGGATATCGTTGTACGACTAGACCGCGAGGCTTCTTCGGATCACTCCAAGTCTTCTCTTCCCACTCAGTAGTTGCTTGTCTATGAGCAATTCATTCTCGTTGTAGCTCAAGTCGGACATCTTGCGTACCACAATGAATTTCCGAGACCTTCCGGCATACTCTCGTTCGAATATGTCTACGTAACCGTTGAAGAGTTCCGCCAAGCCTTGGACCTCCTCCTTGGAATGAAGGCTGGGATTCAAGACACTTAATGTCGTGAAACCCCAATTCTCAAGTCTGGGCAACATGTCAGAGAGCCACTTCCTAGTCATGAGTAACTTGTGTGAGAGTAAGACATCCGACAAGATGTCTAGGCACATTCGTGCTCCGGGCGCGCCTGCCTCCTTCGCGATCTTGGCTAACTCAATGTTCAATGCACTGAGGTTCTGAACTCCGCTCACGAGGGCAATCAGGTTTCTTTCTGAATCCCCGATTGCTCGCGGGTTCGCTACGATCACCTTCAATTTTGCCCCGAACCTCGACGTGATGCTGTTGGCAAAACTCATACTGGAAGTCAGAACAAGGCATGGCGCATTCTTTCTCAGAGCGAGACGAATGAACCCTTGAACAGCAAGATCACGTTCGTCGCATGTGGGTGATCCTAGCAGCACGCTGTATTTCTGTGGAATTCCCCTTGGGACCAAGTCATCTAGACCAGAGAAAACAGGCAGGGTAGGCATAGAGATTCTTGGCTTGAGAGTTTGGTATCCTACAACAGCAACCGCAGTCGCGACTAGGACAATTCCTATCTCAAGCAAAGGAATCTGCGCGAAGACAGCCGAGACAATGATTGGCGGCAAAACTGTAACAACTGAGACCCCAATCTGCGCAGCACCACCCAATCTTGACCTCGTCAGCGCAACCAGATATCCAACTATAGCCCAAGAAGCAAGAAAGATGTAGATTCGAAAATCGCCAATGTTTGAAGCGAGAGTGGTGAAGTAGCTGTTCAGTCTGCCGAGCACCTCAGCGTTCGGCAGAAACGCGGTGAAATCCCATGGTTCGGGAATCGGCTTTGCTGCGTAGCTGCTCGGGAATGGTACGAGCATCAGTCCGTTTTGCTGGATGCCTCTTGTCCAGCTGAGAAGAAAGATCGAAATGCCCGAGAGGGCTCCGACTCCGGTTGCTTTCTGCCTAGTCTCGTGAAGTCCTGCTAACACTGTGGGAAGAATCGCGAGAGAGGGCGGGAAGAAGAAAGCAAGGACCCAGCTTCCAGCCATATACGCGAGTTCGGCGGTACCACCAATCACTGTAAGTGTAATGACGAGCACCACAACGTAAGTCAGCCCGATCAGAGGGTCTTGGTACGTAGCTCCGAAAAAAGAGAGCAACATTGCGACCAGCAGACCTAGTGACGGAGATTCGAGAGCTACAACGCCGAGGACAAGAGCTAGTGCAAGTATGACATACAGCGGATAGTAAGGGTAGAGGGACAGCAGGAAACCAGAGAGGATACAGGTTACGCCAAACCATGCCGCACGAATCGAAAGGGATCCTTTCATCACATGTCATCAGCCTCTCCGTCGAGTCAGGTGGACGCTTCAAAGGAGAGCTTAAAATACATATGATATTTTTCTTGATATCGTTCCGGACACCCGTGTACCCACACGGAGAGTGGTGCATATGTCAAGTCAGAAGGTAGCGACCGGCATACTGGGCCTTGATAAGATGCTTGGAGGCGGTTTCCCAGAGGGAAGAGTGATACTTGTAGTTGGAGGCCCCGGTACGGGAAAGACCGTCTTCTGCTCACAATTCTTGCATTGGGGAACAACCAACAGGAAAGAGGGTAGCGTCTACATAAGTCTGGACGAGAACGAGCCACAGTTCTCAAGGGAGACGCTATGCTTCGGTTGGGATTTTCGGCAGTTGGAGAACGAAGGAAGGTTCGTCTTCGTGGACGCGTCTGGCGTGAGACGCACTCCTGAGCAGGCAAAGGTTGGCAGAATACCCGTAGGAGGTAAGGAACTCGGATTGGTCAATCTGCTGGACATGATTCAGACGTCGGTCGAGAAAACCAAAGCCCATAGGGTTGTACTGGATTCGATTTCCGGTCTCGCGTTTCGTTTCCCGGGGATTGTGGAAAAGAGGTTGGCAGTGCTGGATATCTTCGACGGTCTAAGCAACACGGGAGCAACATGCCTCGTTACCAGCGAGGTTCGGTTGAAGGGTCAGACAAGACTCGTCCAACCAGAGGAGTACCTAGCTCACGGTGTGATAGATCTCCAGACACTTCGCAATGGCATACGACAGATCCAGGTCGTAAAGATGCGTGAGACCCGGATTGATACCACGCCACGGCCCTACACTATAACCGAAACTGGAATTGAGATTGCTGCTGATGAATTCGTCTACGCATCTGAAAGAGAAGCGTGATGAGTGCGTCGACAAGTAAGGTCAGGGGAATATTAGTGCCTCGCTGGATGCCAGGCGTGGCTATCGCCATCTGATTTCGAACGACAAAGTTGGCGAACGGGATCACTCAGATAACGAGGCATCGTTCAGCGCGTAGGATTTGGTCCTGTAATCGATAACGATGAGGCTACGATAGTCCCCGAAGGTCTGCTCGACACATCTACGCGCGAACCGAAGGACACGGCCGTGGGCGTTGAACGAGGCTCATGTATGCATGCACGGAACTTCAGACTCTAAGGATTCTCTTTCCTCCCGAGTAGATTGTGATGGGCCCATCGTCCGAAACTACAAGAGCAACGCTTTCAGTGCACGCGGACATTTCCGCAGCGCTCCTGTGTCTTCCTCCGTCCCCGACGCCCAGCTGCGGCTTTGCCGTCTCAGGCAGTTTGGCCATCAGCCTAACGGATGAGGCCTTGGGCTCCCCTTCTCGACTGACCACTAGTGCGAATTCTTGGGTGGCGAGGTTGAACAGGTGTCGTTCGTGGCGGCCTTTCAGATCGAGTATGTTGATCTCGCGAAGCCTCGCCCGAGGCACTTCAGACTGGCTGAGAACTCCCTCATGGTCTCCAAGTACTATTGTTCCGCCTTTGCGGTGGTTGGACATAGTGATCGCAGTTGTGAAGGCTTTGAACATTATTCTCTCGCTGATTCCTTTTTCGGATGCCAATCTCTGCAATTCGGCTTTCACTTTGTTCAGAGGTCTGTGAACCCATTGACCGGTTTTTCCTGAGAAATAGACCTCAGCTCTGAGGTTTCCGTCATGGAAGAGTTTGGCCGTCTTGAATGATCCGGACGCGACCAGCCCATATCCAGGAATGCCCTTGAGAGGTTGGCAGTATCCATGAAAGTCAACATGAGCGAAACTGCTCTCGTCAGGCTCAGGGGGACCCCACGGCATCAACCTAGCGTCTTCAACCATCCCGTCCTTTCCGATCAGGAATGCAGATGTGTATCCGTCTACAAGGCCAAAGAGAGATCTGATGGTCTTGGCCCAGTTGAATATTGTTTGTCTTGGCAGTGCCGTTCCGATAGAATCTGGAAGACGTTCTTTGAACCTCTCAGGGTCTCCGACTAGGAAACCCGTTGATAGGGGTCGGCCTTCCTCTTCCTTGGAGACACACTCATAGACCAGTTTGAAAACTTCGAGGGCCACGTTGATGTCGAGGTCGAGATTCCGAGACAATGAGTAGATGGTGTCCCAGAAGTCCTGCCAGGCTTTGGGATAGCCTTTCACCAAGACGAAACTTACAGACGGCAGGTCCTTAAGCATGAACCTAGGGAGGGCAGGTTCCTCAGCCTTGAAACCCGTCAAATCCATCAATGCAATGACTTCGAAAGATTAGCCATTATTATTGTTGCGGTCCGTAAGACCGCTGCGTGATTAATCTCGTCGCTTGCCTCGGTGATTGCTATGCAACAGTTCCTGAAATCGAAGTCGAGGATTTTCTCCACATCGCGCCTTGGATTTCACATCCTTCCTTGCTGAGGAACCTAGAATTGCCCGGTGTCTTGAGAGTAAACAATCGCTTCCACTGCATTCGAGATCTTCACTCAGCTGATCGGTTGTCCGACAACCTATCATTGTTGTTGTGTTGTATTGTGAGATGGTGACGACATGAAAATGTCGTTGCCTGCGAACATGTTTTGAGTGCTACGTTCTGAACGTCGCCTCTGCTGGCCACGCCCGGCGCCCGGTTGAACCGCGCATCCGATGCGGTTCGGGTGGTGAATGGGCTGGTCTCGGATAGGCGACTGGTCGAAGTGGGCTATGCGCCCGAAATGGTGGTTGTCGCTTGAAGGCCAGCATGCAATCAAAAGAAGGAAAGGAGATGAATCGGAAGGAATGATAAACGTTGGAATCGACGTCCACAAGAAACGCTGCCAGGCTTGCCTGAAAGATGAGAAAGGACGCATGATCGAAGAGCTAAGCTTCCCACGTGACGAAGAAGGCATCGGAAGCTTCCGCAGGCTACTCCAAAGCCATGGCGAAGCCAAGATCGTCCTCGAATCAACAGGCAACCTGTGGATACCCATCTACGACACCCTCGCAGGAGATCCTGCAAACAGGGTGATCCTCGCCAATCCTCGAAAGACGAAACTCATAGCAGAAGCCAAGATCAAGAACGATAAACTAGACGCCCGCGTCCTAGCCGACCTGGTGAGAGCAGACTTGGTAGCCGCAAGCTACGTGCCAGACGAACCGACCCGCCAGCAACGGGAGTTGCTCAGGCAGAGACGAAGCCTCGTCGAGTATACAGTAGCCGTCAAGAACCGCATCCACAGCCTCCTCGACCGATACAACCTCAGACACGAGTACAGTGACCTCTTCGGCAAGTCTGGCAGAGAATGGCTGCGCAACCTTGAGCTACCATCTATCGAGAAGACGATACTCAGTGTGGAACTGAAGCAGCTTGAGAGCCTCGAAGACGCGATCGACGAGTTGGCTCTGAAGATTGCGGTTGAAGCCGCTGAGGAGCCACGTGTGAGGCTGCTGATGGGATTCACAGGCATCGACTACTACAGTGCCATGCTTCTCTTGGCTGAGATCGGAGACATCAAACGCTTCTCGTCGCCGAAGAAGCTCGTCGCCTACGCGGGCCTCGCCCCTGGCATGAGATCGTCAGCAGGCAGGACGGTGCGCGGACACATCACCAAGGAAGGCAACAAGTATCTCCGATGGATTCTAATCGAGGCGGCGCAGCATGCGTCACGTTTCGATCCGAAGCTTCAAGGATTCTACCAACGCGTCTCCGCAAGACGTGGACGACAGCGCGCGATAGTTGGCGTCGCAAGGAAGCTCCTAGTCTCTATCTATCATGTCCTCAGCCGCAACGAGACCTATCATGGCCAACGTCCAGAACTTCTCGAAAGAAAGATTAAGAACTTGCAACGCATCGTTGACTCAAGCCT
>Ga0209725_1001392_pt1 | contig 13667 bp, 14 predicted proteins | sample I18A1metaG_FD_184145 | JGI IMG/M metagenome (GOLD analysis project Ga0209725, IMG submission 184145) | Lake sediment bacterial and archeal communities from Gulf of Boni, Indonesia to study Microbial Dark Matter (Phase II) - ​I18A1 metaG... | ecosystem: Environmental > Aquatic > Freshwater > Lake... | reverse complement strand
GTTTCCTCATGCAAGCCATCCTTCAAGGACTCGAATGAGCTGGTCGAATAAACCCATACCACAAAATGCGAAGAAAGGAAGAACCAAGAAGCAATTTCTAGCCAGTTCTGCAAGATACTGGCGCGCCACAGTGAGCGATAGTCACATAAAGGGCAGATTTCCTAGACTCTTCTGTCCTACTAAGCTGTCACAGAACGCTTGAGAGATCTATTCACAGAAGTCTGTTGGGTGTTTAAACGCCAAGAACCCAAAAAAAGAGAGCCAAACAAGAATGACTACTAGGACATTGGTCTGGACCCCTCTAGAAGGAGAACACTTGAAAACAGATACCTACTGAGAGGGGTAAGTTATGCCTCATAGACATTGGATAGCTGAAGAGAAGATCCGGATAGTTCTGGAATCTTTGAACACCAGCATAGGCGTTGTTGAGTTATGCAGAAAATACGCTGTGAACCCTACCGTATTCTACGCGTGGAAAGAGAAGTTCATTGAAGGAGGAAAGCAGGCGCTCACTCGATCCAGAGGAAATGAAGGGGGAGGGGAGCTCCAGACGGAGAATATGCGTTTGAAGCAGCTGATCGGTGAACTCACCATAGCGAATGATGCGTTCAAAAAAATTTTGCAGGGAGAGAAAAGAAGATGGTAGCAAACATGATACAGAATCAAGGATCAAGCCTTAGAGAGGCTCTACGCCTATCCTTGACCATCCGCTTCATCGTCTTGCTCACGGCGCCCATCAGAATCTTGAGGAGCCTACGGTCCGCATCCAGGACCGCTCTCAGCTCCTCAGGAATTGTGAAGACCATGTGCCGATGCGATACGTTGTAGAGGGTTTCCGCCAGCTTATCCGCCCATTTGTCGGCATGCTTCTTCCCACAGCTGCTGCATATCCGGCTCTTACAGGCGAACGGAACCCTCACAGCCTCCCCGCATTCCGGGCACCTATAGGTCATGTAGCCGTGGTCTGGGTCGCGGCAGTGGAGCATCTTCTCCACCTCCGCGACGATGTCGCTGGGGAGCTGTGGGTTCTCAGCCTTGTACCGCTGCCAGCTCCCGTCAGTTAGGAAGATGCTTTTGACCGTGATCTTGCTGGTCGTGAGCCCTTCTATACCCTAACGAAGCCACCCTTCATATAAATTCCTAAGCGAAAACAAAGGCAGATTTAATGCCCTCGTCATGGGAAGTAGGTGACGATGGAAGGATGTACTGTCGAATTTGCAGTGCTGCTCTCCAGGAGAATGCCAATTTCTGTTCTAAATGTGGCGCCAGAGTGAGACTGCAGGAGAGGACAGTTGTGGAGGAGTTTCAGGTTTCTGGAAGAGAGCTTGTTCGCAAGGTCGAGGAACTGATCCACGAAGGAAACATTCGGAGAATTGTGATAAGGCAGAGTGGCAGAGTGCTTCTGGACATTCCCTTGGCGGTGGCTCTTGTCGGGGCCGTGTTGGCGCCAGTACTGGCGGCCGTTGGAGCTGTGGCTGCTGTAGTGACCAATTGCACGGTCTCTGTGGAGAGAGTGGAGCGATAGCAACGGAAGCTCATTTACCACCCTTGGCTCTGTTGTCAACGTTAGTCGGATTTGTCCACCATGCATCGCGAGAAGACGACTATAGTTCGATTCTGTGAGTTGATGATAGAGGACTGCGATAAGGTTGTCTCTCTATGGCGTGAGGCGGGACTGCCATATAGGCCTGAAGGTTGAGGCTCGAGAGAAGAGATGGCGAGACAGATGCGCGGGTTCCCAGACCTCTTTCTCGGAGGCTTTGAAGACCCAACTCTTGTAGCGGTTCGCATAGGGACAGATGAAGGAGGAAAAGGTTTGATCAACAGGCTTGCTGTCCGTTCGGAGTCTAGATGCAAGGGATTAGGATCGATGCTGCTGAGGGAGATGGAGAAGAGACTGAAGAAAAGGGGATTGAATGTGATATCTGCACTGGTAGAGAAGGAAAACGAAGACTCTCTTGTCTTCTTCCGGAACGCGGCTACAAGATCCATAGGGACATAGTCTATGTCTCGAAGAGAGACAGCGAAACGGCCTGATCATACAGAGGTAAGTTATGCCTATAAGTTGCCTCTTCGGCAGTAACTCAGTTTCTGGACGCGCAAGGCGGTCATGATGGCAATCACCAGACCCTCCATAGGCAGAGTTTCACTGATCATTCTAGTTGGATTGCTTCTTCTCGTAGGCTTCTATGGTATCTATGTTTGGCTTGACTGGAGAATCCTGCAAACGATGTATGATGCCAAGGCAGGGATTGACTGGTTCAGGACCGTCTTCTATAATGACTACACGTTCATTGTAGGTGCACTGCTGGCGCTCTTGGTAGTTAACCCACGGCCTGGTCGGAGTGACCTGTGGGAAGCTTATGGAGCCGCACAGTCGATGTTGAGGAGTGTGTCTGGGTTCCGAGAATCTGTTCTACCCCCAGTACTTGGTCTCGGAAAAGTTGCCTGGGCATTTTGGCAATTCCTGAAGTGGGCTCTAGCGTTCATCTATATCGTCCCTAACAACGGACTCCCCATCTTCGGAAATCTTACGATCGCGGCCCTGATGGCTGCAAAAGGGATTGGAGATTGGAACAAGCTGCTTCGCGTTATAATGCTTCCCGTCACCTCTGCCTCAGGAGCAGAGTTGGTCGCGCTTACACCTACCATGGAAGTGCAATACAGGTTATTCTTCTACGTGGCATCCGCCCTAGCCATTATGCTCGCGTTGAGAATGTTTCTAAAGTTCATCAGAGATTTTGCAGCTCTCAGAAGAGAATCTTGGCTTCGAGACATCTTTGTTGGCCTGGCTCTAGTTGTTATGATCGTTCTCTTTGAGGCACCATATTGGACGATGGATGTGAGGACGCCGTATGAATATGCGATTGTGGCTGCACTTGTCGTGAGTTTTCTTTTTGTCGGAGTCGCCTTCCAAGTGAGAGGCGTGGGGACAACATTGGCGCTAGCCCGTCGAAGGAGAATGTTGGTAACAGTATCAGGGCTCTTGCTCCTTGCTGTTCTGGTTGGTAATGCTCTCATAGTAATGGGATTCTCAATCAATTGGAACAACAATTGGGTCGAATACGAATGGCGGCCATTGACCGAAAAGCGAATAATGGTAACTAGATGGGCTGCTGGGATTGATCCGATAAGATACCAACCTCTTTCCGCGATCCCTGCAGGGAACGTAAGCCGAACATTATCAGTAGTGAGACAGTGGGATCAAGAAGCCGCGATAACGAAGATGAAGAACCAAATCGGAGTGAACTGGATGAAGCTTGCAGATTCTGACGTGATCTACTATGGAGGTCGAGAATACTGGGTGGCTCCGACTACGGTTCTCTATCCAAGCAGTGATTGGATCAGCCGACGGTTGATCTATACTCACGCTTCCAAGATAATATGCCTAGACAGCCACTCCGGCGAGTTCGTGCCTGTGAAGAATGTCTTTGGTCTCAAGAATGAGCCCGCCATATATTATGGAGAAGGTTTCAAGGACACTGTCTACGTCCAAGTGAGAGGCTTCAAAGAAGTTGAAGAGACGTCCTACTCGAGAGACGCTGACTACTTATTGTCGGGCTGGCAAAGGATGCTGTGGTTCTTGTCGGAAGGACAGCTTGGCTTCGCTTTTTCCCCTCCTCAAGACGAGATAAGAATGCTGTACAGGAGAGATATTCTGACTAGGGTCCGAGGTATTTTGATCCACGGGCTGGACCTAGACGACGATGTCTACCTAGTTAGTGACGGGCAAAGTATCTACTATGCTGCACAAGTGCTCATAGAATATCCACTTCAGTCAGGTTTCTCCGCGAGCACCTATCAACGCCTCTTCGGGTTTGTTCTCGTCAATGTGGAGGATGGACGAATGCATGGGTATGTGATTGCAAAGTCAGACGGCTTTTTGGTGGATTTCTACAAGGACTACTATCCTAATTGGAAGTCTCCTCCTTCCTGGTTCGTACCTCAACTAAGATATTCTGAGCAGCTCCTTGGCATGCATGCTGGTGCAGGCCAACTTGACGTTGATTTCAAGTTCCATGTGACCGATCCTTTCGTTTGGCGCGCCGGTTCTGCATTCTATGAAAGACCTCCAGCCACGTTGGTTCACTACATCCTGCTCTTATCCGAGGAAGAGGTGCGCTTCGCAGGAATCCAGCTTGTTGAGTTCAAGGCCTCCCCGGGAAAGAACCTTGCTGGCCTATACGTTGCTTACGGTGGCCCGAACCTTGGCGAGATAGCTCTCTACGGGGTTGGAAATGTCACCATGGCACAACTCATCGGCCCATCCGCTGCCCTTCAAGCATTGGAGACAGATGACTATGTTCGAACTCAACTAACTCTGCTAACAAACAGGAGACTTGGCAACATCCTGCTCTATTCCATAGCAGGAAAACTGTACTATTTCATCCCAGTGTACATAGTCACCCAAGAAGCGGCCGCAGTCATAACAAAGATGGCCTTCATCGTCGTCATAGATGCGTTGACAGGTGCAAAGGTTGCAACAGGATCCGATGCCAGTCAGGCATATTATTCGCTGGTTGGAACCAAGCCGCCTGTAGTAACAGGCTACGAGACCAGACTGCAAAACGTTAGAACTTTCCTAGAGACCAAGAAGCTCCAACTCATCAACGTCACCAAGGTAACCGCAAACGCCGAAATAGAAGTGAGCAAGGCCACCTATCTTGACGAGAACCAGTGGCAACAGACAACCCGAAGCATAGACAGTTTCCTGAAGGAATACCTACCAAAGACAGGGGCAACTGAGATCTATGCTTGGAGCCAAGACCCGAACAGTATAAGTCTCGGTGTATTGGTTCTTCAAAGCGGCATCGTCAAGCTATACTACATGACGATTAAGCTGAGGTGAAACGGTTGAGTCAAGAGGAATTCAACCTCTGGCTGAGATCGAGCTACAGCGGTGCCTTCCATGTTGCTGGCCACAAATTCGAGAAAACAGAGAAAGATGATATTATGGTGGATAATGGACTTTTCAGCAGAGATGAGGCTGCGCAGCTGTACCGGATGCTCGCCTCCAGGAACCCAATAACTCAGATCAACGCTTGGCTATCAATACTAGAACGCAACGGGATGCTGCTCTGGATACTTCTAGCAGTTTCATTCATCCTTGTGTTGCTGGTCATAATCCGGATCAGACGATAGGGAATGATCAAGAGGGAGCATAGCTTACGTCAAACATGATCTTCCTTGCCTCCATGCTTTTGGGCTGGTCAGAGATAGCTCGGCTTTTGCGCCTTAGAGAGAGAATACCGGGCGTAGGTGACGGCACAATAGAAGGCCACAGATACACGGTCATACAGCGGGGAAACGAGATCTACGTAATCCTACCAGACCATCCCAGAGACAAATGTGAAGAAATGGTTAGAAGGATACTCCAAAGACTGAGACCTGACGCAGAGATCAAGATAGATTCTGTTGGATACGCATCAGGCCACTGCAACTACTGCCTGGCCTCATTCTCCCTAACGTATCGATGTCACAGATGCGGCGGCTGGTACTGCAGTGAGCACAGGCTTCCGGAAAGACACAACTGTCCAAATGGCGGCACCGGAATAGGAACTAGACGCCAACAACCCAAAGAGACGAGGACAAAAGAAAAGGCAAAGAAGGAAGAAATCATCGCCGTGCAGCTCCCGTGTGCCTAGGCAGCATGTATTGGCAGGATCACGCATACCAAGAAAGATTCGGACCGAAAGTGACAGGCTCGCCCAATACTATTGACAGGAGGAATAAAACTTCTAGCGCGCGCGCTGAAGCTGGGCTTGACCTACGTTTTCATCACCCACGACCTAGCAGTATCCAAGTACATCTGCGATAGGATCGCTGTGATGTACCTTGGCAAGATCGTTGAAATGGGTCCAGCCGCATCGTTGATAGATGAAGTAATTCACCCATATACGAAAGCACTGATCGCAGCTGTCCCTGTCCCAGATCCAGAAACAAAGGTGGGGAAGATACCGATCAAGGGAGAGGTCACCAGTCCTGTCGATCTTCCTCCTGGTTGTAGATTCCAGAAACGACGTATCTATGCGACAGATAGATGTAGAGAAGAAGAGCCTGAGCTCAGGAGAACAGACGGCCGGTATGTTTCCTGCTTCCTGTCTTAGACCTTCCAGCAACTAAGAGAGCCAAAAGAACTCTCTGCCTCATAGGCGAAATACCACGGGGGCAGATCGATGGTGTTTTGAGCACCAAACGCAACCTATGAGGTTCTGAGCCCAGTTAACGGAGCTTCAATGTCGCTATCCCTGTACGACTCTTACGTGAATTGAGCCGTCTTTGCCTATTGCCACTTCTGCGTCATCGCCATACTGATACTTCCGCTCCATCTTCTCCCATTCTTCAACAGTAAGGAAGAGAACAAGTCTGTTTGTGTACGCCTTACCGTGAGCCATCATCCTCGGTATCTGAGAGACGATCGGTATTACCGCCGACAGTTCCTCAGGCGCTTCCTTTGGCATCTGGATGACGCTCGGGGGACGCGGAGCTTCCACGGAGAACTCAGCGCATACATATTCGTTTCCGAAGGGATCGTAATGCGGATGAACTGCGGTTACTCTGCAGGTGAATGTCACTTCGCTCATAGTAATCAGCTCTTTCTCGATAGTGGATCGGACATATATACACAGTGCGGCCAAAGAAAACGGCGACTCGGCTGAATTTGATCTGCATAGGAAGGACTGCTCAGTCTAGTACTTCACCGCAGATTCTAGAGGACTGGAGTACGGCTCATCACAACCCACTCGCCAAGAGGATCCCTCCACACGCCTGTCCTTCTGAAACCCGTACTCGAATAGAGACGAATTGCACCCGTGTTCCATGGTCTCACATCCAGAGTCACATTCCTTCCGTGATATCTAGCCAATGCTCCACGCATCAAGGCTCGTCCAAAACCTTTCCTTCGAAAATGACTCTCCACAGCAATACATCCAATGCCAACTTGGCTCGGCCTCCAACTCATGCTCTTCGTTCTCTGCAGTAGAAATGCGAAAAAGGATGGCCTCACCGCCGTCAGCAGCGTAGGCATGGTAGAGAGAAGACGGAGGATGCTGGAGCGTGCGACAGGCATGGGGCCACGCACTACGATCACAAACCCCACGACCTCACCACCCACTTCTGCGACGATCGTATCTCTTGACAAGTGGTGAAAGAGCGCTTCAAAGAAGCAGCCGCAGAATCTCTTGAAGAAAAATGACAACTCTCCCTTGAATCCTTCACGGTAGATGTCTACCAAGGCATCTTGATCGGTGGATCGGCACTGGCGTAGGCGAGTATCCCGGGGCATCATTCCAAGATACCTAGGGACCAAAACGATATAGAGTTCTTGCTCTTGAAAGCTAAACGCACCTAGAAACATTCCATTTGGCAAGGATAAGGAAGGAATCAGCCACTCTCACACGCCCAGACATTGCGATCTCACGCCCAAGCTCCTATAAGAACCCGCGAGAACAGTGGCTTTTTCAAATGGAGCCTAGATCTAGTTAGTGGAAGTGCAGCAAGTGCCGGCCCTATTTGATGATGAAGGATTTCTAATCGACTCAGAAACTTGGACCGAAGCCGTCGCTCGCGATATAGCAGAAAAGCAGTTCGACATGAAGCTCACAGAAACCCATTGGACATGTATCCGCTCTGTGAGGACGTACTACGAGAAGTGGTCAACTCTGCCAATGGTCAAAACAATTAGGGATGAAGCAGGATTGACAGCGGACCAGTTTGAACAGCTCTTCAAGAGAGGGACAAGCAATGCACGAGGGGTCCTGTGCAAAATAAGTGGCCTGCCAAGGAACCTCTGCATAACTGCGGGCTGCTAGAGGTGAGTAGAAGAATGACTGAGAGGATCGTTTTACTTTTCGGATGGGGCCCAGAAGAGGTGGGAAGAACCTCATCCCTGCTTCATCTCGCAGAAACAGCCTCAAGCATTGACTTGGAGGTCAGGGTCTTCCTGTACTCTGAAGGAGTTGCCTTAGCGCGCAAAGGAACCGCGGAGAAGATAGACCCCGATATTGGAGAAAGATTCAAGCGACTCCTGAAGAATGGAAGAGTGAAGTTCTATGCCTGCTCCGAAGCAGCACACAAGAGAGCAATAGAGGCAGAAAATCTCGCACCGCCCGTTTCAATGATGGGATACACAGCCTTCCTGGACATAGCGATCGAAGCGAAGACCGTAATAACAGTTTGAGCCTTATTTTCCGGATCGCGCGCGCTAAGCTCAAGAGCACACACATCAGAAGTTCCAGCCATTGTCACACGTCTTGTCCCAAAAGGAGCGCTCAGCCTTGTCCCGTTGTTTCTTGGTTGGACAGGTTATCTCCGTATCTGGGGTAGGACTCACATTGAAACGGCTCACATCCTCCTCCTTTGCCGCGAAAAGATGCCTCAGAGAGTCGAACCTCGTTAGGAGATACATGTCAGCCACAGAGACCTGTGTCTGCAGAAACTAACGTGGAAATACCAATATCGGGACAACCTCGCGCGCAGTGAAGCTAGATTCTACTCACATCCACACTGTGAATGATGCGCATGACAGAAAAGTGGCATGTCGCACAATTTTCTTCTTAAGGCAAGAAACCTAACGTCGCGCGCGGTAAAGTGGTGCGGGGTTCCCACCTCCCGCACTTGAACAAAAACCGCTGAAAAGGCTGGGAGTCGAGTTTGCTTTCTGGTTTAAGAAAGAAGGACACAGGGAGAGCACAATCAAACATTATGCAAAGATCGTACGGATGCTGTCGGAGCGGACATTCTCCGCACGCGCTTTGTCAATGGCACAGGCACCAGCATCTCGCATCACAAATCATAACTAAGAGTGGCAGACGTATTAACACACTACAGTGTTCTTTCAAGGGGAATAGAGTTGAAAATTGTTGACTGGAGTGAGTATGCTGGCCTGTTGAAGAAGCTGGAGGAAGAGGTAAGGGCTTCACACTTCGATGGCATTGTGGGAATAGGGAGAGGAGGCAGCATCATGGCTGCCTACCTGGCCTCGAAGATGGGAATACCCACATTCACACCAGTCTTCATCAGACATGTTCGTTCACAGAGCGGCGATGTCAAGATCGAGGTTCATGACCTCGGCCAGGTAAAGTCCTTGAAGGGAAGACTGCTTGTGGTCGACGACTCCCTAGTCCAAGGAAGAGCCATGAACTTCGTTTTGGATCTGATCCCAAAGACCGCACGGGTTAAGACCCTGGTCATGTATGTGCGGTCAGGCGCGAAATTCAAACCAGACTTCGTGGGAACAGAGTTCGATGAGAAAGAGCAGGAACTCATGTTCTTCTACGATCTGCCCTAGACTGTATCGCGCTCACCGGTAGAGATGGTGCTCTGACATAGCCGCGCTGACGGCTACCTGTCCACCGATTCCAGACGAGACCAGCCTTTATGAGCTCGGGACGATACCATAGTTCAGGGGTAAATTGGCGGGGTTAATTGTCGACTCTTGAACACCTTCAGGGCGGCAGGTACACCGTTCTGAAGAAGCTAGGCGAAGGCGGAAAAGGGATTGTATTCAAGGCCAGAGATACCGCTCTGAACCGAGTCGTCGCCATCAAGATGCTGAAGAACCCCGTCACCACTGGGGAAGCATATTCACGCTTCATAACCGAAGCTCAATCGGTAGCCAAACTCAGCCATCCAAACATCGCTAACATCTACGATATTGGAAAGGAAGATGAGAAACAGTTCTTTGTGCTGGAGTTCGTGGAGGGCCATAGCCTCCGCGACCTGATCGAGTCATCTCCAGAAGGCAAATGCGACATACCAACCATTCTAAGAATCGGCATAGACGTTTGTAACGCGCTTCAATACGCGCATTCTCAAGGCATCCTACACCGAGACGTGAAACCGGAGAACATTATGATTACCACGGATGGCCTAGCCAAACTGATGGACTTCGGCCTGGCGAAGATGCTTGGCCAACCACGTCAGACGCAAAACGGAGTGATTGTGGGCACGGTCGCCTATGTGGCCCCTGAAATAGCGTTAGGGAAAGGTGCTGACGCCCGATCTGACCTATACTCCTTAGGCGCGGTGCTTTACGAAGCCGTCACCGGCAAACCTCCTTTCCCCGGAGAGGACCCTGTCAAGATCATCTTCAGCCATATTCATGATCGCGCAGTCTCCCCGGACAGGTTGAATCCTAAGCTTCCATCCACACTATCTGAATGCGTAATGAAGCTTCTGGAGAAAGACCCTGAGAAGAGATGCCAGTCTGCAGCTGATCTGCTCAAAGTGTTGAGAGATGTCGCTGAACCGTCGTTGAAGGAAGCTACTCCGCCAACTCAGAAGCCTATCCTAGTTGTTCCAAGTCCGCGCCCCCTCGCCAGAAAGGAGATTCAACTCATAGACAGGGTTGAGGAGATGAACCAGCTCAGAGAAGCTGTTGATAGAGCGGTTCGAGGTGAAGGCGGTCTTCTCTTTCTGCGCGGAGAGGCTGGAATAGGCAAGACACGACTAACCAGAGAGATGGGAGCATACGCGCGTTTACGCGGAATGAATGTGCTTTACGGTAGATGTCCAGCCTTGCTGACCATGACAGGTATTCCTCCCTACATTCTCTGGAGCGAAGTGATCAGAGACTACCTGCAGGCTTCCACAGTTGAGCAACTGTATCGAGTCATCGGCTTCTATCCTGCGGAAGTTACCAAGCTGGTTCCTGATCTTCGACAGAGGCTTGGAGCAATCCCTCAGTCCATACAGATAGATCCGGAACGTGAACGTGACAGGCTCTTCGAAGCAGTGTCACAATTCATCACCAACATTTCCAAGGAGGCTCCGTTGCTTGCGGTGCTTGATGATTTGCAGTGGACTGATCAGAGTTCGCTTCTGCTGATGCATTACTTGGCTCGCGGTGTTCTAAGGGAGCATATACTGTTTGTTGGTGCCTATCGGGATAACGAGGTTGATGAGAAGCATCCATTATCGCCCGTTCTAACAGAGTTGAACAGGGAGCGTCTTCTTCAATCGGTTCCATTGAAACGCATGTCGCTCAGCGATGTTTCAGAGATGATTAAGCAGATCCTGGAGCAGGACGACGCTCCAAGAGAGTTCTGCCAGCGAGTCTACCAAAAGACTGGAGGAAACCCGTTCTTCGTTGAAGAAGTGATGAAGTCTCTCAAAGAAGAAGGACTCATCTTCCTTGAAGGAAACCGATGGAAGATCAAAGAAGTCTCAAGAATAGAGTTTCCAGAGACCGTTAAGGGTGTTGTGAAGACCCGGATAGGCCGGTTGGACGATGAATGTCGAAACTTGCTGACTATGGCTTCTTTTGTCGGATATGACTTCACCTTTGAAGCGCTCCGTGGAGTTACTAGCTTTGAAGAGAATAAGCTAATCGAGTTACTAGAAAGGATGCTAAAGACGGGGCAGATTAAGGAGAGAGTGGTTCGTGGAGAAGATGCGTATTCTTTTGCTGACGCCATCGTGAGGGAAGTTGTGCATGAAGAAGTGAGCCGCTTGATGCATAGGCGGCTTCATAACGTCGCAGGAAACGCACTGGAGAAGGTTTACGCCAACAACATTGATGAGCATTTGGCGGAGCTTGCTTATCAGTTTCTGGAGGGAGGCGATAGAGCCAAGGCGCTTGACTACTTTCTGATGGGAGCCGAGAAGGCTGTGAAGGTCTACGCCCATGGCGAGGCTTCCACCTACTTCCAATCTGCGCTAAGCCTACTCGAAGAGACGCAAGGTGAACCGCAGAAAAGAGGCTTTGTTCTTGAGAAGCTGGGAGATGCCAAAGAGGCTTTGGCAGATCACGATGCCTCGATGAAGCATTGGAACGAGGCGTTGCTGCTGTCGAAAAAGCTTGATGAGAAAGAGAAGCTTTCAAGGATTCACCGGAAGATGGCAAAGGTTCTCTTCATTGCGATGGATGACAAGGAGAAGGCGGAGCAGCATTGCCAAGAAGCCTTAAGGATCTTGGAGGCCATGCCTGAAAGCGTTGAACTGGCAAGGCTCTGCTCCGAAAGGGCATTTATGCAATGGTATGTAGGAGACATGGAGAAGGCTCGTTCTTCTGCAGAGAAAGCGATCGAGCTAGCTGAAAAACTGAACGCCCAAGATATTGTTGCAGATTCATACAGCAGACTCGGACTAGTCATCCGCTTTCGAGGAGATGCGAAGAAAGCCATTGAATGCCAGGAGAAAGCATTGAAAATAGCACTCGACAACAACTTTCCAGAAGTGGCTGCAAGAGCATACAACAGTTGTGCGGTGGCGCTTCCTACAAGAGAGTGGAGAGGGCCGCTTGAGAAAGGATACGAGCTGGCAAGAAAAATAGGTGATATCTGGCACCAAGTTAGGATCGGCGCCAATCTGGCTTTGGTAACTGCGAACGCAGGAAACGTTGGACAAGGACTCCTGTCTTTGGAGGAACTGCTTCCCCTGGCCAGGAAGGCTAGCCATTTGGGTAACATTTCAGGTGTACTGGCGTATTCTGGATATGCCTATCTCATCCTTGGAGAATGGGAGAAAAGCGAGAAATGCCTTGAGGAATCGTGGAGCATTGCTGAGAAGTCAAACGATTTTCAACTAATGGAGATTAGTATGCACGCCTTCGGATGGCTATGTCTTGCCAGAGGAGAATACACCAAGGCTGTGGAATGCTTTGAGAAACTATCTGCGCATATGGAAAAAGCGGGAGCAGAAAGAGACCTTTACGGCCTCCGGCGTTCTTCATGGCTGATTTCGGCGTACATAGAGCTCGGAGAAATCGACAAGGCAAACAATCAGATCGATATCGTTCGCAAAGTAGCCCTCGAAACGACGGATGAAGAACTCACGGCCATCACGGACACGTTGAAAGCAATGGTGCTTCGTGCTGAGAAGAAGTGGGATGAATCCATCAAGCTTTTCGAGAAGAGCCTTCAGCAGTGGGAGGCTCTGGATGTGCGGAAGTGGTCTGTATGGTTCTTCGCTAGGTTTGTTCTTTCTGAATACGCTCGGGTCTATCTCGAAAGAGATCAAGAAGGAGACAGGGAGAAAGCTCATAGCCTCCTCAACCTAGCCTTGGAAATATTCCAGAAAATAGGCGCCAAGAAAGACATAGAGAAAGTCATAGCGAAAAAGAAACTGCTCACAGCTTGAACTCGCTTCATTTTAACCCCTACGTTATCAAGGGACAATATCCCAGTGAGCCCTTGCTGGAGAAGAATGCCCACATTTTCCCGTACCTCCGAAATTCGCATTTCACACAGGGGCGTGATAGTGGATCCCGCCCGGTCTCCATCCGGTACCAGTTATCCCAAATAGGTGCGCATGCTAGTGAATACAGGTGAACTTGTATGGTTGACCTAGCTGAGATTCAGACCGCCTACTACATGGCGGCCGCAACAGGAGTAGTCGTGGCAGCGATCTATTACATGATCAGCTTGAGATACAACATGAAGGCGAGGGAGATGGAGATATGCCGATGGTTCACCGCAGACTACACCTCTGAAGAGGCAGTACAGAGATTTGGCACCGTGGCGACCATGGAGTGGAAAGATGACAAGGATTTCATGGCGAAGTACGGCTACTCGAACCCTGAGATGTTGGCCAAATGGGTCTCTCAGTTCTTTGCCTACGAAACGGGGGGGATCCTGCTTAGAAGCAAAGTTGTCAAGGCCGATATAATATACGCTCTAGGAGGCTTCAGTGCCGTATGGTCATGGGAGAAGTACAAGGACATCATC
>Ga0209725_1001391_pt1 | contig 13677 bp, 13 predicted proteins | sample I18A1metaG_FD_184145 | JGI IMG/M metagenome (GOLD analysis project Ga0209725, IMG submission 184145) | Lake sediment bacterial and archeal communities from Gulf of Boni, Indonesia to study Microbial Dark Matter (Phase II) - ​I18A1 metaG... | ecosystem: Environmental > Aquatic > Freshwater > Lake... | reverse complement strand
GGCCTCAAGGATGAGTTTAGACTCAGGCAAGAGGCCCAATAGGTACTGTGATTCAGAAATCAGTTCACGATGTTCTCGATTTCCTCGACAGAGTTAACCGTGTAGTCAGCTTCGCGAGCTGACGAGGTTTCTCCCACAAAGATGGTTTTCATTCCAAGTTTTTTGGCTGGGGCAACTTCTACTTGAAACCTGTCACCTACATAGATAGCTTCCTCGGGTTTTGCGTTCGTCATTGCGAGTATGTGCAGGTAACCCTCCTCCGAAGGTTTGGGTTCCTTGTCATCGCTTGTTATGATCAGGTCGTAACAAGAATCGTCCATTCCGAGCGCATCCAAGGTGATCCTTGCTAGATCTCGGCCGGAGTTGGTATGCAGAACCACGATGTGGCTCCTTGCTCTAAGGCGCTTCAGCATGGCCGTCACTCTGGGGTTCGGTGAAACAAATTTCTTGACTTCGACTCTACGCGCCAGCCTAATGTAGAACTCTCCTCTGTCCAATCCTAGCAAGGTCACGCTTTTGCTGACTGTGGTGTGCTCGGCGATCTTTTCCATCAATAGGCGATGCGCCGAAGAGACGTCAAGACTCATCATCTCAGCAAGAACGGCATCAATCTTCTCGGAGAGATGCCTCTCGTACTCTAAAGACCTGTACAACGTACCATCGATATCGAAGATAATGACCTTGGCCCTCGTCTGATAACACTCTCGTCGGTGAACCGAATCACTCTAGTGCGGCTGCGCTGGTCGGTTAAGCATTGCTGATAATCACCTGTCAATGCTATACCTAACCACCGAGATGAATGGCGACTAGCCAAGCTGGCGCAGAAGACAGTGACACAATCAACGCCGTCTCGTGACGAGATCGTGGTGCAGTTCGCCTCCCAAGTGACCTCGGTCGGAGGAAACTTCGCCTCATTCAGAGGCCTAGATGCTGTGAGAGAATACGTGACCAAACTGGCCGGTGCTTCAAAGTCCACGCGAATAGTCATGTACGAGTATGCCTTGGAATCTGGGCTCTTCCCTAGTGGCTTGGACTTTGGAGGGCTTGAGATCGCGAAAAAGACGAAGCTCTCACGCGAACAATTCTTCGAGGCGCTCAAGACAGCCGACATCGGCATCTCACCAGTCGACCTCGCTGTAGCCGAGGCTGGCACCCTGATTATCGTGACTTCAGATGAATCAGAAAGGCTCGTAACTGCACTTCCAAGAATTCACGTTGCCGTTCTTCCGCGCAGCAGATTGGTTGCTTCGTTCCGGGACGCCCCGCCAACCATCTCGCAGGCGCTTTCCCGAACCGGCGGGGTTGCGGTCTCCTTGATCTCGGCCACGAGCCGAACCTCGGACATTGCCCATCAGCTAGTAATGGGTGTTCATGGGCCCAAGGCGCTGCATGTCTGCATGGTCGATCAGGAGCTTTCGTGAGGAAAACGGAGATGGACCAGGTTGCATTCCAAGCCCATGAGAGGCTCCTTACGAAAATTCGTGAAGGCTTGCAGGATAAGCGACGGAGAGCAGCGCTTTACCTCGGAACTGAAGGCGTCCGAGAGACCAGCGAGCAGGCATACTCCAATCTACCCGAAAGCGAAAGCTTTCTACGCGAAGCTAGGCGGATAAAGCGAGAAGCCATCGAAAACCTCGACCAGAACCTCTCACGCTTCATTCATGCCGCTGAGTCCTCGGGAGCCAAGGTATACCTTGCCAAAGACGCCGCCAGCGCAGTCCAGATTGTGCTTAGCATTGCTCGCAACTCAGGGGCCAAGCGAATAGTCAAGTCCAAGTCGATGACTAGCGAGGAGATAGAACTCCGCCAGCACTTGGAGCATAACGGTTACGGAGTGATCGAAACAGATCTGGGCGAACGAATAGTCCAGATTGCTAACCAGCGGCCATCGCACTTGGTTGCTCCGGCACTTCACATGAGCGTTGAGGAGATCGCCGAGCTCTTTTCGAAGCAGTATGGGAGGAGAATCCCGCCCGACCCGGAGCAGATCACTGCTCTCGCCAGGGACTCTCTAAGAGATGTCTTCCTAACAGCCGACATAGGAATCACCGGTGCAAACTTCGCTGTTGCCGACTCAGGAAGCCTAGTCATAGTCACGAACGAAGGTAACGCACGACTGGTTACTGCGTTGCCTCCCATAACAATAGCTACCTTGGGCGTTGAGAAAATCGTCGGGAACATCGCAGACGCCCTCAATCTTCTCCAAGCCCTAGTTTTGAGCGCGACTGGCCAGAGAATGACAAGCTACGTAACATTAGTGAAAGGCAGGAGCAGGCTCGCTCGGAACGCGCACCAGCCGGAGCAGCATATCATAATTCTTGACAATGGGCGCTCAGCAATGCGCCCCGACCCAGTATTCCGGGAAGCCCTGTACTGTATTCGTTGCGGTGCCTGCAACGACATATGCCCAACATTCCGCCTCTTCGGCGGACATGTCTTCGGCCACATCTACACTGGCCCCATCGGCATTCCCTGGACCGAGTATACAGCCCCGACCGGCATTGCTGGAGCGTTGGCTCCTCTCTGCATTTCATGCGGCCTATGCCAACATGCCTGCCCGGAAGACATCGACATACCATTCCTGATTGCAAAAGTGAAGGAAGCCTATGTCAATAAGCACGGGCAGCTGTCCGTCAACCGCACACTAGTCAACTATGAGAAGCTGGTCAGCCTTGCAAGCGCGACAGCCCCGCTATCGAACTTCATGTTAAGACGAAGAGTTGTCAGGCGCCTCGCCGAGAAAGCGATGGGAATCGACGCGAGGAGGCCGTTTCCAAAGTTCACTCGGCACACATTCAAGAAATGGTTCAGGTCGCATGTAAGCGTCGGCTCAAGACCGGTTGCCTACTTCGTGGACACCTACGCTGACCTATGCGACCCTGAGATTGGCAAGGCCGTGGTCGGAATTCTCGAGGAGAATGACTGTAGAGTCAGTGTGCCCGAGCAGGTTGGTAGTGGTATGCCCGCATTTCTTTACGGAGACTTGAGGCCGACTAGGGATGCAGCTGAATTCAACGTCAAACATCTCGCTGAAGCTGTCCGATGTGGCTCCGAGGTTGTATCTTCAGAGCCTACTGCAACGTACTGCTTGAAGGAACTGTATCCGAGACTACTCGGCACAGCGGAAGCCGAATTGGTAGCCGCTCATTCTCGGGACCTTTTCGATTTTCTGCTTCGACTACACCGCGACGGTAAGCTTCGACTGGAATTTCCTCAATCGAAGAATGAACCAGCTGCGTACTATTCACCCTGCCACACCCGAAGCGTCTACGGCAAATCCCCAGCTCTGCAAGTCTTGATGTTGGCAGGCGTAGACCTTCAGACTGTGAGGTATAACACGTGTTGTGGGATTGCTGGAACCTTTGGCTACAAGAAAGGTGCCGAGGGTTATGATGTTTCGATGGCTATTGGCGAAACACTGCTCGACCGTATCAAAGCGACGAATCTGCAACTAGTAGTCACAGAGAGCAGTGTTTGCAAGATGCAAATCGAGTTTGGCACAGGGCTTCCAGTCTTGCACCCGGCCACCGCTCTATGGAGCTTGTATGAGAGCAAGGATTAGTGTGCCACGTGAGGGGTATGCTCTATATGACTACGCGCTATTCATGCGGGCTAGGGGTTTCTAACTGCCGGACCCACGCAAATGTGGGCGAAAGTTTAGGAAAATTTGGGTCTAGCTGACGGTAATCTGTAGGACTTCGCCTTCTCCTTCTTTGAACCCGAAGCCTTTGTTTGAAACGTAGAGTTTACCGTCTGGGCCGAAGGTCATGGCGGTCGGGAAACTCAATCCCGAAGCGACCGTCTCCAACGAACCAGATGTAGAGGTGCGAACCACTTTGCCCGATGCTGGAACTAGGAATGGTGGTTTGTCCAGATTGCCTGTAGAAGTCTCCAACGCATACAGCCTGCCTTGGCTGTCAAAAGCTACGCCGAGCACAGTTGTTAGGCCGTCCCGAAAGACGCTGATAGAACCGTCTGGCGTGATCTTGTAGACCTTTGCGCTACCGTCCGTGTAGGGCGCAGGCGTTAGGTTGCTGACATAGAAGTTGCCGTCAGGCCCAACTGTCACTGAAGTTGGAACGACATGCCCTTGGCTGGCAGAAATATCAACAACTCGACTGACCTCGGCACCCAGGGCACCGAAGGATATCTTGTCCAACTCACCGTGATTCGATTCAATAACATACAGGTCGTTGCCCAGATGAGTCATGCTGTAGCTATCGCCGTCGGGCTCGAAGTCATTTGGCTGAGGGTTCGCGACTGGGTGGGCTTTCCAGAAGGAGCTGAGATCAACGATTTGTGTTGTGGTCCCATCCGCGTTCACCCGAAAAACTGAATTCGGGACGTCCGGATTACCATGGGAAGCACCGCCAGCTGAGTTAACCGCGTATAACGTACCACCTATGAACTCCAGATCTGCTACGCCACTGACCAAGCTACCCAGATCAGGTGATGTCTGGTCCGATGATAGACCGTCAACCACTGTGGCTCGGATACCAGTAGAGTCGATCTTCGATATTCTCGACGTCTTGCCGCCCGTGTACGGGCCCACAGGAGGTGGCACCTGATCGCCCGTTGCAGGATTGGATCCTCCCAACCCAGCCTCGGCGACGTAGAGGTAACCGTCAGGCCCGAACTTGAGTCCGCGTGGGTTATTCAGGCCCGAAACTTTGCTCCAGCTTGGGGGCGCAATGGACGTCTGCTGGCTAACGGTTGATGGAGGCTTCGTTAGGAAATAGTAGCCGCCGACGCCCGCAACAGCCACTGCAACGGCGCCGCCAACCAAGTATTTGATGAAATTTCTTCTAGAAGTGCTCAACGCGGTTCACATGTAATTCCCGCACTGAGAAAGCTGTTCACTAATAAGTGTTACAAGCGAGCACGTAACCTCTCCATACCTACGCGGAATCCAGGATTTTCGAACTCTGTATTGAGGGCCAGAATCATGTTCCTGTATGCTTGTTGGATGTCCCCCTTTCTTCCCGCATGAAGCTACAACTCCTTCCAGCTTTGAGAAATTGGATGGTAAGGATGGTGGACGGAGCGAATTTGAAGTTGTGAATCCTGCGTGATCTACGTTAGGGGAGTAACGATGGCCCATTTCGACGGCTAGGACTTGGTAAATTCGGTAGTGTCCCGATACGCGCTTGCTTATGGGACTATTAGGCTCAGCAGTGCTTTCTCGGTGTGCATGCGGTTCTCAGCCTGATCCCAGACGATGGAGTGAGGTCCCTCGATCATACTGTCAGTCATCTCTTCGCCACGATATCCTGGCAGGCAGTGCATGAAGACGAAATCTGGTTTCGCATCCTTGGTTGATTCTTCGTTTATTTGGTAGGGCGCGAAGTCTTTGATTCTCTTCTCTTTTTCTTTCTCGGGACCACCCATACTGTGAAACGTATTCGCGTAGACCACGTCTGCGCCTTTGACTGCTTCTTCTAAGCTGTCTGTGACGACGCAAAGGGAATCGTTTGCCTTCGCATGCTGCTCTGCGAACTTGAGTACCTTAGGATTGGGATCGTATCCCTTTGGCCTCGCTATGAATATGTCAATTCCAAAGACACTGCAGCCGATCATGAGGCTATGGCAGACGTTCCAAATGTCACCGGAATACGCGGCCTTCAGCTTCTCCAGCCGCCCCTTCTTCTCTTTTATCGTTTGCAGATCCGCCAAGCCCTGGCAGGGATGGGTAAGGTCGCTTAACGCGTTTATCACCGGGTTGCGCATGTATTGCGCAAATTCCTCCAAGCGGTCTTGGCCGAAAGTCCTCATAACCAGTGCATCACAGTACCGATCGATGACGCGCGCTGTGTCCTTAATCGGCTCCCCTCTAGCGAGCTGCAGCTCGTCAGGACGCATGTAGAAGCTCTGGGCTCCCAGATGCGCTATTGCAGCTTGAAACGATGTTCTGGTCCGTGTAGAAGGTTTCTCGAAGAGTATGGCAACCGTTCGTCCTCGTAGAAGTTCGTGGGACTCACGCTTTCGCCACTGGCGTTTCAACTCATCCGCTGTGTCAAGTATCCGGCTGATCTCATCTCGCGAAAAGTCCATGAGCGACAGGAAATCTCGTCCTTTGAAGTCCTTCATTCATTTCCCACGCTCGACTTCGTCTCTCATGAGAGGCATCGTCATGCACCTTACGCTTCCTCCTCCCTTCATTAGTTCGTCGACCCCTGCTTCTATGACCTCAACTCCCTCTCGTTCCAGAGCCTTCCTGGTCTGCTCGTTGCCCGAGGCAGTCATTATCTTGCGAGGCCTGAGAACTAGGAAGTTTGTAGACATCCTCAAGGCTTCCTCGCGAGGAACCTCAATCATTCTCATCTTTCGCTCTCTAACAAGCTCGATCAACTCATAGGGGACACCTTCCGGGTAAACCACTACTAAGTCGGTGTCCACGACATTGAACGCTACGTCCAAGTGCACGTATCCAGAGGGGAATGTGTGAAGATATGCAGACTGTGGAACTGCAATGACTGATTTCACTCCCTGGGTGGTTAGAACATCTGATGCCTGACGGAAACCTTCGCGGTTGGTTCTAACTCCCACGCCGATCAAGACCGTCTCGCTATCCAAGAACATGAAGTTGCCACCTTCAAGCGTCCCACCACCGTGAATCGTCCTCAAGATTGGGACGTTCAGCTCGCCGAGTCTTGAGGCGACGAAACGCTCCTCACCCCGTCTAATGTCTAGGGCCATTCTGCTCAGGATTACGCCTCCTCGAGTCACGCTGGCCTGGTCGCGCATGAAGTACATCTTCGCGCGATTTTCCACAGACCTGTTGAGGTAATGGACTTCCACTCCCTCATCCTTGACGGCCCGCGCCATTGCGTCATGCTCTCTCTGAGCCTTCGGAATGTCTGGCTTCCCGACCCAGAGCCATCGCGTGGAGTCATCGATGGCTTTGAGTTCGTCTCCAGGCCTGTGCATTAGGACCGTGCGCAGTTTTCCAATTTCGGATGTCGCGCCCCAACGTCTGCCCCAATAGGTTTCAACTTCATCTTCCATCATAACATATGATGGATGGGGTAGTTCCGAAGTCATTCAAAATCCCCCAGCATAACTCTCAAACCGGCAAGACTCCAAGAGTCAAACTTCCGTACAGGAACGAATAGACCAGAATGGACCCAGCTATGACCACAGTTAGCCCCATGAAGACCAGATCAGATAAGCGGAAGCCCATCTGTTCGATGTAGGTTCGCTCGACGGGAGCACCGAAGGCACGCGATTCGATCGCAACATCCATGTCGGAAGAACGCCTCAAGAGTGTCAGAATGAGAGGCACAAAGATCGGCATGTATCCTCTGCGAATCTTTGCTATCAACCCCATCGAATCTAGGTCATGCCCGCGCAGTTTCTGAGCTTCTATTATCTCGTGGTAAACCTGATCTATCAAGGGCGTAAGCCTGACAGCCATAGCGAAAGTGAAAATGAACTTGTATGGAACCTTCAGCTTGGCCATCGCTGCCATCAACTTGGACATCGGGGTAGTCATAGTCAGGACTGGAACGAGGAGAACCACAGCTAGAACCTTGAAGCTTATCGTAATGCCGAAAAGGAGTCCTTCCCGGGTGAAGGGATGCCCCAGCACGAAGAATATCGGAGTTTTCCCGCGGAAGTACATGAATCCGTTGACCAAAATGTAAACCACAAACACTACGGAAAGTAGTGCGAACACTTTTTTCAGCACAGAAATTGAAATACCCGACAAGGTCCAAAGCACAACCGACACTATCACGATCAGTATCACTGACAAAAGATCGAACATGAGTAAGGCAACCGCCCAAAACGCCACCAACAAGAACATTTTCGTGATCGGGTTTAGACGATGTATGATTGTGTCTTTCTTCACATACTCTATCATTGCCATAATATGCCACTACTCACCAGTTAGACTAGAGTAGAACTCATTCACAGAGAGAGCTCCAGATAATGCGTCAACTGCCATCTCATTGGACAATTGGGTAATCTGAGGTGGGCGTAGGAAGGTTTGTTCTAAGAGCTTGGTCTGCTTGAAGATCTCACGTGTTGGACCTTCGGCGATGATTCTTCCCATGCCCATGACAATCGTGCGCTGTGCGTATCTTGCCACAAGATCCATATCATGTGTTATCATTATCACCGTTGATCCATTCTCATTCAGCTGCTTGGCTATTTCGGCAAGTTCATACCTTCCTCGGAAGTCTTGGCCCGTTGTTGGTTCATCAAAAATCAGAATCTGAGGTTTCATCGCGATTATCGCAGCAACCGCCACCTTACGTCTGTCGCCGAAGCTGAGTCTGAAAGGGTAGAAGCTTCTTCTTGTTACCATGCCTGTCGCCTTCAAGGCCTCTTCGATCCGGCTCTCAATCTGGTTCTGCTGAAGCTCGATGTTGTGGAGCCCGAACGCTATTTCCTCTTCAACCGACATCTGAAACAGCTGCGTATCCGGGTTCTGCAGGACGAGCCCGATTCTGCGGGCAAGTTCACCTGCGCGCATATTCGCGGTGTCCCCACCCTCAAGCAATATGCGGCCTTTCTTCGGCCGCAGAATCCCCAACAGACACTTCACAAGGGTCGTCTTCCCGGAACCGTTCTGTCCGATGAGTGCCAAGAATTCTCCGTCGTAAATGACTGCGTTAACGGCGGCTAAGGCATCTGTGGAGGACCCAGGATATGAATACCAAAGGTCTTCAACCTCAATCACCTGTCTTCTTCCGGCGGCTTCATGCTGTTTCTCTCCTACCAGAGTTTCCTTCATTCCGGTTGGTGCTTTCGCAATCTTGTCAACAAGCAGGTGCGCCTCAGGAATCGTGATAGGATACTTCTCTATTGGGACGCGGTTCTTCAGTTTCCATGCGAGCATTGTGACGTCTGGAATCTTCACGAAGATTTCCTTGAGCAGTTCTACCCGCGCAAACACATCGTGCGGGTCACCGTCCGCAACGATCTCGCCGTTGTTCAACACCACGATTCTATCGCCGAATTCGGCGGCCGCCTCGCTTTTGTGTTCAGTCATCACCACAGTCATGTTGTGCCGCTCGTTGAGCTCTTTGAGAACGGAGAACACCTCAGTCGTGCCAACCGGGTCGAGCTGGGATGTGGGCTCATCCAAAACCAGAATTTCGGGTTGCATCACCAAGTTTGCCGCTATTGCAAGCCGTTGTTTCTGCCCGCCCGACAGCTGCTGCGGTCCCCTATCCTCCATTCCCTCAAGTCGAACAGTCTTAATGGCCCATGCAAGACGGCGCTCGATTTGGTCCCGAGGGAGACCTAGGTTCTCAGCTGCAAACGCAACTTCCGACCTAACATCAGAACAGATCAGTTGGGCCTCGGGATCTTGGAGTACAATACCAACTTTCTGTGCCATCTCGTAGACGGGTCTCTCAAACGTGTTCACACCCGCAACCGACACTGCCCCATCGACAGTGCCGCCCATAATGTTCGGTATCGTTCCATTCAAAAAAAGAGAAAGAGTAGTCTTGCCGGCTCCGTTCTGGCCCATGACAACTACATATTCACCCTTGGCGACCTGCAGGTTGATCTTCTTTAGCGCCAGAGTCCCATCGGGGTACGTGAATGAAAGGTTCGATATCTTGATGTAGTCATCGCTCACCGATGGAACCCCAGCCAGACCTGTGGGTAGCTACTTCCTTGTTCTCGTTGCGAGCCAGAAGAGCACTAGGATTATGCCAATCACTGCAGCCGCGGCTGATGTGTAGATGGTGGTGAGTCCAGCGGTCTGGTAGGCCTCAGGCGACCAGTAGCTGGTTGCGAGGGTGATTCCGCCATAGACCAAGAGTATTATGCCAACCCAGCCGGGTAGTTCTCGCTTGACGTTTGTCTTTCCTTCTTGTGTCATGTCGTTTCCCTCGGTTAGACAATTCCTCCGGGTGGTCTGCGAAGTCCGCTCTTCCGAAGTGCCTCGAGCACAACCTGGCCCACTATTGTGGCTGCCACTACCATGGGCAGGGTGTACGCCCACCATGAAATTAGATTGTCCGCCATTACGACATCTGCTGGATAGTTGAGAATCCCGAAGTAGATGATCTTCCACGGAACCATCCATGCCGTGTTCGCAATGAAGTTGTACACTAAGAGACCGGCGAGCATTTTGCCGCGGGATGAGCCTTCCTTGATCCAATTAGGCACGAACTTGATTGCGAGTACGAGGAACAGAACGAAGCCAATGTAAGTCCAAGACCAGCTGAGCGTGTAGCCTGGCTCGCTGGGTGGAGAGAATCCCGCTGCTTCGCCAGGATAGTGGTATGGCCATACAATCGCCACTACGATCCAGAGGACCCACCACGGGATGAAGAGCTTTGCATACTTCTTGTTCACTAGCCCCCAGTAGAGCGGAATGAAGGCGCCGGACAGGTTCGCGTCAATGAATCCCAGCGGATAGCTCGCTGGAGAAATGAACATGCCAATGAGGCCGCCAATAAGCCCAGCGATGTAGCCAGCGAAGGGACCAAGAACCATTCCTGCGATGGGCCCAAAAATGACCATGCCGACAGAAAGGAAACCACCGCCGAAGATGTAGAAGATCATCGGGATCAGCGATGAGAAACCGATCAGCCCTCCGAAGAGGGCGACCCAGGATATTGGTGCGCCAAGAATCGTCGCGAGTCCACGTCGCTCGTATTTTGTCGTATTTTCACCTCAATCTTCCGTAGGCATGGAAGAGTATTTGACAATATCGAAAGACTTGTGTGCCGTGTGGCGGGCTTGCGGTGGGTTGAGAGGCGTGAAAGTCCGATTTTCGTTGGAAGACGCGGTTCCTAGTACGTAGTTCCTAATTCTCTCCTTTTTTTGGGGGTGCTCCTATTGAATTATTGCGACGCGGATAGGATTCGCGATTTTCACCCGATGAATACGTCAACAATTCGGCTGTTTTTCGGTCGTAGGAAAAGGCTGGGAGTCGAGCCCTGAGTTTCTAACAGAGCTGCTATGTGTTGATCGTAGCCTAAGTTCGTTAACAAATCTTCTATTCGCGGTCGATCCTTCCTGTATGCAGCAAAATCCAGATCGTATGATTCTCTTCCCATGGCGATGTGCAATTTCAGGTTTGTTGGGCAGCGAATTCGAAAAGCCGAGGCGCCCACACTTCTAAGTGTCAGTCCTTTCAGCTTTCTCCTATGTCTCTTTCAGCCACCACGAATATGAAAAACGCTTTTGATAACTGCACCTATGATCTCAATAGTCTCTCTCAGTGGAGTAGTCAAGGGATTGTACGTTGAATGGGTATCACATGATTGAGGAAATTCATGGGCAAGCAGCGGCTCTGACAACGATCCTCGAAGATGTTCGGCCGAAAATCAGGGAGGTTGCGCGCGATGTTTGGAACAGTAAGCGTCCCGAAACATTTTACCTGATTGGGTGTGGGTCGTCATATTACGCAGCCATGCTTGCGTCATTCTACAAGGAATATCGTTTTGGATTGGACAGTCACGCGCTCCCGTCGTCGGAGTTCGTCTGGTTTGCCCCTAGACTGAAGGCTCCCTCGCCGATCCTCATCGCTCTCTCAAGATCTGGGATGACATCGGAAACGGTCGAGGCTACACGTAAAGCAAAGAAAGCTGGAGTCTTGGCGATCGCTATCACGGCGGATCCTGACAGTACTATGGGCCGAGAATGCGATGATAGTGTGGGCCTCGGAATTTCGAGTGAGCAGAGCATGATTATGACAAAGACTTTCACGGGAAGTGCATTATGTTCGGTGCTTCTGGGCCTTGAATTCGCTAAGCTCCGTGGGAACACCATTCCAGAACAGGTTGAGAATGAACTGATTGCGCTTCCGGACTATGCAAAACAAACTGTTGACTCAGTTGAAAGCCAAGTTAGAAGCATTGCAGAAACAAGTGGTAGGGCGACACGTTTCATTTACCTCGGGTCCGGAGCAAATTACCCAGTGTGCCTAGAGGGGGCCTTGAAGCTCCGTGAAACCTCGTATTCTGCTTCGGAAGCCTATCACGCGATGGAATTCAGGCATGGGCCATTCTCGGAATTGGAAGCGGGTATTCAGGTGTTCGGTATCGTTCCGAGAAGCAGAACCACCCCTCAGGAGGTCAGACTGCTGAAGGAAGTTGCGTCAACGGGCGCGAAGGTTGTTCCAATCTCTAACGTGCCCGATCTCTTGAGCTCCCATTCAGAATCGATCCGCATGCCGGACACGGCCTATTCAGACTTCGCGGCCTTCAGCTATATGATACCGATGCAGATGCTTGCATACTATCACGCTGTCAAGAAAGCGCTGAATCCTGACAGACCGCGAAATCTAGCCAGGTATGTGGCAACTGAAATTGCTCCGTAGAATCCGGCCCGTAGACGAGTCTCGGCTATAGACGTAACAGAACCTATTCACCCAGAATCTGGACGGCCAGCCCCCTCTGTTGGGGACCGTCTAACTCCACCAGATAGATGTTCTGGCGGGCACCGAGTACGATCTCTCCTTCATGTAGTGGAATGGCCAAGTTCGCACCTAGCAAGCTGGCGCGGATATGCGAGTATGCATTCACAGCCATTCTGCCGTCTTTCCTGAAGAAGCGGTGGTGCGCGTAGGAGTCATCTTCAGGTACGGCTTTCACAATGAACCTGGCGATGTCCTGTTCTAACATGGGGTCATCCTCGTTGATGGTCATGGCGGTTGTCGTGTGCAGGGTAAAGACGTTCACAATTCCGTTCTTAAGACCGCTCTCCTCGACAGCATGGCGTACTTCGTCCGTTATCCGGACCAGTTCGGTTGACCGCCGCGACTTGACGAAGACCCTTGTCAGGACGCTCTTCAAGAGTGATGTCTCCTAGGCTTCTCCGAGGAATGAAAGCGCGTTCCGTCCCAGAATATTTTCGAGCACGTCCTGTCGCAATGAGAACGTTGAGATTGCCGCGAACATCTTGTTGACTTCTATCCTAGGATAGTCTGAGCCAAACATCAGCCTCTCGCCGAGCGTATTTTCTACCACGCGGGGTGGAACGAGGGAGGTGATTTGGCGAACGCTTTCTATAGGCGTACCGGCGAATGTGCCGGCAGTGTCAAGGTAGACGTTGGAATTCCTAATTGTGACAGCCACGGCGTCCCAGACCCATGGCCAGCCCATGTGGGCGAGGCAGATTCTCAATTTTGGATACTTCCTCGCAATGTCATCCAGCACTAATGGCTGGTTGTGTTTGATTGAGAATCTGTTTGAGAATGTGAGCCCCGTATGAATTAAGATGGGCATCTCCAGCCGTTCAGCTTCTTTGTAGACATCTAGCGCTGCTGGAGCTGCCGGGTCGAAGTCCTGTAGAGCAGGGTTGAGCTTCAACCCTCTCAGCCCAAGTTGCTCGTGTGATCTTCGCAGCTCCGACGAAGCATCCTTTCCGGAATTCGGGTCGACGCTTGCGAATCCAATGAACCTCCTGCTGTCTCTTCTGACTAGGTCTGCCACCTCATCATTGGTCGGCATACTGCAAGCGTGGGATTTCTCACAGTTGATGGGAAGGAGGATGGCTCTCTCAATTTTGCAGACATCCATTTCTTGCACCAATGTCGAGAGGGGTTGCGGTGAGGTTCGTAGGTCAAAGAACTCGCGCGCATTCTCCAGCAACTTGGGACGTGCATCTGTCAGCTCTTTAACCAAGAGAGGATGAACATGAACATCGAGGAACACAACGTATCACACAGCGGATTGGCCAATCTCTTGCAGTATAAGTATTTGCAGA
>Ga0209725_1001390_pt1 | contig 13681 bp, 13 predicted proteins | sample I18A1metaG_FD_184145 | JGI IMG/M metagenome (GOLD analysis project Ga0209725, IMG submission 184145) | Lake sediment bacterial and archeal communities from Gulf of Boni, Indonesia to study Microbial Dark Matter (Phase II) - ​I18A1 metaG... | ecosystem: Environmental > Aquatic > Freshwater > Lake... | reverse complement strand
CTTCTCAACTAGCTGAGAGAGTCTCTGAGACGCGTCGCCGTAAACCATTATCGTATTTTCCATGTCAAATAATGGGTTTTCAACGCCTGCATAACCAGCAGCCTTCGAACGCTTGAAGACCAGCACCTTCTTTGCCTTGTAAGCCTCCAGAATCGGCATTCCGTAGATAGGTGTCCCCTTAGCTGTTAGCGCCGCAGGATTAACAACATCGTTAGCTCCGACAACTATCGCTGCATCGCTCTGTGGAAACTCAGGGTTAATCGTATCCATCTCAACCAGCTTGTCGTAGGGAACGTCGACTTCAGACAGTATAACATTCATATGTCCAGGCATTCTACCCGCGACTGGATGAACTGCAAACTTAACATCGACGCCTCTCTGTTCTAGCAGATCCAGCAACTGCTTAACGAATCCTTGAGACTGCGAGGCGGCCATACCATAACCGGGTATTATAATCGCCTTCTTAGCATCTTTCAAAATTTCATAAGCGGCTTCGACAGGGTCTCTAACAGCCTCTCTCGGAACCGCATTCTCTATCGCCGCCCGCTGAAGCTTGGGCTCGAACACGGTCTCGGCCTTAATGATCTTTCCCTTGAAGACATCCATTAACGATCTGTTCATAGCTTTGCACATGATCCGGGTTAGGATGTAACCTGAAGCGCCGACGATAGCCCCTATCGCTATCAATAGGTTATTTTGGACTACAAATCCAACAATAGCAGCCGCGATCCCATGCATCGAGTTTAGGAATGCTATCATTACTGGCATATCAGCGCCGCCGACTCGAATCAACAACATGACCCCGTACAGAGCCGATACCACGGTGATAACTAGAGTCCAAGGTATCGCCATCTCGTTTGTAGACTGAACGGCAAAATATCCGAGAGCACCAAACGCAACTAACAGCACGTAGGTGATCAATGTATGCCGAGGAAGCTCGACAGGTTTCTCTTCAATTATCCCGTGCAGTTTACAAGCTGCGACGATGCTGCCGCTGAAGGTTAGAATCCCCACAATTATGCCTAGAACGGCTGTGCACTTCCAGAATAGATCCATGGTTGGATAACTGCTAGCTGAGTAACTGTTGATTATCTCGATTATCGGAATAAGCGCTGATGCGCCTGCACCCAACCCGTTGAATAAGCCTACTAGCTCGGGGATCTGAGTCATCATCACCTTTCTGGACAACCACACTCCAATACAACTACCTAGAACTATCGCAGGATACACTAAGAATGGGTCGAATATCTTATATCGGATCAGAGTGGCGACTATGGCGATAGTCATGCCTATCGCAGCGATCCTGTTTCCTATCAAAGCGGTTTTTGGCGATGATAGTAGTCTCAGCCCAAGCAAGACCATTGATGCTGTAGCCAAGTAGACTACTGATTCGATGATGACAATGTTCACTGTTGAATCTTCTCCTTAAACATCTTCAGCATTCTATCGGTCACTCCGAATCCCCCAGTCACATTTATCATCGAGAAGACTATAGCCAAAGCTCCTATCACTTTACTTGATGTCAGTATCGCGACCGCGGTTGCCATCAGGGCTCCCAGTATATTGACTCCTGAAAGAGCGTTAGTCCCTGACATTAGAGGAGTGTGGAGCAGAGAAGGTATCCTCGAGATAATGAAGAAACCAGCTATGAAAGCTACCACAAATACAACTATCATAATTAAGGGATCCAATACCGTCTCTACCCTGTCTCGGCATTCAAGAAAAAGGAGAATTGCTTTGAAGCCCTCAGACGTCCCGCGACCCTATAGTTTCCCCATTGCGCGCAGAGTTCCCTCGTGAACTATTCTCCCATCTATAGTCACCAGGCAGTGCTTCACTATTTCATCGTTCATATCTAGCCCTATTTGACCATTCCTTGAAATGTACTTCAAGAACGCGTAGACGTTCTCAGAGTACATACGTGTGGAATCGACCTGTACCGTGCCTGGGATGTTTGCGGTTCCTACTACTGAGACGCCGCTAAACTCGACGGTTTCTCCGGCTTTGGTCAATTCGCAGGTTCCTCCTTGATCTACAGCAACATCAATTATTACCGATCCAGATTTCATTTGTTTCACCATGTCCTTCGTGATCAACATAGGGGCTTCCTCGCCCATGATCAATGGGGATGAGATTATCACATCGAGGTCTTTCAGCATGGAGCCTATGACTTGCCTCTCCTTTTCATACCATTCCTCGGGTAACCTTTTGGCGTAGCCGCTCTTGTCCGTCGCTATCTCCTCGGGAGGAGCGAAATCCACAACCTTCGCTCCCAAACTCTTAGCCTGCTCCCGTGCATCCTTTCTGGTATCCATTGCGTGGACCACAGCTCCGAGTCTCTTTGCGGTTGCTAGAGACTGTAGTCCCACGACCCCAACTCCGAGTATGAGTACGGTCGCAGGTTTGATTACTCCGACCGGGGTGGTCAGCATCGGAAAGAACTTTGGGAGAATGCCTGCTGCGATTAGCACTGATTTGTAGCCGGTTATTGTGCTCATGCTTGTCAAGGGATCCATCACTTGGGCACGGGTGATCCTCGGGACACTGTCCATGGTAATTCCAATGATGCCCTTCTCAGCCATTTTCTCTACGAAGCTATGGTGAGCAGGATTTGACGGATGTAGAAACGTAATGAAATACGCGCCTTTCCTCATCATGTCAAGCTCATGCTTGTTCTTCTCCTTGTTATGCAAAGGTTCTTTTACATGTACAACCACGTCCGAAGCCCAAGCAGTCCCTGTGTCAACTATCGTCGCCCCTGTCTTTTCGTATTCCGAATCGCTGATGAAAGATCCTGCGCCCGCATCCTTTTCGACTTGAACCTTGAAGCCATCGGCTATCATCCTCTTCACTGTCTCAGGGGTAGATGAAACTCTTCTCTCATTCTCTTTGATCTCTTTCGGAACACCTAAGATCATCTCTCAAGATCCTCCGGCTGTTGCCTAGGCTCATGGAGCTTTCCAATGAGTAAATAAGGATTTATCTAGTGATGTTGAACATGCGATCAAATCTACACTCAGAATCCCTGGGAACTTGGACAATCTGACGCTATCGAATCAAATATGGCCAGAGCGCTCCCAGCATCAGCGCCTCGGCTTTATGGGTTTCTTTCTCTTTCTGTCGTAGACGAAAATGGACAGTGCAAGGATGACCGTCACAATTGCTGCTGCAAACATATTTTGTTCTGCGCTGCTCCTTTGAGTTGAAACTATTATATCGCCATCAACCCTTGCAAAACTAGGTCCCGCTATCTCCGAGGAAACCTCGATAGTCGAGTAGTATGTTCTCGTTCCATTTGGCTCCTGCAGAGCAACGGTCAGATCCAAAGCCTTCTCAGGGGGAAAGATCCATATGGTCTTCTGGTTCTCGAGATCTAGGGTTTGGTTCCATAGGGCTAGAGATCTCGAAAGGGGGCGGAAATCTAGTAAGGTCGCGTTTCCAGCTATGTTTGCTGCTTCCTGATAGAATACCTGGTATGTTTCGTTAATGTAGAACCTTGCCCACGTGTTGTTAGCAAACGACAGCACTACTGGTCTAACATAGGTCTTCCCGACTAGGTTGTATGAGACGTTTCGACTCAGAAGATCGTCTGGAACGCTGAATGATCTCCAAGTGCAATCCGTCCTTACTATTTGGCCCGAGACTGACGAGATATTCTCAACGTTAAAGGAAATGGTGACGTTTAGCTGGGTTTTCTTGGTGACGAGCTTGAGAGCAAGGTCTGAGACGCTAACGTCATTCGATCTGGCCGTAAGCGCTCTCTCCAGAGCCTCTCTGGCCAGATCGAGATCCCGTCCGTCCAAATCCACCACATGCTCTTCTAAGAACGTGAAGTTCTGTTGTATTGATGACTTAACCGTCACATACGCGGTTCCATCCTGCAACTGTACTGAAAGTTTAGACGATACCACAGGTCTAAAGATACATGAAAGAATTGTCAATCCCAGTAACAACAGTGGTAAAGTCTTCAACTTTGAATCTCCATATGTAAACAGTGAAGCTTCAAAGGATCGTCACGTTCTTGGATAGATTGCAACAGAATGCCTGGGCTTGAGATAAATACCCTGCGGTTCCTGAATGGTTCAAAGTCTAACTGCAACAACAGAAAAGCTTCTCGTGCGACTGCCCGGAGCTTGAATGAGACGCTAGCTCTTCCCGAATATGCTGATTAACTGTTCCGCAACCATGGTACTTTCGAGTCTCTGTGCTTCAAGGGTTTGTGCGCCGATGTGACAGGTGGTGACGGTAACGCCTCTTCCGATACTCACGAGTTCTTTCTCCCAATCCTCTTTCGGCGGCTCATCGTGAAAGACATCCAGGCCCGCTCCACTTAGCCTCCCGTTCTTGAGAGCTTCTAAGAGTGCTTTTCCGTCGACAATATCTCCTCTAGACGTATTGATTAGAATGACGTGGCTCTTCATGAGTGAGATCATCTTCGCATCTATCAGATGATGAGTGCTAGGAAGGTAGGGCACGTGTATTGTTACGATGTCGGATCTTTTTATGAGGTCTTCAAGCTTCTCAGCAACCTCAAAACCGATCTTGGTAGCCTTGTCCTTTATGTCTATGACATCGTATCCGATCACCTGAGCTGCGAAACCATTCTTAAGTATGGAGGCAACCGTTAAGCCTATTCTTCCCCCTGCTCCAACAATCCCAACAGTCTTACCGCTCAATTCACGGCCGATAAGCTCGGTTTTGATCCATCTTCCTTCCTTCATGGCCTTGTCGGAGTAGCCTATCTGGCGTAGAACACTAAGCATAAGACCCACGACGAGCTCAGCGACACTTGTTGATGGCGCGGCTGGCGTCGAGACTACTTGGATCCCCTTCTCTTTTGCAGCTTCGATGTCTACGTTGTCAAGGCCTACGCCCGATCTAGCGATCACTCTAAGCTTGGCGCCTGCGTCCACAATTTCTCTTGTGACTTTCGTGCGTCCACGAACAATTACTCCGTCATACGCTGTAATCTTGGCCTTGAGCTCCTCGGGTGTAATCTTCGGGTGTTCGTCCACCTGATATCCTACGTCTCGAAGCATCCTCAGGCCTTGAGGTTCGATAGAGTCGCAGACAAGTATCTTCGTCGCCATAGCCTATCTCCCAAATCGCTCTATATAGTTGGGTTGTTAGGTTGGAATGCCTATAACCGTTTCTTCAAGCCAGCTGCTTAGAATAGCTAACATCACCTTCTGTAGTGAAGGAAGGCGTGGGAAAGCCCAAGACTACCTGCCAACAGAAATAGACAGAGCGGCACGGAAATCGCAGGTTTGAACAATCCGATCTTGGTGAGAACTACGAAGAACGCTCCTTCAATAGTAGCTAGGCCTATAACCATTTTGAAAAAACGTCTCCCACCGACTGCGAATAGGCCGACCAACGCAATTGAAGCGGATAGCGCATAGATCAGTTGACTAGAAATTAAGTAAGAAATGACAAAAGCAACCGCCGTAGCAGTAGGCAGTATCAGTCTGTTGGAAACTCTCAAACAACGTGGGTCGTTGCTGACAGATTTGTAGCTGTCTTCCAGGTACGCGAGAATGGCTGTGAGAGCAATTCCAAGGCTCAGAAGGTAGATCAGGGCTGAGGTGGTCTCTCCCATCCAGTAAACGGCAAGAGAAGAAAAGAGAGCATAAAAACCGAGTCCAAACCTTGAGGTACTACTCTTCTGTGATCCGGTAGCCACAGCCGCCGACGAGACGGATGCCAATAATAGAAGCTCTACAAGCAATCCTTCATCCATGCCTGCTCGGTAGTTACGTCAGCTCTTGCATCGAGAAATCTTTGAACATTTCTACCCAACGATTATAGCCTGTCTCAGCGAATGTAGGCATCACTACCCTTCTCCCACCTCATAGTTATCAGATTCCTATTCCTCTTTACTCTTCTCAATGCCTAAAGTATTAATCTGGCAGATCAGCCATTTGGAGAAGCATCCTGGGTGTGAACGAACTGATAAAAAGGAAAAAAGCGCCGCCTTCGTTCGAGCCTTGGCGAAAGTGGAGGCATATAACAAAACTCGATCCTGATCGAAAGAACCCGCCTGAACTCATCAGAACCGCGCTTGAGAGTGGGACAGATGCTTTGATGATTAGCGGAACCCAAGGCATCACTATGAACAAAGTTGAAAGGCTTTTGAACGCTGTCAAGGGACATGGAATACCGATTATTCTAGAACCTGTTAGGTCGGAGGCAGTCACCTTCAATGTCGACTACGTATTTGTTCCAGCTGTAATGAACTCGCTTGATAGATGGTGGGTTATCGGAGCCCATATCGACTGGTTGACCAAACTTGCAAGATCTCGTCGAGGTGTTCCTTGGAAGAAGATCATCCCCGAAGCTTACATAGTCCTCAACCCAAAATCCACGGTTGCTAAGGTAACCCGCTGCTACACAGATCTGTCCATGAATGAAGTGCAAGGATACAGCATGTTCGCCGACAGTTTTCTCAAGTTTCCTATAGTATACATCGAATATAGCGGCATGTACGGGAACCCCAAAACTGTCGGCCAAGTGCGCGAAAGTCTAAGACAAGCGAAATTATTCTATGGTGGAGGAATTGACTCTAGAGAAAGAGCGAAGGAGATGACTCGCTACGCGACTATAGTCGTCGGCAACATCATCTATAAAGACCCTGAAAAGTTTCTTGAAACAGTTCTCTAAGCAACCTAGCCCTCGCTGTCGGATGCAATAGAAGCCTCACAAGCCTGTGCAGTTCGATCTCCCTGCACATTGTGCCGGCCGCAAGCTTACCGCCGAGATCTTGACGACGAGTATAGTGCTAAGGTGTCAGTTCTGAGTAAGTCGGAGTCCAATTGCTTGTGCTATCGCTCCAAAAATAACCCAACTCCTTAATATTCGCTGTAGGGCTACCTTATCCTATGTCGATTCTCGGCTATGTAGAATACCGGACGAGAGAGTTTTGTAACGATGTTGAATGTCCCGTACAGTTAGAGCTCAACCTGAAGGATGGATCCCCGGAGTACGAGAAAGTGCGGCAGACCTGTAGGACCGGCTGCAGATATACTGCATGGCGGTTTCATCACTGGCTAATTGAAAAGGGTTATCTAATCATCAGGCCTGAAAATTAGAATGTGCAGATGAAAAAGTCGTTTCGACCGTGGAAAGGTGCACCAAATGGATTGGGGAATGAGAAACCGGATCGCGCGAATAATCAAGCCTGATACGGGCCGGACTGTGATGTTGGCGGTGGATCATGGATACTTCCTAGGACCTACCAGCGGCTTGGAGGTGCCCGGCAAAGCCATCGGACCGCTTCTTGAGTATGCTGATTCATTGATGCTTACGCGGGGGGTTCTCCGAACCTCTGTGGATTCGAGAACCTCTACGCCGATTGTACTCAGAGTGTCGGGCGGCACTAGCATTCTTGGGACGCTATCCAATGAGGAGATCACGACCTCGGTAAAAGATGCTATTCGCTTGAACGTGGCTGGACTGGCCTTGTCGATCTTCGTCGGTTCAGAGCATGAGAAACAGACGCTCTTGAACCTTGCCAACCTAGTCAGTGAGGGAGAAGAATATGGCATACCCGTCTTGGCGGTGACTGCGGTGGGCAAGGAAATGAACCGGGACGCTCGTTATCTAGCGCTTTGCTGCCGTATAGCCGCAGAACTTGGCGCACACATGGTAAAGACCTACTACTGTGAGGGATTTGAGAAAGTCGTGGAAGGTTGCCCTGTTCCGCTCGTTATCGCAGGGGGCAAGAAACTTGCCGAACGCGAGGCGCTCCAGCTTACGTGCAATGCCATCCAAGCTGGTGCTGTGGGCGTGGATATGGGTAGGAATATCTTCCAATCAGAACATCCGGTCGCCATGATCAGGGCTGTTCGATCCATCGTGCATGAAAAGGCATCCATCGACGAGGCCTTCGACCTCTTCAACAATATCAAAGCTGGCAAAGAAAAGTAGCCTTGAAACCCTTCATGCGCGTCGCGGTCTACTACAACAACAGCGACGTAAGGTTAGAAGAGATACCGACTCCGCAGATCGGCCCAGACGAGATCCTGGTAAAGGTGATGGCGAGCGGCATATGCGGAAGTGACGTGCTCGAATGGTACCGGATCAAGAATGCCCCTCTAGTTCTGGGGCATGAGATCGCTGGAGAAATCGTCCAAGTCGGAGAAAACACCAAGGCAGTAAAGGTTGGAGACAGAGTCTTCGTCTCTCACCATGTCCCATGCAACCAATGCCGCTACTGTCTAAGCGGCCACCAAACGGCATGCGAGACACTCCACACAACCAACTTCTATCCAGGCGGCTTCTCCGAGTACATTCGAGTTCCAAGAATAAACGTTGAGCTTGGAACCTATCTATTGCCTGACCATCTATCTTACGAGGATGCAACATTCATCGAACCGTTGGGTTGCGCTATAAGGGGCCAACGACTGGCGCGGATAGAGCCGCAACATACTCTGCTGGTTCTAGGAAGCGGCGTAGCGGGATTACTTCACGTGCAACTTGCCAGAGCACATGGTGGAAGACGGATCACCGCGACAGATATCAGCGAGTACCGCTCGGAAGCAGCCAAGAAATTTGGAGCATATGCTGTGATCGATGGGAATGACGATGTTCCCTCCGTTCTCAGGCAAATCAATGAGGGTAGACTGGCCGACAGGGTTATAGTATGTACAGGTGCGTTGCCAGCGATTCATCAGGCGTTGCGGTCTGTTGACAGAGGAGGTTCTATCCTGTTCTTTGCTGTGCCAGAACCGGGCAATGATGTCACTGTGCCGATCACTAAGTTCTGGCGGAACGAGATAACTTTGATGACCTCTTATGGCGCCAGCCCAAAGGATCTTGCACAGTCGCTGGAACTGTTGAGCGCCAAAAAAATAGACGTGCACGAGATGATTACGCATCGGCTGAGTTTGACTGAGACGGGTCTGGGTTTCAGGCTTGTGGCCGATGCAAAAGAGTCTCTCAAGGTGATAGTTGAGCCACAGAGATAACGTCAGTCCAAGCTAAGGACCCGTCACATCCGAGAGTCTCTTACTAATTGATCGAATTGTCGCAGCTGAGCTCAACTTAGATCTAGCTCGCCGGCTTGAATCGGGGCTTCAGCCTTTCCAAGACTGAGGGTAGCGTCGTGTACTCCATCTCTTCCGGTCCCAATCGCGCTGGCATGAACTCTCCATGCCTACGCACGTAGTCTGAAACATCGTTTGCAACGTCGCGGGCGCGGTCGAAAGCCACGTCGGCAAAGAGATCTGCCGGTTCATCTCCGAAACCAATCAATCGACCATCTGTCAGGTTAAAGCCCAAAGCAACCACACGTGGCGGCCCGTCAAAGAACGTGCATCTCGCATTATCTAACCCTACAGGCATCAACGGTCCTATGTGGGAGCCTCTCATGAACCCTGCGACGAGATGTGGGAAGCCAAATGGTTGCAGAACCTCTCCTACAGCGGGAAGGCCATGTTGACATCTTACAATCATGCATGGGTCATCCTTTCCAACATACCTGCCTGATATGAGGCTCAGCCGCGTTGTGCTCGCGGCGGCTGCTATCAGCTTATCTCTTGTTCGAAAGATCTTCTCAATCACGTATCTGCTGGTCGTTCCAGTAAGTGCCAGCAAGTCATACAACTCAGTCGGACATGCTAAATCTACGGTCTTACTCTCGACAACGTCGAATACTCGGAAAGTGAACCCTTCATGCATCGCTGGGTCTATTACAAGCCCTGCGCATGATGTTGGATCTGCAAAGATCCGATAGAGCGGAAGGCTGAATGCACCCGGCTCAGTCTTGTCTGCTGCAAACGCCACTATAGGCTCAGCGACCCTTTCTTCAATCTCCATCTCGGCGACGCCTGGGCCCATACCTTTCACGTTGCCGCTGAAAGCCTCCACGAGGAGATCCTGTCCAGCCGCGTATAGTCTGAGAGGCTTCGAGACCTTCTCAGTTACTTCCTTGAACGTATTCCAAGCGAGCCCATGAATTGTAGAGTTGTTCTCTCCAAGCCTGTGCGTCATTAGAAGTTCAAGATCGTCGCCGCAATTGAATACATAATAGTCAAGAAGCGTTCCATCCTTTTTAGACCTCTCTAGACAATCTCTCGCAACTTCTATCTGTCTTGGATGGACCCTATGATGGCCTGCAACCGAACCGACGTCAGCCTTGATCAGCGATATCGTTGTCTTAGGTCTAACGCTCAAATCTAACACCGCGAATACTAGTCAGAAGAGCAGGTATTTACATCTTCCCCGTGAAAAGACAGGGTTCGGTAAGAAGCTACAAGAGCTATTGATTGGATAAAGATCGTCTATTTGACAATAGGCTAGTCTCGATAGTTACGCTTAAAAGACATGCATGACAGTCTGCAAAGAGTTGGTACTAAGATGCCGATAGATCCTGATTTCACGAAAAAACAGAAGAAGAGTGGAGAGCACAACGGCCATGCTGTGTGGGGCGAAGTGAAAACACCTGAGAAACTCGGGATTCACGGCACAAGCGTCGCCGTAGACCAGGACACTTGTAATGGTGACGGTATATGCTTCTCAGTCTGCCCAGTCAACGTTTTCGAGATGATGGAAACCCCTGGACACTCGGCCTCCGATAAGAAGTCAGACCCCATTAGGGAACCAGACTGCATCTTCTGCATGGCCTGCGAAGTTCAATGTCCAACACAAGCCATCAAGATCACGCCAAAGTAGAAGCAAAGCATCGACTCGACGATTCCCTTCGAGAACAGCTTTGAGAGCTGCTGGGATACTAGGTGATCTTGTCTGAATTCACTATCGCATCGGTGGGGGCCTAGCAGCTTTGATACGGCGTGGAACAAGCAGACTTCTACGCAACGATGACGAAGCGATGTAGACCCGGCTTGATTTTCACATGCAAGAGCGAAGATGGAGGTGAAACTTAACCATGAATCATACAATTGTGCACTTCGAAATTCCTGCGGATGATGTCGAGAAACTGAGAAACTTCTACAGTAAACTGTTCGACTGGAAGATCGAGAAAGTTCCAGGCCCGATGGACTATTGGCTCATTAGCACAGTACCGACCGATGAGTCTGGTATACCGAAAGAGCAAGGTGTGAATGGAGGCATGATGAAGAGACAAGACCCCAAACAGATAGTTACAAACTTCATTTCGGTCGAGTCTGTGGATGAGTACAGCAGGAAGGTTCAGAAACTTGGCGGAAGAGTCATGGTGCCCAAGCAGGAAGTCCCCAAGATCGGCTACTTTGCACTATGCGGTGACCCTGAAGGCAATGTCTTTGCACTCTGGGAAGAGTCTTCAGGGACAGAGGCACGCTAGTCGGCGGTCTCTTGCTAGAGGAGAAAGCATATGACAAGAACGCCACAGATCACTTTTCCCTTGCTCACTGTCAACTTCAAGACCTACATTGAATCCACGGGCGAAGCCGCCGTTCGATTGGCAAGAACTGCCGAGAACGTGTCGCTGAAAACAGGTGTTTGTATAGCGGTAGCGCCTCAACTCCTAGATCTTTCCAAGGTTGCAACGAACGTCGAGATCCCGGTCTTGGCCCAACACCTAGACCCATATGATCCAGGACCATACACGGGACGTTCAAGCATCGAGGCTGTGAAACAGGCAGGTGCAGCTGGAAGTCTAGTAAACCATTCAGAGCATATGCTAAAACTCTCCGAGATCGACCTGATACTAAGGGGAATGCGACGGGTCGGACTGACATCATTGGTATGCACGAACACTGCTCGGGTAAGCGCAGCGATAGCCGCATTGGAACCTGACATAATCGCTATAGAACCTCCCGAACTGATAGGAACCGGAATACCTGTTTCCAAGGCGAAACCCGCGATAGTGGCCGATACTGTAGCTCTCATAGAAAGAATAAATAGGAATATCCCGGTTTTGTGCGGAGCCGGAATAACCAAGGGCGAAGATGCGGCTGCCGCTACCAAACTCGGCACCAAAGGCGTCTTGGTCTCCAGCGGCGTTGTTAAGGCCAAAGATCCCTCGGGCGCCCTTCTCGACTTGGCTGAGGGCGTTTCTCGTCACTAGAACTGTTTGAAATCCAATAAGGTTCTCGAGATTGAAGATAGACGTAGACTGTCCCGAATGTCTCGTTCACAGAGGATTGATGGAGATTTCGAAGTTCACAGGGGATAGAGAGAGGAGGATCAGAGCATCCGCGGCGGTTTTGAAAGTTATCGCTGAGAACCTACAACCAAATGCCGTGCCAGGGGCGATCGGAACCATGAGAGAGGTCGTCATACGACGAGAAACGGGAAACCCTGATCTATACACCACTGACAAGCAGATATCAAACATGCAGGCTTTACGACTCATTCCCAAGTTGGAGGAGAAGATCGCAAACGTCAACGACGGTTTTGAAAGATTCAAACTCGCCGTGAGATTCTCAACGATCGGCAACATCATAGAGTTCGATATCCTAGGATACAACGCTAAGTTAGACGAGTTGGACAGTCAGTTTAAGGGGGTAAGGTTTGGAATCGACGACTGCGATGAGGCGTTCAGACTTGCCAACTTAACTAAAAGGGTCTTGCTCCTAACAGATAATGCTGGAGAGATAGCCTTCGACAAGCTTCTTGTGAGAGAGCTTAGGCAGGTTGGATTGTCTGTAACTGTCGCGGTCAAGAGTGCGCCTATAATGAATGATGCTACGTTGGATGATGCTGTTCAGGTTGGGTTGGATAGAGACGCTGATAGAGTGATAACCACTGGAGGAGCCTGCGTTGGCTTGTTGTTTGCTGGCACTTCTCCGGAATTCCGCCAAGCGCTTGGCGAGTCGGATCTGATAATAGCGAAGGGTATGGGCCATTACGAGACTATGACCGAAAGAGATTGGACCCAACCTGTTTTGCACTTATTGGTAGCGAAGTGCAGGCCGGTCGCTGCCAGTTTGGGAATCGAGAAAGGACAGGGAGCGATCTACCTACGTCGACCGAAACTTTGAGAGTATGTGATCAACAGCTTCGACAAAACCCTTCCCATAGGCGTTTGAACATACAAAGTCAGCTTTGTCCTTGAGTTCTTCTGGAGCGTTCGACACGGCTACTCCGTATGCAGATGCTTGCAACATCTCGAGGTCATTGTAGTTGTCGCCGACCGCGACCACGTTATCCAACTCGACTCCACCGATCTTGCAGACTTCTACTAGCCCCTTTCCTTTGTCAACATCTGAGTCAAGTATATGATAGGCAACGCCGCTCGATAGGAGACGAGCCTTGACGTTTCGCCTCGCGAGGATTGCGTTTCCGGACTTTATGTCAAACTTGGGCTCAAGCACTATGTCAACTAGTCTACATGGTACGTCAAGTAAACCGATCACCTCTTCGCCTAGCTCAGTCTTCAATACCTCGAGGCCGTGCTTCGATCGAGACGCGTCTCCAAGGACGACCCTAGTTCTTGGGTAGACTCCGACTACCCCTCCATTCTCTGCAACCATTAGCCCACATGTCCCAAGATAACCGACCAGAGCGCGTGTAATCGAGTAGTTCCTTCCCGTAGTAATTATGACCTTGATCCCCCTCGCTTCGAGTTGCCTTAGAAGAGAGACCGCTTTAAGGTCTAGGAGCAGTTTCTGATCGGTTAATGTGCCGTCAACATCGACTGCAAAAGCCTTTACGATCATCCGGATCACCAACGATAACCTGTGAATGCCAACTCTTCCTAGAGGCGGCAAGTTAACAGATAACTTATGGGAAAGCCTAT
>Ga0209725_1001389_pt1 | contig 13681 bp, 15 predicted proteins | sample I18A1metaG_FD_184145 | JGI IMG/M metagenome (GOLD analysis project Ga0209725, IMG submission 184145) | Lake sediment bacterial and archeal communities from Gulf of Boni, Indonesia to study Microbial Dark Matter (Phase II) - ​I18A1 metaG... | ecosystem: Environmental > Aquatic > Freshwater > Lake... | reverse complement strand
CGCCGGCCGGGGGCGGTGCGGGGGAGGGTGCGTCAGGCTGGCGCAGCGCCTCACGCCAGGCGGAGGCCAGGGCCGGGTCGCCGCCGCCGGCCTGCAGCCACAGCTCAAACAGGTCGAGGGCCGCGGGGGTGGACGGGTGGCTGAGGAAGCGGCGCTCGCCGCGATGGCCACGACCCCGCCCCAGGCGGTGGCAGCCGACCAGCAGTTCCCGGGCCTGATGGCGGATGCCGTGGGCGATGCGGAAATAACCGCAGTGCAGGTCGAGTTCCAGGTTGGCCAGTTCCAGGATCTCGCCGACCGGCCGCTCGGTGCCCGGCGGGCACTGGCGCCAGAAGCGCGAGAGGAAGAGCGCCGCCAGCACCACGGCTTCGTCGATGCGTCCGCCGGCGGCGGTCCGGGCATCGAGCCGGTCGAGCAGGGCGAAGGTCGACGCGTCTCCCTCGTAGCCGGCCAGCAGCGGCTCGAGCAGGCCGGTCGCCTGGGCCTGGCGCAGCACCTTGCCGGCGACGGCGTGGCGAAAGAGCTCCAGCAACTCCTCGCGCAGGCGGGCCGGCGCCGCCTCGGCAATCAGCGGCGCACGGACATAAATCCCTTCGCGGGTCGCCTCGTCCAGGGTGAAGCCGAGCCGCGCGGCAAACTCCAGGGCCCGCAGCATGCGCACCGGGTCCTCGGTGAAGCGCACAAGGGGGTCGCCGATAACCCGCAGCCGGCGCGCGGCCAGGTCAGCCAGCCCGCCGACATGGTCGATGATGCTGAAGCTGGCGATATCGTAGAAGAGCGCGTTGATGGTGAAATCGCGGCGGAAGGCATCCTCACGCGGCGTGCCGAAGACGTTCTCCGCCACCATCCGGTGATCGCCGGGATCCTCGGGGAGATCGTCGCTGGTGGCCTGGCGCCGGAAGGTCGCCACCTCCACGACCTCGTCCTTGCCGAAGCGCACGTGGGCCAGCCGGAAACGCCGCCCGACCAGGAAACAGTTGCGGAACAGACGCTTGACCTGCTGTGGCGTGGCATTGGTGCCGACATCGAAATCCTTGGGGGTCCGCTCCAGCAGCAGGTCGCGCACGCCGCCCCCGACCAGATAGGCGGTGAAGCCGGCCCGGTGTAGGCGGTAGAGGACACTCAGCGTCTGGGGATCGATGCGGCTGCGCGACAGGCCATGCTCGGCACGCGGCACCACCACCGGCTCGGCTGGCGACTCGAAAGTTTCGGCTGGGATCACAGGCATTGATTGTGGATGGGCGGCATCGGGGCCGCCGTCTCCCCTTATAGCAGAAACCCGGCGGGGAAGGAAGTGCACCGGGGGCACGGTTGACTTCGGCGCGCCAGATACCGCATGATGGACTATCCCATGCCCCGGCTGCCATGCCGGCTTGTCGAGGTTGTCCTTGCCCCAGCTGTTTCCTGATTTTCCGATCGGTGTCCAACTCTGGCCTCAGGCGCGCCGGCGGCCGAAGGTGCTGCGCGAAGGCTATACCTTCTCCCTGCTGGAAAATTCCACCGACACCTATCACTTCGCGGTCCTGGCCGGGATGCAGCGCATTCGTCGGGTTTTTACCGAGTTTGCCCGCGCCCTCCCCGGCGAAGCCTTCTTCATCCTCGAGTTCTATACCAGCGAGCCAGGTGGCGCGGAAGAGGCGCCCCCGGCGCCGACCATCCATTATTCCCCCTACTTGCCGGTCGGCGAGATCCTGAACGCCATTGAGCCCTACTGGGAGCGCCTGCTCAACGACGGCTTCGTCGGTTTCGGCCTGGCCAACAACCGGGCCAGCCAGGAGCTGTTCTACTCCGAGGAAAAGCTGCTGACCTGTTTTACCGATCACCACATCCGCTTCATGGATCAACTGGCAAAAGCCGGTGTGCCGCATCGCCGCGACCTCTTGCTGCACACCGACCTGGGGCACGACCATCTTTCCCTGCTCTGCCTGGAGCGCCCGAGTCTTCCGGTGAGCCTGCACCGCTTCAGCGACCGCGAGCTCGACTACGCCAGCTTCTGCCGCGAACTGGTTGAAAACCTCGACATGTACCCGGTGGAGGAGAGCCTGTCGTTCTTCTTCTCGCGTCGCGAACAGGACCTCATCGAGGAGCTGTTAAGCACCGATGCCGAATTTGCCGAGTTTGCCGAAGAGGACTTCGGCACCCTGCTGCTCGACTGGAACGACTTCGTCAGCGAGTGCAGCGCCCGCTTCGAAGGCGACCTGTGGGAGTACCGCCAGGGGCTGCGCCTGCGCGACATGATCCAGCACGTCATCGCCAACACCCCGGAACCGCTCTGCTCGCGGATTCGCGACACTCTGCAGGAGCCGGACGAGAAGTTTCGCCAGAGCCTCACCGACCGGCGCAAGCGCCTCGACCCCCCGGAAACGGCCGTTCCCGAAGAACATTTCTGGTACAATGGTGTCATTCGCCATGCCGGGGTTGACCTGCGCCGGGATCTGATCAGGCACGGCTGGTACAAACCCTAGCCCGGTTCGCGGTTCAGGGAACGTGGTTTTCCCCGCACTTCGCACCCCGCACCCGACTTATGATCCTCCTCATCGCCGCCGTCCCTGCCGAAAGCGAGCTGCTGCGCCGCGAACTGACGCCGTGCGAGGTAAGGCGCTGCGGCAATCGCAGCCTCTACCTGGGAAAACTGGCCGGTCAGGCGGTGGCGCTGCAGGCGAGCGGCGTCGGCAAGGCCAACGCCGCAGCCTGTGCCATGCTGTTGCTGGAAACCCTGCGGCCCGAAGCGGTGATCTGCTTCGGCAGCGCCGGCGTCTATCCCGGACACGGTCTGCAGACCGGCGACCTGTTACTGGCCAGCGCGGAGATCTACGGCGACGAGGGGACCCTCACCCCGGGCGGTTTTCTCGACATGCAGGGGCTGGGCCTGCCGCTGGCCGAGCGCGCCGGAGAGCAGTGGTACAATCATTACCCGGCGGACCCCGAACTGCTCTCCCTGGCCCACCGCACCGCGGTCCGCGAATTGGGCCGGCAGCGGCGCATCGCCGTCGGCCCGCTGGTCACCGTCTCCACCTGCTCGGGAACGGCTCTCGCGGGAGACGCGCTGGCGACCCGCACCGGCGGGCTGGGCGAAAACATGGAAGGGGCGGCCATCGCCCAGGTCTGTGCCCGCCTCGGCGTCCCCTGGCTGGAGATCCGCGGCATCTCCAACCTGGTCGAGGACCGCGATCCGGCGCGCTGGGATCTGCCGACCGCCGCCGCCGTCGCCCAGCAGGCGGTGCGCGCGGTGCTGGCCGGCTGGGAGGAGCGCCAGGAACCGGCATGACCCGCCCCCTGACCCTCGGCTACTCTCCCTGCCCGAACGACACCTTCATCTTTAACGCCCTGGTGCACGGCCTGGTGCCGACCCCCGGCTTCACGGTGCGCGAGTGCCTGGAGGATGTGGAAACCCTCAATCGCCTGGCCCTTGCCGGAGAGCTCGACCTGACCAAGGTCTCGTATCACGCCCTCGGCCACCTGCGTGACCAGTATGGGCTGCTGCACAGCGGCGGGGCCCTGGGGCGAGGCTGCGGGCCGCTGGTCATCGCCCGGCAGCCGACCAGCATGGCCGCCCTGCGCGGCCGGCGCATCGCCATCCCCGGCACCCTGACCACCGCCAACCTGCTGCTGCAGCTCTGCGGTGAGGGCTTCGAAAACACGCTGCCGATGCCGTTCGACCGCATCATGCCGAGCCTTAAGCAGGGCGAAGTCGAGGCCGGGGTCATCATCCACGAATCGCGCTTCACCTACCGGGCTGCCGGCTTCCACCCCGTGCTCGACCTGGGCGCCTGGTGGGAGACGGAGACCGGCCTGCCGCTCCCCCTGGGGGGGATCCTCGCCCGGCGGTCCCTGGGCAGGGAACTGATCGCCGCCATCGATGGGGCGATCCGGGCCAGCCTCGAATACGCCTGGGGCCGGCCGCAGGCAGCCCGTAACTACATCCGCGCCCATGCCCAGGAACTCGACGACACGGTGACGGATGCGCACATCCGCCTGTACGTCAACGAATTCTCACGCGATCTCGGCAGCGAGGGGCTAAGGGCGGTGGAGACGCTGCTGGCCCGCGCCGAAGCGCGCGGCCTGATCCCCGCCTGTCCCCTGCCGCTCCTCGCCGGGGCGCCAGAATGACCAGCGCAAGGAGTGCCGCATGAACCAGATCGCGTCCAAGCCCGCGACCGTCGACCGCCTGCAGCCGAAGAACCCGCAGGGGCTGGTGGTGGTGATCACCGGCAACGGCAAGGGGAAGACTACCAGCGCCATGGGGATCGTGCTGCGCGCCTGCGGCCACGGCAAGCGCAGCTGCATCGTCCAGTTCATGAAGGGGGATCTCTACTCGGGGGAGTGGGACGGGGTGAAGCTGCTCGGCGAGCTGGTCGAACTGCACGCCACCGGCAAGGGCTTCTGCGGGATTCGCGGCAATCCCTACAGTCGCGACGAGCATCGCGCCAACGCCCAAGGAGCCATGGCCCTGGCGCGGGAGAAGATGCTCTCTGGGAACTTCGACCTGGTGGTGCTCGACGAGATCAACAACGCCCTCAAGCACCGCCTCGTCGACCTGGAGCAGCTGCTGGCCCTGCTCGACGAGCGCCCGCCGGCCATGCACCTGGTGCTGACCGGCCGTCATGCCGCGCCGGAAGTCATCGACCGCGCCGACACCGTCAGCGAGGTCAACGAGATCAAGCACGCCTACCGCAAACAGATCGAACCGCAGCCGGGGATCGACTACTAAGCCTCCCCCTCCTCCGGCGGGACCGCCGCGCCGACCCGGCCTTTTCAGCGGGTGGGCGTTTGCTCCAGCAGCTCGACAATCTCGCGGCTCCCCTGCCGCCTGGCGATATCCAGGGCGGTCTGGTTCTGGTAGCCGGAATGATGACTGCTCAAACGCGCCGAGCGATCAGCCCCGGCCGCCAGAAGCAGGCGCACCATCTCGACGTTCTTGTTGTGGGCGGCAATCAGCAGGGGCGAATGCGTTGTCGCGCCGGTTTTGGTGTTCACCGTGGCCCCATGCTCAAGGAGGAATTTGGCGACGTCCAGGAAATTGCCCGCGGCCGCGGCGTAAAGAGGCGGCCAGCCCTTTTTGGCCGGCTTGTTGACATCGGCCCCTTTTTCCACCAACAGCCGGACCAGGTCGAGGTGGCCGCGCTCGGCGGCGAAATAGAGCGGCGTCTGGCCCAACTCGTCCTGGACGTCGACCTGAGCCCCCTTCTCCAGCAAGAACTTCGCCACCTCCAGCCGGTTCCCGGCGGCCGCCGCGTGGAGCGCGGAGAAGCCGTACTTGTTCCTGTGGTTGACGTTGCCCCCCTTGGCGGCAAGCCGCTTCACGATCTCGGGGAAACCCCGCTCAGCGGCGAACATCAACGCGGTCGAGCCCTTCTTCTCTTCCGGAAGATCGACCGCGGTTCCTTTTTGCAGCTCCTCCTCGACTTTGCCGAGGTCGCCGATATTGGCGGCAAAGTGCAGCGGGAAAGGGACCAGCTCCGCCAGGCGCTCGGCATACTTGCCGTCCATCCGGCGCAAAGACGTGCCGCGCAGCGTATCGATCGCGCCATCCGCGGCATAGGTCAGTTCCACGTCCCCCTCGATCCCCGTCCTGGCCTTGGCATCGATGGCCCGCAGTGCCGCACGCACCACGGTCTTACCGCCGGACGCCCGCTGCTCCCTGATCTCCGCGTAAGTCTCCCTGCCGAGACGGAACTCGCCGACCGCGCTGTCCGCAACCGTCTTTTCCACCAGGTCCCGGCTGACCCGGGCATTGGTGAGCGCCTGGGGCGCACGGCCGGAATCCTTTTCGCAGGCAGCGAGGACCCAGGTGGCCGCCATAAGGGCCAGGCTGAACGTAAGGAGTTTGCTGCGCTTGCTCATGGCCTCTCCGCTGCTGAATAAATCGTTAAGCTTTTCCCCGGCTTCGCATCAGGAGAGCTTTGTCCTAGCCCATCCGCTTGTACTTCAAAACCTCGCCGTTCGGATATGTCCAGGTCATCTCGTCCCGGGTGATGGCCACGGTAATGACGGGTGGCCCGCCGACGTGCTCATAGCCATCCAGTTCGACCTTAATGCGGTCCTTGTCCAGAAACGCGTACTTGCCGTGCACCAGGACGTGCCGTTCGGTGATCAAGATTTTTCCGCCTTCGAGCAATTCGACCTGGGCGGTGCCGTCATCGGTGCGCCATTTTCCCAGGCACAGATCTTCCGGCTTGGAGGTGCAGGAAACCAGAAGGGACAGCATGGCCGCCATCAGGATCAACCGGCAGATCCCAAGGCGCCTCGGTTTTTCGCTTTTCATGATGGAATTCCTTGCGTTTTTGTCCGTGGGCAGGGATTCCCCTGCCGGGCAAAATTAACCCATATTTATCCTGGACATCAAGACCGTATTTACCCGGCGCCGCCTTGAAACAGCAACCCGAACGCTCTCACGACCTCCCCGGCCGGTACACAGGAAAAATATTTCTGGCGATCGTCTTGAAAATTACCCCTCGGGAGAGAATCTTAACGTAGGATTAAATCTGCAGAAAGGAAAAGGCCGGGGATTTCTCCCCGGCCCTTTGTGTCCCCACGATGTCGCCCTGCTTACTTTTTCTTGGCAGCTTTTGCCTTCGGAGCCGCCTTGGCCTTGGGCGCCGCGGCTTTCTTTCCCCTGGCGGCACGGGCCTCGGCCAGCTTGGCAGGGAGGCCACGGTCAAGTGCCATTTGCCGACGCGTCTCGGAATAGCTCTTGGCGGCAAGGGACTGGCTGCTGGGGATGCCGAATTGCTTTTTGTACTGGCCGGGCTTCAGGCCATGGGCCGTCTTGAGGTGGCGCGTCAGGGTTTTCATCCCCTGGCCACAGATCATGCAGAAGACCTTATCTTTGCCAAAAGCTTTCTTCTTCGATACGACAGGGCCAGCTTCGGCAGATGCGGCTTCAACAGCAACAGTCTCGCCCTTCTCGAGAGCGGCCAGAGCTTGATACACGCTGGCGATCTCTGCAACAAGTTCTTCCTTGGTCATCGTGGTGCTTGAAGCATGTGCTGCCACGATCTCGGCGGCCATTTCCAGTAAGGTTGCCATTTTGATCTCCTTGAGTTTTTATGTGGTGGTGACAAAAGAATTTAAACGCAACATATGAAATATGCAAGGGGCCGCTTTAATTTTTTCAGTTTAACTTGCGTTGCGTTCAGAATTTTCTAGAAAACTCTCCGGAACAACTCATGCGGAAACTTAAGTGCAGGATGACAAACCCATTGCGAACGGCATCTTGACTGCACTGCGGCCATTTCAAAATCTTCCGCACGAAAACATCCTCAAGAGATCGGCTGGTGCGACCGTCCCGACAGGTGAATAACATTTGGTCTTCGCTCCGGATCAGGCCAAAAGAGGAAAGTTTACGAAGCGCCCGTTCTTCTGAAAGGAACTATTCCCACACGATGATTTTCTTTTTAAAATCAACGCGATACTTCAATCCACGCAAAACATCCATCCCCAGCAAGCCATCATATTCGACCGCGGGGCCCTTATGGGGAACGACAAAAACATCCATGTCACGCCTCACATGCGGCCCTACATGCAAACTATTAATTTTCACCAGGTGTGCATCGATCATCGCTCCACCAATGACCTGAACCTTAAACTTCTTTCCCTGGGCGAGATCGATCGACAGTTTGTCTGCAATGTCGGCATTTATCATGGTTTTGCTGGCCCCCGTATCCAACAAGAGCCGTATTTCAACATCATTGCCGCGATACTGAAGTTTAGCCGGGACCAAAACGGAATTTCTGGCTATGGTAACTTTTGTCGGTTCATTGTCGCTGACAACAACGGCAGGCTCTCCCATGCGAAATTCCGTATAGCCGGCCTGCGCAGAGAACGGCAGGGCCGCTACATAGAGACAGAAGAAAAGCATGCGCCACGCAATGCCTTCGATTTGCCGTTTCATCCGACGCACCTTTTCCTTGCCCCTGTAACATCTCCTCGCTATTCGACTCCCGTTTTCAAGTTATCTTCGATTTTGAGGGTGTCAAGCTCTCCTCGCCACTCCAGTTCCAGATGGCCGCTCTGGAGAGACCCTCGCCTGCAAAGGCGCTGACTGCCCTCTTCGGGACGACTCCTGCCGTCGAACAAAAGGGGTCATCCGGCCGGAAGGTGCAAAACCCGCAGAGCGCTCTATACTGTGAGTATGTTGCCGGAAAGGAGAGAGGAAATGAAACGATTCTTCTTGTTTATCAGCACCTTCATGCTGCTGGGGGTCAGCAGTTCCTGGTCGGGTGACGTCAGGATCGGGGCGGACATTCACCTTCGTCTTGGCGATCCTGCACCGACACCCTACCTGATCTCACAACCACCGCTGTTCCTTTACCCACAGGATCTGGGCTTTTATGTGGCCGTGGGGGTTCCCTTTGGCCTCTTCTATATCGACAACTATTATTACGCGCCCAGGGGAGGCGTGTGGTACGGCGCTCCCCACTACAATGGGCCCTGGTATTATGTCAAACCTGGCCATCTCCCTCCGGGATTGGTCAAGCATCGTTATCGGGACGTCATCTACATGCGTGACATCGAATACCGCAATTACACAAGGAACAGGGATCACTACCCTGGGCAGCTGCACCATCCCGACGATCGCTACACGCGCGGCAAAGGCAAGGGGCACGGCAAAGACCATGGCCGTGGTCACAAAGACTAGCCTGCTGGCTGCTTCCGGACGCGGCTCGCCTCCGTCCCGGTGACGTCCTGGTGACTCCAGGGATAACCCGGGGTTGGCAAATGCAAAGGCCGTCTCAGTCGAGACGGCCTTTGCATTTGCTGGTGCACCGTTAAGACCCTATTTGACCTTGCCCCCCTTGGCCTTGGGCAGACCCTGTCCCCCTCCGGCACCGCTGTCCTTATTTGTCTTGCCTTTTCCCTTTTCCGGATCAAGCCCCACGCTCTCTTTATTCCCCTTGCCATCCTTGCCCTTCGCATCTTGCTCTTTTGCCGCCTTGTCCTTCTCTTCTTTCCCCTTCTCCTTCACCGCCTGCGTATCATCCCCTTTGGAAGACTTCTTTTCCTTTTCCTTTTCCTTTTCATTGTCCTGACCATCACCTTCTGATTTACCGTGATCATTTCCTTGGCGCTCCTGCCCCTTGTGCTTGCCCATATCATGGGTGTCGCGCTGGAACTTTGCATTCTCATCGGCATGCTCCGTTGCCGAAGGATTCGGTGTCGGGGCTTTGGCCTCTGTCCCATGGCTGCCGCCAGACCCTTTCCCCTGAGATTTGGCCATGCTGAAGGCAGGGGCCATGATCAAAATGAAAATCCCGAGCGTCGCGACGAGCAACCTGTTCATAGTAGCCTCCTGAGAGAGTTTTTCTTCAGTTAAGCAGGTAAGTGAAGGAATGCAACGGGACTTTCCAGTTTTCACTTTAGGGGGAATCCGCAAGAAGGCAGTTAGGGATATTCTGCTGCCGGTCACTGCAGACGCAGCACCGGCATGGCTTTGCGGGAAATGCTGTCAGGGTTCCGTTCCAGGTCCGGTCCAGAGGGAAAGTTTCAGGGATGAGTCAGGGGGGTACTAGGGAGAGGAGCTACAAAGAGAAAGGCCCAACCCCATTACTGGCTGAGCCTTTGGCCTGTTGCAAATTCTACTTTTTATCTAGCTATTGGTAGAAACTCTATTTGTTGGGCAGGAATGACATGGTCTTTTTTACAATGAGGACAAGTGACTACCAAAGCGTCTGAATGCCCATGCTTAGGGAAACAGGCATAACGACTTGATAGACTATAAGTCTTCCCACAGCTTTCACATGCAATATAAATGTTATCTGATTCTGACATTTATATTTATCCACTGTCAAATAAGAAAGAATACTACTTAGCTAACTCCTTCTTCCAGTTTCTGTTGGGATCGTTTTGCACACTCTTCCACCCATTTTCTGACTTCTGTCAGTCGGAATGGCTTGGTGATGTGATGACAACCGAAGCTTTCCATAGCTTTCACAAGAGCCAGATTGACACTACAACTCATGACGGCTTTGTTGGCATCCAATGCTTTACACCCTCGCTCGCGTTGCAATCTGAAAAAGTCAAATGCACTGATAGTTGGCAACTCCATGTCTGCAATGACAACATCGGCGCAGGGAGTCTCTCGCGGACAACAGCATTTATTGTCGAGAAGGTTATGAAATATAGGGCAGGCTGAAGGATCCTTGAAGGCCATTGTGTCGTGACCAGAACCGTGAAGAAAGATTCTCAAGAGTTCACGCATGCTGGTATCTGAATCCAGAATCAAGACTTTCAATTTCATAGAGAGACCTCCTTCACTACAAATCACCTCAACAAAAAACGCTCATCTCCAAATACCGAAGACGAGCGTAATGACATTTATAGTGCTCTCTTCGGTAACCCGGCTATCTGCTTGAGACCCGTGGCTTTGCGTCCTCAGGTCGCCCTGAGTTTGCCCGTATCGGAAAAGCTGCCATTTTCAAGTGCATAATTCGCGCCTTAATCATTGGCTGCTTTTCTAACAATTTTGGTTCTGTTTTGGCTTGCGTTTGTTGCATTATATATCAAGGCGATTTTATTCAAGAAAATACCCTTTCTGTTTTTATACTATTTAGGTCATTGTTAAAAATCGTCTTTATCAGAAAGGTTGTAAAACAGGCTATTTGGCTGTCATGGGCATCAAATGACTGTTCTAGCTTTTTGACAGTGATCACCAGAAAGGGATGCCCATCTGAGTAATGATGGAGGGGAGCTACAAAGGAAAAGGCCGAGGAGGGAACCCCGGCCTTGGATGTCAGGTTGATATTGTCTCTTTAGAAATTAAAGTTTTTTTCCGCTTGCTTCTATGATAATGCATGAGCCACTACCAACATTTGCATCGTTAACATCATTTAAATATCTGACTATTCCTAAAGTTTTCCTGTTAATCTCATAGATGTAATTTAAAGAATGTAAGCTTGCCTTAAATATGACCTTTTCATCATACAAGACTGCGTCGCTTGAGATTTTATAGTCTATTGTAACACTTTTATCATGGCTTGAAGCCGCATGGTATGTGCTATTCACCATGTTTTTTTCTTCATCTATTTCGATTGTGTATAGATCGTCGAAATTACCGAATTTAATATTACATTCCAACAGTTGTGATTCAGCGCTCACCACTGCTGGCAAAGACAGTATTATCAACACCATTAAGCCTCTAATGTTTTTCATATACGTTCTTTCACCTATAACATGCTCACAGCCTTCGGCTTTTACGTGAGTATATCAAGGTCTTGACGGTTATCAAGGTGTTAGGATCCTTCCCATTCAGGGAAGTTTACGCCCCCACCCCTCCGCCCCGGACCTGCCCCGGAGTCCATCCCTCGGACCGGAGTCAAGCTATAGCTGGAAGGAGACTGCGGGGGGAGATAGCAGCAGTGGCATGGCTTTCTGGGAATTGCTGCAAGGATTCCGGACCAGGTCCGGTACGGACGGGGAAGCTTCGAGGATATCAGCTGGGAGTACTATGGAGGGGTGCTACAAAGAGAAAGGCCGAGGAGGGAGCCCCGGCCTTTGAAATAGATATTGGTTGCAAACTACTTCTTTGCAACCAATTGACGGTCCATAAGGCATGTGCCTTTTACTCGATATTTGGCATAACCGAACACAAAACTGAAAAATTCACTCTCAAGAACACCATCCAGCAAACCCACACATCCCGGGACCTTTTCGATAGCGTCGTCCATGGCCTCTTTTGCATTCGGGACACCAAGAGGAAACACTACAATCGCTACGGTATCTTCCCCCACAACTCTTTCACCCCGAGAGAAGTCCGCCCCCCTCGATAAATCTATGTTTTTCGAGGAAATGATCGTAAAGTCCGTCAACCTTTGCGCGCAACCCGTCAAGCCACTTAAAGCAACGGCAATACAACAACATAGCACAATTTTTCTCACAACAACCCCCTTAATTGAATTTCTTCTGTGATTACTAGTGTTTATGTTGCCTGTCAACTTATATTTAAGCACTACTAAAAAATCACTTATAAATCATTGACATATCTCCATGAGCTAATTGACACTCCCGAACAAATCCTCCACCGCCCCGGACCTGCCCCGGAGCCCACAGGGATGGACCGGAGGAGGTATAGCCTGCAACGACACTGGGGTAGATCTTCAGGAAGGGACTGCAAAGAGAACTCTCCGGACCGGACCTGGACCGGAGGGCAAAAACACAAAGGCCGCCTCTTTTGAGACGGCCTTGCTATTGATGGTCGGGGCGAGAGGATTCGAACCTCCGGCCCCCTGCTCCCGAAGCAGGTGCGCTACCAGGCTGCGCTACGCCCCGACATACGTTCCGCGGAAACAACGGAGGGGATAGATAGCACGAACCGCAGCGAAACGCAAGGGGTTTACGGCGGCGGCGCCCCAATCTGGTAAACTGGTGGCAAGGACTGAACGTCGGGAGGCCCACTATGATCAGAGTGCTGTGGATGGCCCTGCTTGTCGGGCTGTGGTACGCTGTTGCGGCATCGGCCATGGAGATCACCTCGGTGGTGCCAAGTCGCGCCGCCCCCGGAACACGCGTGGTCGTGACCGGCGGAATCTTCTCGCCGCAGAGCCGGGTTTATCTTGGCGAGCAGGCCGTCGTCCCGCTGCAGCTGCTCGCACGCCAAATCGAGTTTGCCGTACCATCGGTGGCGCCGGGAGACTACTCGCTGACCGTCCAGGACGAAGCCACCAGCTCCCTCCAGCCGTTTCGCTTCGAAGTGGTCGCCCCACACCCGCAGATCACTTCTATTACGCCGGGTGAGCTCGATATCTGCAGCGATGAAGCCGGGCGCCTGGTCCGGGTCACGGGGCTGAACTTCCGCCCGGGGGCGCAGTTGCTGCTCAACGGCAATGCTTTCGTCAGCCGGGCCATCGACCCCGGCACCCTGGAGTTTCGCCTCCCCGAGCTGCAGGCCGGGGCCTACGGCGTCGAAGTGCGCAACCCTGAGGGGATCTCGTCGCTGCCGCACTCCCTGTGGATCAACAACACCCCGGAGATCACCTCGATCGAGCGCGGCGAGGACGCCGTCAACCATTACGAGATGATTATCCGCGGCAAGAATTTCTTCTTCAACTCGATCCTGTTGGTCAGGGAGCCCGACGCCACGGCCGGCAGCACCGGCACCCGGCAGCTGACCTACTACGCCCATCGGCAGGCGCCCCTCGCCCCCGGCGGCCTGTCGGCGAAGGGTGAGGGCTTAAGTTACAGCGACTGCCGGACGCTGGTCTATGTGCGCTACCCGAGCAACTTCCAGGACAAGGAGCTGAGCGTGCAGGTGATCAATCCCGATGGCAAAAAAACCGCGCCCTATGCCGTATCGCTGCCATGATCGCCGCCCCGCCAAGCCCATCGACCCAATCGCACCCGGCCGTCTTCGACGCCCACGTCGACATGCTCTACGCCCTGCAGCAGCCGGGCGCACCGGCCTATGCCTCCAGCTCCTACACCCCGGACAGGTTGGCCGGCGGCGGCGTCAGGGTCGCCACCAGCGTCCTGTATTGCGCGGATGAGCACAACGGGCCGGGCGCCTCGGCGCACCTCGCCAGCCTGCTGGCCGAGGAACAGCACCTGTTCGCCGCGCTCCCCCTGCTGCAAACCGGCACCGACCTGCAGAGCGCCTGGCAGGGCGACGGAGCCCCGGGGCGGCTGCGCCTGCTGGAAAATGCCGATGCCCTCCTGGAGTTCGGCGTGGCGGCGGCCGTCGCCGCGG
>Ga0209725_1001388_pt1 | contig 13687 bp, 9 predicted proteins | sample I18A1metaG_FD_184145 | JGI IMG/M metagenome (GOLD analysis project Ga0209725, IMG submission 184145) | Lake sediment bacterial and archeal communities from Gulf of Boni, Indonesia to study Microbial Dark Matter (Phase II) - ​I18A1 metaG... | ecosystem: Environmental > Aquatic > Freshwater > Lake... | reverse complement strand
TGCTTCTCTAATGGCTTCTCTTCTATCAGTCGCCAATTGATGAGCCAGTACGCAGATACTCATGGCTGCTCTTACTGAAGCCCCTCTTCTGATGTCCGCGTGAGCCCTAGTGGCTCGAACCAGCTTAACAATAGAGCCGATAAGCTGTAGATCATCGATGCCCGTATGCGTCTGGACGATAGCTACTTCTTCATCTTCGCTTTGGTAGTTGAGAGTCAATAGTTCAAATCGATCTCGCAGGGCTTCTGATAGAACGCTGGTTGCGATAAATTCACGTGGGTTCTGAGTTGACACTACTATGAAGCCGTTCCCTGCCACTATCGTACCGATCTTTGGAACCTCGATCTTCCCCTCATCCATTGCAGGTAGAAGGACGTTTTGAACCCCTTCTGGCATGCGGTTCAACTCGTTTATGAAGAGGACGCCGCCGGACTCCATAGCGAGTGCAAGTGGACCCGGAATAAATGCGTCTTTAGAATATCCATTTTTGATCACCAGAGGAGGATCGAACCACCCTGTCAATTTCTGTTCGGTATACCGCTCGTCACCGTCAACCCGATAGAAGGGTCTGCCCAGATGTTTCGCCACAGCCTCGGCAAGAACGGTCTTACCAACCCCGACAGGTCCTTCGATGAGAAGATGCTTACCTGCTCTAACCGCTACCAGCGCTCGTCGTAGCTCGATCTCCCTTCCAATTATCCCGAACTTGCTCTGAATAGCGCGGACATCTTCAGTCAAGGCATTTCTCTGATCAAAATGGATAGGGACTTTATATAAACGGTTGCCTCAATGAGTCTCAGGAATCGAGTCCCTCACAAAGCTATTTACATTTGCGTTCCATATGTGAGCCGATGGTTCAATTGAAGAAGACGACTCTCGAGTCTGACTCGGTTCAGCTTCAGAAGCTTGCGCTCGCGGTTGGGGCTAGTAGAGCTGCAACAATCGAGTCGAAGCGAATCGTGACAGATGAGAGGGTTCAACTGAAGTGTAGATACCCACCTTGTCGACATTACGGTGGAAACTTGATGTGCCCGCCGTTCACACCCTCCGCAAGCCGATTCAAACGATGCCTTTCGAGATATAGAAGCGCAATTTTGGTTGAGGTGGAGGATAGGGTTCCTCAGAGCATTAAACGCAATCTATCTAGCGAGAAGCGGTATGCGGAGTTGATAAAGAACGAGAGTTTCCTGAAGAGATATGATAGGTGGCATGTGAAGGTTTGGAGGAGGCTTCATAAGGTTGTCTCTGAGATTGAAAGAGAGGCGTTCCGGAGAAACTACTACTTCTCTCTAGGACTTGGGGCTGAGCATTGCGCGCTCTGTCAAAGATGTGATGTAGAAAGACCATGCAAGAATCCTCTTATGGCGAGACCGTCCATGGAAGCGGTTGGGATCGATGTCCATAAGACTGTCAAGAACGCGGGCTTAACGTTACGATGGAACCCCTATCACACAATACATCTATATGGGCTTGTATTGATCGGCTGAAGGTAGCTATCTGCCCGAAGATTTCAAAAATCCCACATATACCTAGGCATTCCGCTTCGAGGCTTCTTGGACGATGCTATTGATTTCGCGCGCTCTTCTGCGTTCTACTCTCAAATCGTGTACAAGGCTCTAACCTGCCTCTGCTTTCCCTGAAGATTAGATTAAGCCTCTGAAGTCAAGGTGAGGACGCTACTGCCGATGGCGGTATAGGTGAGACATATGTGATGCTAGCATAGGGAACCACTGCGATTTTTGCGTTTTCTCCATGTGTTCTCAGCGATTCATTAATGGCTTCTCTTGGAGACGAAACGTAGCCCATCCCGATTTCCTCTAACTCACTTTCGCTCATGCCCTTCGTCAAGACTTTAATCGAAAATCGCTGCATCATCCATGAGAACTGATATAGGATGCATGACTCAAAAGAGGGCACCTCGTTTTTCACAGTCATATCCAATATTTCCTTCGGCTTCGGAAGGCGAGTTAGCCAGTCTCTATAGAACTCTATCTCCTTGCCTATGCCCTCATACAAGCCTCTATGACACGATGATACTAGTATGACCGTTCCCCGCTCCTTGACGACGTTTTCAACCGTAGCAAAAGTTCGTGAAGCGCTCTGATACAGACTCACCTCATACTCCACGAAGCCAGGTCCAGCTATGACGATGTCCGCCCTTTCCGGAACAGTCGTTTTCATCGCGTCTTTCCCAAATTCGACACCTTGCCTATGAACATTCTGCGGATGGCCCGCAAATGCCTGCATGACTTCTTTCCGTTCATTGAGCGAAACGTTGATTGCGAAATCCAGTTTGGCTCTAGCTGCGCAGTCATCTATGTCTTTGCGTACAAAGTTATTTTCGACTATGCCGCCCATCGCTCCCCTATCTAGACTTTCGAAGTTCTTCACAAACAATGCGTGGTTCTGTTCAATGCTCTTTCTGCTGGAGACCCCGGGCATCACTGTTTTCCCACTGCCGCACCATCCTGAGAGCATGCAAGGCATGATAGCTCCAGTGACGACCTTTAGGTCAGCGTCCGCGAAGGTCTTGTTTACTTGGACTTCTGTGCCGAGCTGAGTCTTTCCGAATTTACTTATGTTTGCTCGATCCTCCGGGTTGTGGTTTACTACTCTGTAACGTTTCGCGGCCTTCTCGCCAATGTTCCTTTTGATTTCTTCTTCTGTGTTTTGCCTGTGCATGCCTGTGGCAATTATTACCGTGATGTTCGCATCCTTTACACCGGATTCTTCTAATTCTCCAAGTACTAAGGGGAGGATCTTGGAGTTTGGCACAGGCCGTGTGCTGTCCGTAACCGCTATAGCCACTTTACTCTCAGGTCGAGCGAGCTCAGATAATTTCTTGCTACCTATTGGATTGGCAAGGGCTTTCTTGATCGTCTGTAGGTCATTTCTTATTCTTCTTACCTTAGGACGGGCGACGACCAATAGGTTCTTTTTGGGTATGTCGAACTCTATTCTTCGTCCTCTGTAAGGAACTGAAACTTTCATAAAGTCACCCAAAACTTCATGTTATAACGCTCGAAAAATAAAAAGGGTACTCACTAGAAAACTTCTTGATCTTTCTAGTTCGCGTTAAAGCATAGATTCATCGACACCGGCTGCCGGAAACCGCAGCTTCTTTTCCATTCGGCCTTGGAAAACTCTAAAGCCCTATGCTCATCTAATACCTACTCTTTGAGATGAAGAAGATGAGAGTTGGACTTGACGGTGGGCAGCTAAGAATTCTATCGTCTGATGACTTGCACGATATTTATCTCGCGATACTCAACGCTCTTGAAACGCATGGGGTGAAGATTGAACACGAAGGCGCTCTAAACCTTTTGAAAGAGGTTGGCGCGAAAGTTGACTTCAAAGCGCAAACGGCTTGTTTTCCTGAGTATATTGTTGAGGAGTCGCTTAGAAAAGCGCCAAAAAGCGTTAGGCTATGCGGCAGAGACAAGAATCAAGATTTTGTGATAGAAGGGAAGAAAGTTTACTTTGGGAGCGTTGGTGGCGCAATAGTCCTTGCGGACAGAGATACGGGAGAGAGAAGGATGAGCAGAACCGAGGACATGGCTGAAACAGCGAAGATCTGTGACGCTCTAGAGAATATTGACTACTCGATGGGTCTATACACGCCACTAGATGCTCCACGCGATGTTCAAGGCTTGTACGAGCAGGATGCAGTTATGTCTAACACAGTGAAGCATTCGATCATCTTTGCCTACCATGGTGCAGAGGTAGCGCGGAAGCAAATAGAGATAGCTAAACTAATAGCAGGTGGAGAGGAAGAGCTGAGAAAGAGACCGATAGTCTCCATGTATGATGAGCCAGCTTCACCGTTTATAGTTGGCAAGGAGTATGTTGAGGCCTTAATAGAATGGACCAAGGAAGGTTTGCCCATCATATATGCGCCGTGCCCAATGGGCGGAGCTACAGCGCCCATAACCTTAGCGGGGGAAGTGGTTTCAGGGATGGCGGAATCTATTGCTGGCAATGTTATAGCGCAGTTTACTCGGCCGGGTACGCCGTTCATATTCGGTTTTGTGCCTCTGATCATGGATATGAGAACGACATTGTGTTCTTACGGTGCTCCTGAGGACATTCTACTTGGCATAGCGCAAGCACAGTTGGCGCACTACCTAGAGATACCGTTGTGGGGCACTGGGGGGTGTACTGACTCGAAGACCTTGGATGCTCAGACGTTCGTTGAGGCTTCCATGAACCTCACGACCGCCGCACTTTGTGGTCAAAACTTGATCCATGATATAGGACTCATCGAGTCAGCGAAGGGCGGCAGCCAAGAGCTCATCGTGATTTGTGACGAGATAATTGGAATGCTCAAGAGAATCTTGCGAGGAGTCACCGTTGACGATGAAACTCTTGCAGTCGAAGAGATAAAAGAAGCAAAGCACGGCGGGTCCTTCCTAGGACTCAAACATTCGTTGAAACACTTCAGTAGGGAACGTTATGTCACGCAGCTAATGGACAGAACCTTCTCGTATGAATCGTGGAAAAAATCCGATGGTAAAACCTTAGTTGCAAAGGCTGGAGAAAAGATTGAGAAGATACTCAAAGAGCATCAGGTGGAGCCAATACCTAGAGATATTCGAATGCAAATCGAAAGAATTAAGAAGAACGCTATTAAGCGTTAGAAGGAGGCGGAGATATTGTCAAAGGAAAGTATCTACGAGGAATTAGCAAACTCTGTATTGAGTTTTGACGCAGATAAAGTGGTTCAAGCCTCAAAGAAAGCCTTGGAAGCGAAACTCGATGCCACAGAGATAATTGAAAACGGGCTGGCTGAGGGACTTAAAACAGTTGGGAAGAAGTTTGAGGATGGAGAACTTTTTCTCATGCACTTAGTTGCGGCAGCCGAGGCTGTGAAGAAAGCTCTATCGGAAGTTCTGGAGCCAGAGCTGATCAAACACAAAGCTGAGAGGAAGACCCTTGGTAAAGTGGTGATCGGCACAGTGGCAGGCGACATACATGACATCGGCAAAAATATCGTAGCAGCTATGCTATTCGCAGGCGGTTTCGAAATCCATGATTTAGGTAAAGATGTACCTGTAGAGGAGTTCATGAAGAAGACGAAAGAGATCAAGGCGAACATTGTAGGTGCATCGGCTCTTCTAAGCACAACTTTGCCGGTTCAACATGAAATCGTGAAAGCATTGGTTGCTGAAGGAATACGTGACAAGGTGAAGGTCATGGTGGGTGGAGCCCCTGTTACAGAGGAGTGGGTGCGTGAAATAGGCGGAGACGGCTATGCAGAGAACGCCGTTGAAGCGGTCAAGGTAGCTAAGACGCTCTTGAACATTAAAGATTAGGTTACGCCTCAAGGGATGGCAGCTGCACCTTCTCACAAAGAAAGGCTTTTGGTTCTTTGCACCTACTCCCTGAACTTACTCGCCGGTTATCCGGCCTTCATACATCTTCTCCAGCAGCTCTGTGACATTCTCTGTCGTTAACTTTCTGGGGTTGTAGGTTTGCAGGTAATAGTAAGATTGGCGTTCTTCGACGAGGTATTTCGTGAACTTGGGAATGTCACCTTTCGGAAAACCGACTTCCTTAAGCGAAACGGGTAGTTCCAAATCCTTTACCAGATCTCTTGTGGTCTGAACTGCCAAAATGGCGGCGTCGCGCTTTGACAGGCCATGCACATCCAACCCCATGTACTCCGCCACCATCGCAAGTCTCTCTATGCATGCCGGCATGACGTAGTCCATCATGTAAGGGGTAACTAGAGCGCAAGCAACTCCATGAGGCACATTATACATCGGTCCCAACGACTCCGATATGCAATGGCCTATATTCGCGCCAGCGGGCGTTGCTCCCATTGCGAGTCCTCCCATCAATGCCGCAAGCGCCATGTTGTATCTAGCCTCTAGGTTGTCTCCCCAGTAGTATGCGGTCCTCAAGTTTTGGACAGCCAACCTTATTGATTGCAGCCCGAACATGTCAGAGAACGGTGAGAATCCAAGGGATAACACGTTTTCCATCGCATGGGCTATGACATCCATGCCGCTCGCGGCTGTCTGTTTCGGTGGACATGTGATCACGTTCAGCGGATCAATTATCGCCGTATCCGCCAATACCTTGGAACTTGTTATATAGTTCTTGACACGCTTCTCGTCAACGATCACAGCAAACACAGAGACCTCACTGCCAGTTCCAGACGTCGTAGGCATCAAAATCTTCGGCAGAGACTTCTCTTTGACGCGATCTTCGGTGTAGGCCATGTAGTCTTTGACGTCTCCTAGATTCGTTGCCATTACTGCTGCCGTCTTGGCGCTGTCCATTACAGCTCCTCCACCGACGCCGACTACGAGAGAGTATTTACGCTCCCTCGACTTCTCAGAGACCTTTCTCATGCTTTCTAGCGTCGGCTCCGCTGTAAGTTCATCGTAGACATCAACCCGCAGTCCTTCCTTTTCTATGATTTCTCTAATCCTGTTCGGTATCCCGGCTTTCACGACGCCTTTGTCTGTAAGTAACAGGACGGGTTCTTTTCCTATCGCTAACCTCTTTACTTCGGAACCGACGGTCTTAGAGGAGCCAGCGCCGTAGATCAGCGTACCGACATTCATGAAATAACTGGTTCTTGCTGCTGGAAGAACGTAGCTCTCAATACTCATAACATACTTCCCGGCTTAAGCTAACCAGCCCACTTTCTATTAAAATGTGTGACCAAAACTCCGAATGACGACTACTACAACCAACATATTCTTCCTCTAGAAGTTCACAACGATTTCCACGCGAGCTTCCTTAGCTTCAATCCTTTACTGAAATTGGCTCCCAGATTCCGAATCCGCCTACCGTCTCAGGTCTCTCGACGATATTGTACCATACTCTCTTCGTTCCTATTTTAGACCTCATCTTCCACTTCAACGATTTCGGCTCCTCCTCGATCAGCTTTAGCAGGAGATCTAGCTTTCTAATTATATTTTCTCTATCCTTTTCTATGAGAACGTCTGGCTCTATCCCTACTTTCTTCCCGACCTCGTCTAATCTTTCCATAAGGTCTCTGATTCTCCTAAGGTTTGTAGTCGCGGTATACCAAAATCCCCAATCGCTAGCTAGAAGCTGTGCTATATAAGATCCGTTTACCTCGTCCTCTCCGTTACCTACATCGTGTGCCTTCAATAAGATTAAGCAATCTTTCAAATCCTTTTCACTGAAAGCCTCCCACATCTGAATCTTTTCGAGGAGCAAATCCGCTAACGGCACCGTCGGGTAGTCAAGTTCGAGTCTTCCTCTAAAGTCCAGCGGATGATTTGCTACAAGTAATTTGTCACGGAATAAATCGACATAGAACCATCCTCTCGGATGATAGTAGATTTGTCTTTGGGAGTATGCAGAGGGTAGGGTCGTCGTCCTCATCACATAACCCTCTTCAGCCAAGAGCCTCTCAGCGTTTCCCTTATACTTACTGTACGACATCAGGTCTATGTCGCTGTATTCCTGTCCCTCGCTACCCGTTCCAGTTCTCTTAAGTTTTATCGCAGTGTCCTTCGCTTCAGGGCTATGGATTGCGATTGCCAGCCCACCCAAGATCCGCAGTGGAATCCCCCTTTTATCAGCAGCTTCAACGAGCCTCGTGCTCTCGTTTACGAAAACTTCAGTCGGAACCAGCCCTCCCCACTCTTCCGGTAGCTCTCTCTTAAATTTCCTAAAATCGTAGACCCAAGCCATGAATTTAGATTAGATGAGGACTGCTAAAAAATGTTAGTGCCGGTCTCTTCATTCAGTTGTCTCTTTTACTCTTCCCCCTCTTCTCTTTCTACCCCTAGTCCAATCATTGCTCTGAAGGCTTCTTTCCAAAAATATGCGTGTAAAATGAGGGTCATAATAAACAAGAGAGCAAAGCGCAGCAAACGGCGCGAGAGAATCTGAAATTAGATATTCAGAGTCCAGATGGATGACGGTCTGGCTCATAGAAAAGTGAAACTGGCCGAGTTTTTCGAATAGAGGATTTGAGGTTCAACCAGTATGAAATCTGAGCGTTAGATTAGACGGCTCTAAGTCGATTATTACTGCTGAAAGCCAACCCTCGGCATAGCTGCTCCCAGGATTCACGGCGATTGTCTTCCCTATTTTTCTCTCGCCTCTAGATTCATGTATATGTCCGTGTAACGACAATGGAGGTTGATGTCTTTCGATAACGGTTCTGACCGCCTTACTGCCTACCGGTATCATTGAATGCCCCGCATATTTGGGTCTTAGGTCTTTATCCAGCTCCGGAGCTTCATCCACGCCTGAATTATACGGAGGTGCATGAAGGTTGAAGATGCAACAGTTCATATCTTCTACTTTCGAGATTATTTTCTCAAACATTCTTTCCAACTGTTCTTCATCGGCTTCGCGATATGTTTTCCAAGGCGTCGGGTTTGTCCAACCGCTACTTATCATCGTGTAGTGATCATCGATATCGAGTTTCTTGCCTTCAGCGTGAATTATCGCCTTGGACTTCTTCCATACTTCATCTATTTCGAAGGGATCATCGTTTCCAGGACATACGTAACAAGAAACCTCTCTGTCGAGAAGTCTTTTCTCGGCTATTTTGATCCATTGCTCAATCCTTTCTTTCATTAGATCTTTGAAGAGGCGCTGAGTTAGTCCACGCGGGTCGTCTGCGTTCTGTATGTCCTGCAGCTCTTTCTCAGTCAGGATGTATGGATAGTAACCTAAATTGGATAGTAAATCGATCATTTCTTCTACCTCTTCTTTGCCCTTCAAGACGTTACCTTTTTTGCCGAGTGATATGCATCTATATGTACCATCGTTCTTCTCGACTATGGGAACAACAGCTTTCCCAGTCGTATCCCCTCCGCACACGAGGACGTTTGCATCAAAGAATTTAGCTGCACTGATGAATTTTTTCCAGCAAACATTCGATCCATGAATATCGGTAGCATATAATATGCGCGTCACACCTTCTTTCCTGCGTGTGATGGGGCCTTTGAGTTCTCCGGCCATTTCTAGGTTAAGGCTACGTATCCAATCTTGGATCCAGCTCTTGATACCCAAAGTATATTCCATCTCGTGATATGTCTACATGCTCTATTAATCTTAAATATATTTCAATGCAATTTAGTTGTGAGGAAAATAGTAATGAAAGCAAGTGAACTGTTTCTTAGACCTGCTACTGGCTTGATTCGGGAGTGGTCGGCTTACGATGCGTGGATATACGCCTTTCTCTCTGTGAACTTGGTAACCCTAGGGTTCTACATATGGACGTTCAATTCGTTCATCCCAGCGGGAAATCCAGTCTTGGCAACCATAATAGCGATGGTTTTTCTAACACTACAAAATGTCGTGTTTGCGACCTTAATCTCCTCCATTCCTCGTGTTGGAGGAGACTATGTGTGGCAGAGCCGTATACTGGGAGGTTTCTGGGGTTTCTTCCTATCATGGCCTGGATGGGTTTTTTGCCTCTGGCTATGGGTTCCGATCTACGGGAATATGCTCTCTTGGTTGCTTGCGTCGCCGCTATGTGCTCTGGCAGGGAATATTGACCTTGCAATTTGGTGGTGTTCACCAATGGGGCTCTTTACCTCCTCAATGATAGTCATAGCCTTCGTGTTCTTCTTTGTCGGCGTCGGAATGAAGTTATATGCCAGAATACAAAAGTGGTTGTTCTATGCCGCCCTCATCGGAATGGTGCTGTTTATAATATCGTTCTTAACCTCAGGCATTGCCAATTTCGTTTCGGTTTTCGACTCCTATATGGCAAAGTGGCTGCCCGCGGAGGGGATTACATACCAAGGATTGGTGGACTTTGCGTTACACGATCCGGAGTGGGGTGTAGGAGAGTTTGCTCCGTTAACCGGCACCGCGACGGGCCCAAGCTTCGCTTTAATTCCAATGTTACTATTCTGGATCATGTGGCCGGTTTGGGGAGCTACGCTTTTCGGTGAGGTAAGAGGGGCTGGTGATTTTGGCAGGGTATTCAAAGTTTTCCAGTGGGCTCTCATCCTCGGTGGGGTAGGGGCTATAGGACTTTGGGTACTTTTCGCTAATACCATGGATTGGACCTTCTATCAATCCCTTAGCTACTCCTACTATGTAGGGTCGGGATCGTTGCAATGGCTCTCTTCTCCCCCATTGCTTGCTGCAATGCTCCTAGGGGGCGGGCCCCTTGGTATGCTGATGGTTATCTTGATGTCTGGATGGTTCTTCGCATGGTCTGGCACGGTCTTCCTCTCCTCCACACGTGTGATCTTCGCATCGGCTTTCGATCGAGCGTTCCCGAAGCCGTTCGCAGACGTCAAGTTTCGCTTCAACACGCCCATCAACGCTTTGCTCTTCATGTCGCTGCCATCTGTAGTGCTCACGATCTTCTATTTCTTCATCCCCGGGTGGTCCGTATTGACGCTCGACGCGACATTTGCCATAGCGATAGCGTACTTCGGATCAACATTTGCTTGTATGCTCTTTCCACTTCGAAGGCCTGGGCTTTTCAAGAGAAATCCTGTCGCTAAGTACAATGTCGGGCGCATACCGCTGGTTTCCATATTGAGCGCTATCTACATTGTATTCCTGCTCTACGTCTTCTGGCTCTGGGCGGTGGATCCGATCTATGCGGTTAATAATCCATACTCGGCTGGTTTCATGATCTTCATGTACGTACTCGCCGCGGCTATCTATTTCTTCTTCAAGTACTACAGAAAGAAGAAAGAGGGCATCGAACTCGATAGGGTCTTCGAAGAAATACCTGTAGAATAAACTCCCAACTTTTTTACTTTGCTTTTAGTGGCTAAGTAGGTTCTTCAGCCACCCCTCGTTCTATCGCTTTCTCTGGGGTTAAATACCACCCAGCTTTCTCCCCTATCAAGGACCGAAGCTTCCATCTTGCAGATTTTGGATTTGCTTCAATCTTAGCACGCAAATCATCGAGCCTCCTTTGTATCGCTTCAACATCGATAGGTAGCTTAACCTCCGCCAAATAGTTTTTCGTTCGATGTATGCTCATAGTTACGGTCTTACTTAATCCCCAGTCTTTACCACATAGATCTGCGATGTAGTCCGGATTTATACGTTCAGCGTCTCCTACACCCAAAGGATGATCGTTCAACAACGCGATCGTATCCTTTATATCCCTTTCACTGGCTTCCACGATTTGCAATTTAGACAGCAACAAATCTTCCAGAGGAATAGTCGGGTAAAATGCCTTTAATCGTTGCCTTAAATCCCACCTATGACACATCTCAAAAAAATCTAGTATGTAGTCTATTTCTCTATTCTTCTCTGGATCAAAGTACATTGCCCGATTAATCCGAACGATGTTATACCTCTCGTTTGGCACATACCCCATATCTTTCATGAATTGATCAATGTCAGCAAATTGACTTTTGAGGCCTGCAAAATCGATGTCTCTATAATCCCTCTTGAACGGCTCTTTTCTTGCGGTTTCACAGTGGTGCCAAATAGCTAAACCGCCAATTAAACGGATGGTCAAACCTCTTCTCCTTGCCTCTTCAAGGAGACGCCCCGCTTCCTTAATGGGGTCTCTGTTTATTGCCGTCTGCACTGACACCAACTCCAACAACGACTTCTCTCAAAACCTTCCCGCTTCACTCCAGCGGCTCAGTAGCTGACAGCAAAGCAAATGAGCTTCTTAACTTTGTCATAATTATGAAGTCATTCAAATGGTCAGCATAATAAACTTTGCACCAAGTCGCATGGATGCACTTATTCCTAACGAGGTAAGACAAAAATCACTGCAGGACAAAAAGCTATAGCAAGATCAGAGAGATGATGCATTTCTACAATTGAAGTTGAAAATCTACGTGGATGATGAAGGATATACTGCAAAAAGTGTTTCCTTAGCGCAGGCATTGCTGATAGCTCTCCCAGACGATCGAACAGTCTTATGTCGGCGTGCATAGGTCTTCGAGAGGAAGTTAACTCTTGAGGTCTTTAGCCATGTCTTCTAGCCCCAGCTCAGTTAACTTCTGTCTTGTCGGTATGCCGTTCTTATCCCACCCTCTGGCTTCATAGTACCAGTCTAGTAGCTTGTTGAAATCTTCATCTGTGACCTTGTGACCTTTAGCCGGGCCTGATGGCAGCGGCTCCTTGAAACGTTTCGGTATAGTTGAGTCGGCTTTTCTGTTTATACCCTCTCTCATGTTGAACATTCTTATTACGTTCCAAATTCTCTCTCCGTACTTCAGCAGCTCTTTGTAGTTAATGTTCCAGCCTGTTGCCGCAGATGCAAGAGCAGCGTAAGTGTCGTTTGATATCCCAGATCTGCTGAACTCACATACAGTCAGCGAGTATAGGGCGCTCAGATGGTCCTGCTCCCATCTTACGCACTGAGACTTCTTGGGCTCGATCGACAGTCTATCAAATGCTGGACCGAATGGCCATGAGTATCCGCTTATCTCATAGGATATGGGATATGCTTTTTCATGATCGCATCCTCTGTCCGATGTTGCGAGTGCCAAGCCCATCGTTGGAGAGCCCCTCGGTGGCCAGGCTGGTGTCTCCATCTTCTTCATGTGTATAGCCAGCTCCTCCGAGCCCTTCCCAATCCTCTTGGACGCTCTAGCTACACCTTCACCTAGAATATTTCCGATGCCTCTCCTCTCTCCTATCATCTTGACCAGCTCGATCTGGGCTTCCCAGTTTCCAAACTTCGCGTCCAAGCCCCCTAGATCCCTCTTCTTCAGGATCCCCTTCTCGTAGCATTCCATAGTCCATCCGATGATGTTGCCTGTGCTTATTGAGTCGAGCCCATACTTGTCGCAGAGCACTGTGGCGTAGGCTACAGCCTCTAGGAAGTCTATTCCGCAGTTGGAACCCATCATACCTGTGGTTTCATACTCCACTATGTCGGTCGGCGTTCCAGCCCATGGTCCTCTTCTGATTTTTCCAATCTTTGTGCAATGAATTGGGCATGCGAAGCAACCGTACTCTCTAGTCCAGAGGAATTTTCTTTGGCTTGTATCGTCTAGAGCGCTTGCAGCTTTGTCGTCCACTCCATCGTAGAAGTTGCGGCTGGGATAGAGGCCTTGGCTACTTGCAAAACCCACGAAGGATGGAGTTCCACCCTTCATATAGGCTATCGAGTCGTTGCTTTTCGCTATTTCCTCACGAGCCTTCCAATAGGCTTCGTCGAAAGCCTTCGGGTTAGCGGCTGTGATCTTTCCGCTACCCCTGACGGCTACAGCCTTTAGGTTTTTAGATCCCATAACGGCCCCGGTTCCGCATCTCCCAGCGTGTCTATGCGGGCTAGAGTCGACTAGGGCGAACCTGACCCTCTTCTCTCCTGCAGGTCCTATGCATGCAACTTTGATGGATTTGTCTCCTAGTTCCTCAAGGATCCTATCTTGAGCTTGGTACGTGTCCAAGCCCCAGATCCCCTTCGCAGACCTTAGCTCGACGTTGTCATCGTCCACCCAAAGGTAGACGGCTTTGACGGCCTTTCCTGTAATCACGACTATATCGTATCCCGCGAACTTCAGCTCCGGTGAGAAGTCTCCGCCAGCATAGGAGTCTGAGAATAGCCCCGTCAAGGGGGACTTTGTCACTATGCAGTATCTGTTTGTTGGCGCCATGGTTCCCGTGAGAGGGCCTGTACAAAAGATAACAGGATTCTGAGGGCTAAAGGGGTTTAACTTTCGAGGAAGCATATTGTAGAGAAGCCTCGCCCCGAAACCTTTTCCACCCAGATACTTCTTTGCGAAGTTCATGTCGAGAT
>Ga0209725_1001387_pt1 | contig 13692 bp, 11 predicted proteins | sample I18A1metaG_FD_184145 | JGI IMG/M metagenome (GOLD analysis project Ga0209725, IMG submission 184145) | Lake sediment bacterial and archeal communities from Gulf of Boni, Indonesia to study Microbial Dark Matter (Phase II) - ​I18A1 metaG... | ecosystem: Environmental > Aquatic > Freshwater > Lake... | reverse complement strand
TAATAGGTACACACCCTTAGGGTTCTTCGAAAAGATTTTTTCTCCAGTTATTTCGTCGATTGATGGTATGGCGACCTCATTGCTTGCAGGTATGAAGACCATCCCTTCCTTACACCCTTCCGTATATTTAGGAGGGAGATGCAAACCTTTCCCTTGACATGCCTCTTCGCTAAGTATCTTGTCAACTGCTATGAGCGATGGAACTACGGTCGGGTCTAGGAGCTTCGCTTTCACATAAGCCACTGGCTTTATGAAAAAGAATAGGGCGCCCCAAAAAGTGAGGCCTAAACCGATGAAAGCTAGAATAGATGAGAAAAAGACGATTGATGATATCAGGCCGACTGCGCCTAATGTTAAGAGCGAAGACGCTATTATGAGGGGCCCAACCCTCTGTTTTCGAAACTTCAGCCTCAGAGCTTCTTTTTCACTTTCAAGTTGCTGAATCTTGCGGATCAAAGCTCCAGCTTCGACATTTGGGATTTGGGAAACTGCTTCAATTAGCGGAGTGGGTTTCGGCTTTTCAAGTTGTTTTGGCATAATGAAAACCTGGATTTTTTCTTTCATACTTATCATAGTGTTCCCGAAAAGTTTCAATATGAGCTTCGGTCTTATTAGGTTCCGATTTCTTGGTTCGCCTTCTAATGTTAGCGATCGGATTCCTCTCTGTGATGACAATTCAGCGCCGCATATCCTACAAAATCGATCACGTTGATCCGCTTTAGCGCCACATCTCTGGCAGTAGCGCGGAGATTTAGTAGTAGTCTTCCAGTGACTAGGCAGAGGTATTCCTTCCAGGAGCATCCTCGTATTGTTCTTCCTATTCCAAAGGGAACGGATTTCCCTACATTTCTATTTCTAAATGGTCTTGCCTGTCAATGAGGAGCCAGCACACATACCAAGGCTAGGCTCATCGATATTGATCAAAAGAGAGCAGTCAGAAATTGCATGAGAATCGGTAAGTTCTGAGCGATATCGGTGAATACGCAAGTAGTGACTTTTGCCGGTGCTTCCTTGATCAGGTTTCCGCGGCCGGCAACCGAGGAGAACCCGTTACAAGGAAGAACCAGCAAGGTAATACTTCTTTTTGGGAGGAATAAGTCTTTTCATCCATATGATTCTGCGCGTTTGTATAGTACGATGGGAAAGATCGATTGCGAAGAGTCTATAGATATGTGCCACAGAGAAGCACTTGCGTATGTCTTGATATGTCAAGAAGCTTATCTATGTGCTCAGGTGTATAATCGATATGGCGGAGTAGAAGAAATTAGACCGGTTGGAGGTGCACTGTTTTGAGATTTCAAGATCTTGTTCATGGGAGGTGTATATGGACTTAATTCAGTGTTATCCATACTTCTTGTCGTTGGTTACACTTGACTGAAATTGTTCGTGTAGCCTCTGGATAGTGTGAAGAGAGGAAGCAACTCTTTCTCTCCAATTCAAATTCCGCGGCCGGCAACCGAGGAGAAAAAGCGTGAAAAAAGGGATACTATTAGTCACATTAATTCTTGTATTAGTAATACTCGGCTCGATAGCCGATATATCTTACATACAAGCGGGAACGTCCAAAGGGGGAAGAAGGACAACATCAAGAATAGCAACATCGAGAATATTATCAACGAGTACAGCAAAACTGACTACAACAGTCACTATGACAGTTACTGAGACAACAACTAAAACGGTAACCACAACAGTTACTGAGACAACAACTACAACACTGACCAATCAATGTCAGCTGACTATTGGAGTCTCTCCTGCTGGAGGTGGTTCAACTACTCCATTACTAGGAGTCTACTTGTATGATTCGGGTTCATCGGTTACGGTGAGTGAGACGCCGGCTACCGGATATGCGTTTGACTATTGGGATCTGGATGGTTCAAATGTTGGTTCAAGCCCGGTATACACTGTTGTCGTGGAAAGTTCACATACATTAACTGCCATTTTCAGACCGAGTATTTCAGGACAATTTTATACAGGAACAGGCTACGGAGAAATGTGCGACCCCTATAATTCAAGATACCCTGAATGGAACGGGATACGAGACAAAGTAAAAATTTATCGATTAATGGTTTTTTCTAGAATAGAGGATGACGGAACACTAAACCCCTGGGGAGAGTATGGTTGGCCTGATTGGGGGGTGACGTATGACCAGCTTCTCGCCTACTGTGATGAAATCACTGCAAGAGGGGCTTACCCTGTGGTTAGTCTATGGATTGGAAACTTTGAAGAAATTAGCGAAAATGGTGTTCAGACTTTTCTGCAAAAATGGGCCGCTCATCTTGGAAATAACAAGGTCATATTCGTACCCGCATGGGAGTTCAATCAGCCTCCTGACTGGGGACACTGGGGCAAAAGAGTGGGAGGAGGAGATGGCACCTGGTATATCGAGCCTTCTGTATACAATTCGAAAATGACTCTGATACGTGAAGTTCGAGATAGTCTGGGTATCACGAATATTCTCATAGGCGCCCACGCTAATTTATGGAGAACAGATGCCTACAACGAAGAAGGCGATTCTCTCTATCTTCCTTGGATCGACGGCATAAGACAAGCGGACGTTGTCGGAGTTTCAGGTTATGACGATAATGTCGATGAAATGTGGTTACACGCCGAACACTTTTACGACTTGATTAACCAAACCAAGCCATTCTTCTTCTTTGAGTACGCAAATGAATGCTTCTGGAACGGCAAAAATGTATCAGCAGATTTCGTGAACGCAACGTATGCCAAGATTCCATCGTATCCCTTCGTCAAAGCATTAATTTGGTGGACCGGACAGTATGTTAACGAAGACACGATCCCTACCATCGGAGAAAACGCCGCCGCTTATGACGGTTACAATAGACCCTGAGTGACAGGCTTTTATGCCATTTCGGTCGTTCGGAAAATAGCCGAATGTTCTAGTTATATAGTTCTTAAGTCAGAAGAGGCAAGTGTATTTCGCAATTTTGCCTATTAACTGAAGATAAGGTAGCATCGATACCTATGGAAACTTGGAGTGATAATGTTCACGAGAAAGCGATTGTGAGAACTTCGAACAGAGTTTAGTTCGTTGCACAGGCAAAACGTGATTTAAGGAATAACGGGCGCCGGCGTACTTGCCTTATACAGATAGTGCACTAGTGTGCATTATGGACTTTGAAACAGACGGTACGTCTTTGTTGAAAAGAGTATGTTCGTCTCTAGTTGGGTGTTCTCGAATGTGCGTTTTTCCGATGGATAGTACAGGTACTCATACTGTGGGCCATAATGAATCCATAATCCGCTCTCGTAGAACCACGTATGCATTATGAGATAGCCTTCGGATCTAGGATAATCTACTCGATCGTACCTTATACCACCTATTTTCGCGATTCTCATTCCCAGCAAGTCCACAGACACTATTTTGTTCGACGCATATAGATTCAGCCAATCAGCAAACCCTAGCTGTGACTCTCTGAGAATCGGCCACGCAATGATTTCTGGTTTTGTGCCAGTCTCATTTTCTGAATGATAGAACAGATTTCCGGTCGAGAAGACGTTCATATTTATGGGAATGTAAAGAAAAACGAACAGAATTACTAGGGCTTTGATGACCCTCCTTTCGAAATGAGCTCTTGGCTTCGCCCAAACGTCTAATTTGGTCAACAGATAGGATATTGGAACTACTATAAACACAAGAGCATATGAAACGAAACGATCCGTATACAGTGCACGCGAAAAAGAAGGCATAACAATGAGCAATAAGAGTATCAAATACCAGAAACAGGTATTAGTAAACCATCCACTTTGCATCACTTTCTTTTGCTTTTCTTTCTTCCAAAATACAAAAGCACCCGCCAAACCTACAAGCAACTCGACTTGTAGCCAATGATACAATATCGCATTGGACGGATAGCCCCTTATAGCGTATGTTACCTGTACTTGGACTTCGTCAAATCGAAAAAGCGTCTTTTGTATTCTGGATATGATCTCGATTGTCTCGGTAAGAGGAGTAAAATTTATGAAAATCTGCCACGAGAACAACAGAACCAGATAGCAGAGCACAATGTGCGACGTATAACGGGAACCAGTTGAAAGGTCTGTAGATGTCCTTCTGATAAATAGGCTTGGGAGAAAGAATGCAACAAATAATGGCAAGACAGTGTAGGAGGTCGTATAGTGAGAGAATACTGCACTACCCAAGAATATAAGGGTAAAAGCCGTCAGAGACCGCTTCCGCGTCCAGTTCAACTCGAGGACGTAAAGTGACAGTAGAATAAACAGCTGCGAAATCTGTTGGCGCCATATATATGACAGTAGAAAGGTGAAGAAATAATTGGAAAGGAAAAAGACAGATGCAAGGAAAGCAATGTCTTTCCTTTGGAACATCCGTTTAACTAGTAGATAAAGCACGACGGGTGAGAGGGAAGACGCTGCTGGGAAGATTACTCTGTACATCGTCATGAGATCAATACTGAGCACGGTCGAAATAATGGAAGGCCACGCTGTGACACTCAGACATCCAGCATACGGCGTTAGCTCTATCTTTTCCAAAGGTATTCTTCCAGATAACAATGTGGCCTTTGAGACCATATATTCCTCTAACGCATCTGTGCCCCAAAGAAGAGGAAAACGAACAAATGGAACAGATAGAAGAGTTAGAGATACAAAGTAAATCCACAAGCACAGGAAAGAGTCGGAATACTTGTCCAAAGAGAGGTACAGTACCAGAGAAACAGAAGATAGCGAAAGAATACTTAAAGGAAGTACACAACTTGGTAGCCAAATGTTGTCTGCTTGTAGAGAGAATAGGTATTCGTAAAGAAAAAGAGTATACAGAATATGAGCGAAAACCAACAGTACGGCGGAAGGCCTTAACGTTCGCTTCCGAGCGACCTGGGACCACATCCTTCTTTCACCTTCTTGCCACACCTTCTACATATTTGGGAATTTCGAGTTCCCAGTAGTCTAAAACCGTAGGCAATACATCAGTAACGTTGATTGGATCTCCCTTTACGTCAATGTTTGAGGTAAGAAAACCGTGCATCAAACGATGTCTGGGATCATAGCCGTGCGCAGCCACAACAGGTCTTCGGCCTATGCACATGCCCCACGAATCCGGAAATGGCATGATCCCAGGGTGAAATAGAAAGATGACGTCGCCATAGAAGTTCTGGCTGAAATCTATTCCGAACTCCGCTCTTAGATGGCCGTCAAGTATTTTCCCGAAGCGTAGGCCCTTCAAACAACTCTCCACTTCGCCTCGCGACTTGTCAGAAAAAAACCAGAACCTTGCCATTGTAGCATCGGTAAACATGATCATGTTTCCATGATGAACATTCTCCAGCAGTTTCTCGATGTCTATTTTGCTTTGCACCGGACAGAAACCGTGATCTGACAAAACAATATAATCGAAATCAGAGAATCTCTTGCCTATTTTGGTGAAAAGCATTTCAAGAAATGAGTCAATCTTTTTCATGTGTTTTAGAGTCTCTGGATGCTCAACTCCTTTATGGTGGAAATACTCATCGATGCTAACCAGAATATAGCTAAAGCGAATATGTTGATTCAAGGGTATCTGCGTAGCATCCATCTTGATTCTTCCAAAATCGCTGTTGTGAATGAACGTATAAGCGATCTTACTGTCCGAGAATATATCAAATGCAGAAGGCACGCCGAATCTCGTTTTTGGATATATGGAGGGGCAGTTTGCAGTAAGTTCTAACAGTTGACTTGAAGAAGTCAACAGAGGTATTGTCTTGTTTCTCTTCTTCAGGAAGAATCTAATTGCAACTTTAAATGGAACGGTGAACATCTTGTTGAGTCTGTCCAGATGAACAAGCCAGGGCATATACTTGATGAAGTTGTAGGTGCTTTCGTTAGGATACCGCAAAATATAGTTCCATACGCCATGAATTCTGGGATTACATCCAGTGAAAAGAGAAGCGTGTATTGCCCCAGAATATCCCAATGGAGTACGTAGTTTGTGTTTGTCCCTGCTAAGTAGGTCGGTCAAGAACGGCATTTGTTCTTCTTTGATTTGATAATAGCCGAGACCATCTGTCATTATCAAGAAGAGCGGTTTTGAAATCATTTCCCTAACCTACTTCAGTAGCAAAAATTGGGGGGTGTTTTTCCATTCTTGAAGAAGCTCATTGAGGCGGACATCCTTTGAATCCTGCTTACCTCTTTCAATGTCTATGAGATGGTTCATTCCTCTTTTCCAAATGTAGATGCACGGTTCAATGAACAAAAACCGGGGATCGAACTTTCCTTTCTCTATTTTATTCCAGAAAAGAAGGAGAGAATGATATGGATTAAGAAATCTCGAGCTTAGTGCCTCTAGCTTTTGTTGCAAAGATCCAGAACAATCCAAAAATAGCCCCAAGAAATAATTAACAGCTTTGAGTAAGTCGGCGACAGTTCGGTGGAGCGTCAAGTTTCCGATATCTTCTTGAAAATTCATCTTGTATCGATAAGCAGACAGATACTTTTCAAGGAAGTTATCCACGCATTTGAGACGGCATCTATTCAATATTTCATCATGACGCTCTCTGTACGTAGCTCTATATCTTTTATCGAATACTAGGTATGCTTCGGCGATGCCCAAGTAAGATTTCGCAATTGCGTAATCTCCATTTCTTCGATTATGAAACGATTCTAGCAACCCAAGGGCTCGGTTGAGGAGAAGACGCACACCTTCCCATACCGGAATTTGAGCAGGATCTTTGATACTTATCTCGTCCGTTACGTTTCTTGGTCCATAAATAACGTAGCCGTTTTTTCTTGCCTCGTAATACTCGATGCACTTATATATACCGTAGAGAAATCTCGGGACTGTTCCAAAATAGATCTTAAACGGAAGATATTCACAATGCTTCTTGACCAAGGAGCTGATCTTTCTGTCAACAGACGTGGAGAAGGTCTTAGTGACTATGTGCATATCGAGGTCGCTAAGAATTTGTCCCTTTTTTATGGTCGCTTCACCTCTAGCAAGTGAACCGATTAACACGATAGCATAGAGGTTCCACGAACATGCTTCTTTGATGTCCATGACTAAGGGAATGAGCATCTTGCAAACATGCTCAGAATAAGGCCGATCGAAAAATCTATTCGTGTTCAGTACGCTCAGACTCACGTCAATTCGCTGAACTATCTTGAATCTAGCGTCCTCGCGTAGATCTTCTGAAGTTTGCTAGTAACATGGGTAAACGAGTGACCTTTGATAACCCACTCTCGGCACCGCATACCCAGTTTTTCGTCTCCAATGTGGTTTCCTATCATGGAAGCGATTTCTGAAGCGTTTCTAGAGCTCAAGATGGGGCAAGGTTCATCATAGAACGAGTCATATTTCCTATCCCAGTAAGCCACGACTGGCCTGCCACAGGACATGGCTTCTAGTTCTGCCATCCCAATAGCTCCTATGTGGAATTGTCCAAGGATAATTGGATATCTATTGAGTAATCTAGGTATTTCAGCTCTTTTTGTTGAAGGTATCAATTTCACATTTCCAGGCTTGATGCACGCGTAACAGTCTTTATCGTCACCCACGAATGCTACATCAAAAAATATCTCAGGTAAAAGCGTAGCCACTCTGAAAATTGTATCGACTCCTTTAGCCCTTTGCAGTTTAACCCAGCACAATACCCTGGATTCGTAGCTATCAACATTCAATGGTCTATATAGGTCAGTATCAATAGGATTTGGCAAGTAGAATTTGTTCGGGCGAAGGTCGCCCATTTTGTAAAGAAGATTGGGAGTGGAGTACAGAAGCGCATCTGCATCGTTCAGCGTATGTCTACTTAACCTAAGAGCTTGATAGGCGACCATAGATTTCGCCAAGTTGTAGGAGTCGCGACCACAGGTCAAACATTTGTTGTTGAGGGGGTCACTACATATTCCTTCAGTATATCGCGAAGAGTACTTTTGAGGACAGATGAAACCGAAATCATGCAAAGATACAACCAACGGTATTCTTGATTTTCTACGCCATCGCAAAACGGAGAAGCTTATCCAATTATGACAATGTATAATGTCTGGGTTCTCTAGTTTGACTATTTCGGCTATTCTCTTGATTAGTAAAGGGTCTGCGATTGGAGGATGAGACTTTTCTTGACTTTTATACAGAAAAGGCAATTTCTGATATGCGCCTTCGATTGAATACGATCTAGTATTCTCTTGACGTTCCAGTTTCCTCTGCCTTGATCCGAACATACATAGTATCACTTCGTTGTTTGTCCTCGACAGCCCTCGTACCAGTAGCTGTACATGCCGTTCCATTCCGCCGATTGCTGGGGGATAAAGATCTGTTACCATGAGTATTCTGTACATAAGCTATTTCTTCCGCTGTAAGCTGGTCATTTGTCTGAATTGGTAATGCCCGCTTCCTGAGAAAGAGAATTCTTGCCGACGCTACGATAGAGATTGAACATTATTTGAGCAACTTGACTCCATGCCTTGAAAGAAATCTCTTGTCCAGAAACAGGCACTTCGTTTAGTGTTTCGGTTATGCATTTTGCAATTTTCTTTGACGTAATTGGAGGATCGATTCCTGTGGCTAAACCTGCGCTTACCAATTCGCTCAATGCACCAGCATTTGCAACAATTGTAGGCACACCCATTGCAATCGCCTCGCAGACGGCCAATCCAAATGCTTCTATTTCTGAAGGAAAAACAAAGATTGAGGCCTTGGCATACTCTTCTAGAAGAAGCTCGCGAGGAATATTCTGTTTCCATTCGATAATTTTGCTAACGCCTTTTTGCTTGGCTACTTTTTTGAGACGAGGAACAAGTCGCCCGCTACCCACAATTGTCAGCTTGATATTTCTTTCTCTCTCTTCATGTAGTATCGAAATGGCACTTATGATTTCGCCTACGTTCTTCTTTTCGTCTATCCTGCCAACGTACAGTATCGTTGTTACATCATTTCGAATTGTTGGCTTTTGCATAATTACTTGATTCTTTATCTTCTTTAGTTCGCGCACATCGATTCCATTCGGGACCACAACGATTTTCTGCTTAGGGATATTGAATTCTTTTCTTATCAGCTGCTTTTCGTACTTGGAAACGCAGGTTATCAGGCTGGCACGTCTGATTAGAATTCTAAGTACCGGTCTGTATAAACGCCAAAAAAGGCGTCTTACAAAAGACCCGCCTTGTCCACAATAATGCGGAGTGAGATATATCGTTTCTTTGGATGGAAGAAATAGGAAAGCAAATGGAGCATGCAGATCGTGTATACAATGAACATGAATTATGTCAGCATGGATCTTCCTAAAAGCGATCCACATTTCAGGAAAAGGAACAAAATAGCATCCATTTGGAGCCCATGATCTGAACCTTTTTACGCTAATGCCGCCAACTATTTCTTCGCGAGGAAGGTCACCCGTAGGATCCGTTGTATAGATTTCGACCTGGATCCCTCTTTTGCTTAGTTCCTCGCTAATCTCTTTGACATGTGTTTCAACCCCCCCAATAAATGGATAATAGGAGTGAACTATCTGGATCACTTTCATCTTCAAAACCCAGTACTTTTATTGGGTTGGGGGTCGCCTTTTGGCCATTGACTATGAGTTTGTGAGAATCCGACATCTCTTAGCTAGTATTTGACCGGTCAACTAGTGAGCACCTTCTGTTAACAGGATCTTTACTGTATTCAAGGATCTTACTGAGACAGGGCGATTTCGTAGATTTCTCTTGTTCTCTCAGCGATCCTCTCCCAAGAAAATGCCAACGCCTTTGTTCTAGCCGCGGAAGCTAATTTCTGTCGAAGCCGTTTGTCTTGTACAAGCGTACGCAAGATCTCTGCTAGCTTGCTATAATTGCCCACGGGGAATAGAAGCGAATCAACATTCGGGGTCAAAGTGTTTCTTACGGCAGGTATATCTGTCGCGATACAACAGACGCTATTAGCCATAGCCTCTAACAATGTCATCGGATGTCCTTCATAGCGTGACGGCAAGACAAAAACATCAGACGCCATATAGTATTGACGCAGTAGCGCATCATCTATCTGTCCAACAAAACTAATGATCTCATCGACGCCAAGTGTTCTCGAAATTCTCATCAACCTTGGCTTCAAAGGTCCCTCGCCTACAATGATTACTTTGAATTCCGGAGAATCATGTCTTTTCAAGTAAGCAACGGCCTGCAACAGAACTTCGAAGCACTTTCGTGGAACCATTCTGCCAACAGCGAGAATGAGATTATCGCAATAACTTAACCCGAGTTGGCTTTTTGCGGTGTCTTTGGAGAAGTATGTAGGAATGTCGATTCCATTCGGCACTACATAGATGTCTGATGGTGAGACTTTGTAGAAGTGTATTAGCTCGTTTTTCACATGTTCGTTTATTGCTATGAAAACCTTCGTCTTCTGTATGTTGATCCAGTCCATAGCTAGTCCGAAGGATGAAAAGAAAACGGCAAGCTCCAGATCTGAAAGGCAATGAATGCTGTTTCGTAGGGCACTGAGTTCTCCCATTCGGGTTACATGAACTGTAGTAACTATGTTTCGATGTTTGACAAAGGGCCCAAAGATCGGATCTTGCACATGCAGGATGTCAAAGTGATCGTGATTTGCTATCGCTGTCGCATATCGATTGAGTCTTCTTATGTCACATAATATTCTCAGATCTCCTGTGAATCTACGAAGATACCCTTTGTCTCTTCTATTCAAAGTATTCAGAATGTCGCTACTTGTACCTAGGTAGATCAGACTACCTTGTTTTCTAGTTATGTTTCCAAAGGAGACTACGGTACAGTCACAATCGATCTTCTCTAGATGTTTGGTAAGCTCAAATGTGTGTCTTGAGATTCCACCTACTGAGAAGGGTGGATATTCCCTGGTCACCATAAGAACTTTCATTCCTCTCGCCCAAGGGCCAGAATTATGCTAGATCTAGAACGCATTTTCAAGAGAAATGATGGCAATACAATGCCGTCAAGCAATTGTGAAGCGCGCTTGTAGCTCCAAAAGAGATGTCAGCAGACGTCTGTACCCTTGTAAGTCTCGTGAAAACGAGTAGTCTGGGTGAATCAGGAGTACCACATTTCCATCCAAGGACCGTACCAACTCAGCCTGATCAACCCAGAATCTTATCGCTTCATCTGTGCTCATCCCCAATATGTTGAGAACTTGATGATCCTGAAACAGGGTCAGTGGAATTTCAGTTACTCCATCAATCTCAAATGCTTGAACTAACTCAACACCAAACCCACTCATTGTCACGGGGTGAAGAGGCTCCCAACAAGGGACTGAAAAATCAAACCTATAGCCAGCCTCACCCAGCGCAGCTATAATCCTGCCACTAAACTGTAGCATAGGAGACCTAAAGCACTTAACTTCTTTTTCAAATATGTCCTCAAGTTTTGATCTGCTCTCTCTCCCCCTCTGAACAAGCTCCTCGTGTCTTCGAATATGAGTCAACTTGCCATCATGCTTGACATCGTGGGAGCCGATTGTAGAACCATCAGCTAAGTCTCTGGCGATGTCTGTTGGTATCGGATATTCGTTGGAAGGTAGAAACCATGTCGACTGAATGTTTAAGTCATCTTCCACAGCCTTAAGAGAAAGGGCTCTTTGGAGACCATTCTCGCTTTCAACATCATGGGTGATCAGAAGTGAGGGCGGATTCTTTCTTTGCAAACGAAAACCTAAGAGATTAACCGCCTCAATTAAGATTTTGCGAGCAACTTCGTTAGCAACGTGACATGAAAGATTGCAGTCAAATTCATGTATCCTGAGAAGATGATCCCTTATCGATGAGGGGACAATATTGTATTGAAAAGGCAGGCGAGTAGAGAACTTGTATACGAATGAAACTTTCGGGTTCAAGACAGACTCAAATTTGTTCGAACAAGCACTTACTAAGTCAAAGGGAAGGTCAACGATTCCATTGCCATAGCACCTTAGCTCTTGGCAGTCATCTTGCCAATCAGAACGTGTGGGCACTCTGATTAGCGGTCTAGAAGAATTCAAAAAGGAGTCTCTGCAGATTATCAAGTCTGAGCCATCGGCTCCTCCGCTGAGTTCTACATCATAGGGATATAGTAGATATCCTAAGGCGGCTGCCTCTTTCTCGGCAAAGCCGTTTAAGCCTACTTTTGTGGTCAACTACTTCCTCACTCCTAGAAAGAGTAATACAAGCGGTGAGATTATTGGCCACCAATCTCGTAGCGGAAATATTTTGGAATATCCTCCTTTGTGGCGATACGGATATACCTTTGACACCGGGACCTCTCTAGTCTTATAGCCCAGTGTCAAAACCTTATAGTGTATATAGTATTCCAGCCCGTAACCGTCGAGCCAGTCCTGCCAGATATTGATGCGTTCATCGCTGAATATTCGTGCTACATAAGCTCTGAAGCCATTCGTTACGTCTGTGCATCGAATATTAGTAAGGAGTGTCCAGATAAATGGGTAGACGCGAGAGAATATTCCACGCAATATAGGATTCTTGACGCGCCTTGCTCCCGGTAGAAACCTGGAGCCCTGCACATAGTCATAACCCTCCTTTACGATCGGATTTAAGAGCCTAGGAATCTCCCGTGGATCATCCTTATCATTACCCGCCATAACCACAATAGTGTCATACCCATTATCAAGCGCGTATCTTATCCCCTCTCTTATGGCATATCCTACTCCCATCCGCCGAGAGTTCTTAATGATGTGAATTGGAATTGTGACCTCTCTACTAGCAATCTCAATCTCTTGCAAAAGACGCTCCGTCGGACAGTCAACGACAAGACATATCTCATTCACAACGGGATTTGCAAATTTGGTAAGAACCTTTCCTATCGTGCCAACCTGATGATAAACAGGGATAATGGCTATTCTTCGAGAACCATCCGGGCAGTTCATTTCTTATAGCTCTGATCTTAGAGAAACAAGAGCTTCAGTTCTAAGCGTCCTGTATCTTGTGACTCTTCCAGGGTTTCCAGTCACTAGGGCATGGTCAGGCACATCCTTCGTCACCACAGACCCAGCGCCAATCAACGCATGTTCTCCAATAGTTAAACCTGGCAGTATAACGGAGTTAGCCCCTATCGACGCCCCCCTCTTGACCCTAGTTTCTAAAAGTTTCCATTCTCCATGCGCTTTCGGATATTTGTCGTTAGTAAACGTCACATTAGGCCCAATGAAGACGTCATCCTCAATCGTAACACCCGTGGGAATGAAGACAAACGGCTTGATCTTGCAGTTATCACCAATAACTACTCCGCCTTCGATGTAGACATAGGGCTCAATCTTGCAATTCCTCCCTATCTTACACTTGTAGAGGTTGACGTGGTCATAGATCTTGGTGCCCTCTCCAACCTCGACCTCCTTCGCAATCGAGTACTTCGGTGAAGCCCTCATCTTTCTCAATCTATGTCCACGATCTCCGTTCTCTCTTCCTCTATCGACTTACGAGCTATCTCAAGAAGCTTAACAACATGCGCGCCAATCAAGCCGTTACTTTCATTGAAGTAACTGTGGTTCACAACGCTATTGTTTTGAACACAGCAGATGAAATGCTCTAACTCCTCCTCTATGGTGTTATTCCTCTTGACATAGACATCCCGAAAACCGTCATTCTCAAACACCTTCAGATCCTGAGATAAACAGTCGATCTTCGCAAACCTATCCGATCCCATTACGGAAACCTCTCTGGTCTTCCCAGGCGACAGCCAACTCAACTCGATGTGAGCCATCACACCGTTCTTGAATTCAGCCACGACGTAGGCCATCTCCTC
>Ga0209725_1001385_pt1 | contig 13723 bp, 12 predicted proteins | sample I18A1metaG_FD_184145 | JGI IMG/M metagenome (GOLD analysis project Ga0209725, IMG submission 184145) | Lake sediment bacterial and archeal communities from Gulf of Boni, Indonesia to study Microbial Dark Matter (Phase II) - ​I18A1 metaG... | ecosystem: Environmental > Aquatic > Freshwater > Lake... | reverse complement strand
CGCGGCTGCGCAACTGACTGGGTTGCCTCCGAATGTGGACAGGTGGTCTCCCGGCTCAAAGGCTTCGCCTATGTCTGCTCGCGTCGTGCAGGCTCCTAACGGGAGCCCATCGGCTATGCCCTTAGCCATAGCAATCGCGTCCGGCGCGATTCCGTAATGTTCAGAGGCGAACATCTTCCCTGTCCTTCCGAACCCCGTTTGAACCTCATCCACGATGAATAGGATTCCATGCCGGTCCAGTATCTTCTTCACCTCAGAGAAGTAGTCCGCCGGCGGAACAACTATCCCAGCCTCACCCATGACCGGTTCTGCGATAAACTCGGCAACATTGCCGGCGGTGGCGTAGTTCACCACATCATCCACCATCTTGGCGCATTGCACGCCGCATTCAGGGTATTCCAGTTTCAAGCTGCACCTGTAGCAGTACGGAGCGGGAGCGAAAGCTACATCACCCAAGTACGGTCCCATTCCGTAGTTCTTGCGACCTGCTTGACCTGTAACGCTTAGAGTTCCCAATGTTCGGCCGTGGAACGAGCACATCAGGGATATGATCTCATGCTTGCGGGAGAACTTCCTACCCACCCTAAGGGCGGTCTCCACGGCTTCAGCTCCGCTGTTGCCAAAGAAAGTCTTCTGCAGACGGCCCGGAGTTATCTCAGCAAGCTTCCTTGCAAGTTTTGTCGCAGGAACCGTGTAGTAAACGTATGTGCAGCAGTGAATCAGTTTCTCGACTTGTTCCTTGACGGCCTCAATGACCTTAGGGTTGCAGTGTCCAGCGTTGACAACGGATATCCCCGAAAAGCAGTCGATGTAAGTCTTCCCGTCGAGATCGGTCACTGTTGCTCCTTTTGCACTGGCCACCACTATCGGTTGTAGGGACTTGACAAACGAGTGCATCACATACTTGTCGTATTCACTCATGACCTGTCTTGTTTCTAACATATGCGAATCTAGCGATACTGGCCAAAGGACGTGTTAAGGGTTTTTGGAGTCTTTGACCGCTCCTTGTTGCTGAACGAAGCATCGTCTTCCTGCGTCGCATTCTTCTCAGACTAGTTTGACGTACTGTTCCAGCTCATGGAACCTTTCCATGCTTTCGCGCGATAGTGTTAGCAACAGTTCGCCCATGTCAGCTGATATCTGCATGATCTTCCGTGAAAGGACAGCATAGAGTTTGGATGAAACCCTCTCAATGGTGACTGCTTTTTCATGGCTAGGAGCGTTGTCGTCGATAGCGGAAAGACCATTCAGGAGTTTGATAGTTTTAAGACAGTTGTCCGAAAGGAGACCTCTGGAAGTCTCCATTGTCCCAAGTAGGCCCAAGAGTGGTCTCGCTTGTCTCGCCAACGTTGACCGAGTGCCGAGACCTGATCAGCGACGCATTAGCCAAACAGAAGGTGCTGATAGTGGCAGGCAATTGCACAGTAGAATATGAGGGAAGGGCAGCTTCCAAGCTGGCCTGGGGTGAGCGGGTGCTGATAGTCAAGGCAGACGGTTCGGTACTCATTCACCGTCGGTCAGGATATGAGCCCGTGAACTGGCAGCCTCCACGATGCCAATTCCGCACGAGCTTGGAAGAGGAGGGAAAGGTTCTCAGCATCTTGGCAACGCGACAGAAGCCGACAGAGTCGCTCAGGCTCTTCTTCGACGAGATCGCAATCGCTCTGGCTCTGACGCTCGCAGATGAGGGTGAGTTTGCAATGCACGTCACAGAAGAGCAGATGAAACAAGCGATCATGCTCGACCCTTCCATGGTTGAGGCTGGATTGAGGTTAATCTCGGAGGAGACCAAGATGGGCGACTCGGGATTCACTGACGTGTACGCTGAAGACTCCAAGGGGCGACTTGTCGTAATCGAGATCAAGCGTAACCCCGCAAGCCGCGACGCTGCGCTGCAACTCAACCGCTACGTTGAGACCCTGCGAAAGAGGGTGAATCGTCCGGTGAGAGGAATCCTCGCAGCCCCAGAGCTGAAATCGGGAACATCAACGCTTCTCGCGAGGCTTGGATATGATTTCAAGGCAGTCTCGCCTGAAAGGTGTTTCCAGATCCTCAAGCCGAGAACCGACGCCCGCTTGAGCGAATTCCTCACTTGACAACCTCGCCAGAATGTTCCGAGCCACAGGTTCTCAATCGATTCTGTCACAGAAAAGTCTGGTGAGCTTTCAGTGCGGGAGTCGAGCATCCAGTCCATCAGCTTGAGACGAGTAATGCCTATGTGTGAGGGTCGCTAGTCCACGGCGAGCAGCGCCGCCATGATTGCGACTCCCAGCACTATCAAGAGAAGCTGCCAGAGGGATGTTGACGCTTTGACCTCATGGTGAAGCTCTGGTATCAGGTCCGATCCAGCAATGTAGAGAAAACCGCCTGCAGTTATTGGCAGCAGGGACAATGAAAACGCTTGGACCTGTTCTGCTGCGAGAATGGAGATAACGGCGCCGATGACGGCTGTTAGGGCTGATAGTAGATTGAAGGCCAGCGCTTTCTTGACTGAAAGGCCGCCATGAATCAGCACGCCGAAGTCGCCAAGCTCTTGTGGTATTTCATGCAGGACAACGGCCAGCGTCGTCGTCAATCCAATGGGGAAACTCACCATGTAACTGGCCCCAACCAACATTCCATCAACCAGATTGTGAGTCGCATCTCCCACCAGATTCATGGTAACGAAAGGATGCAAATGTTCTTCCGAGGTCGGAATGTGGCAGTGTCTCCAGCGCAGGAATTTCTCCAGAACGAAGAAGATGAGAATTCCGAAAATGACGTATGACGACACTAGCAGATTAGTGCCGAGCTCCTCAAACGATTCAGGAAGAAGATGAATGAAAGCGTCGCCCAGAAGACCTCCGACTGCGAAACTGACGAGGAAAAGCGTGATCCTCCTGAGTCTGTCGGTGCTCAAAGAGATGGTGACGACGCCAACTAGGGAGATCAGACTGATCAAGATGACGCTGGTTATCGCGTACATCCAGGCTATGATCGCATATGCCTCCTAACAGGTCATATTACAGCGGTTCACTAACAAAGCGGTAGGCTTCAAGGTTTCCGCACCAAGATGGCGAATCGCATGCCAATCAAGAACATGTCAACTCACGTTATGCTGCAGACGCTGGTGCGATCCCTCGCTCGTCAGCAAGAACCTTTCCCCTCAGACGCCAAGAAGGCCCGAGGAGCCGTAGTCGTCCTACTGAGGGAAGAGGCGGATGATCTGTGGCTGCTCATGATCAGAAGGCGCGAGAATCCCCGAGACCCCTGGTCTGGCCAAATGGCCTTCCCTGGTGGTCACGCTGATTCTCGAGATCCTACTCTGTTTCAGACGGCCGCCAGGGAGGCTTTGGAGGAGGTCGGGATCGATGTGCGTGAACACAGGTTCCTTGGATGCCTGCGGAATGTCCAGCCGAAGAATGCTCCAATGGTCGTCTCGCCATTCATCTTTCTCCTGACCAAGGAAGTTCATCCAACGACGACTCGCGAAGCCAGAGAAGTGCTGTGGGTCCCAATGTCGTTCCTCCTAGACTCAAAAAACGTTACTTCGATCATGGTTCCGATCGATGACAAGGAGATGGTAATGGGTTGCTACAGGTTCTCGGATCACATTATCTGGGGTATGTCATTCAGGATCATTCGAGAGATCGTCTCAATGATAACGCGCGGCACGAAGTCGCAAAGCGGATAGTGACGATCTCACACACTGCAGCATGAGATTGGGCACTATCGTTCATCGCGGACTGACACAGTTGTTATCTAGCACGTAGCGGCAACTGTCCGGCAGTGTGAGCGCCAGTTGAAATTCTCAGTAATCGGCGCAGGCGGCGTCGGTCAGGTTATCATCAACCATCTCGCTCGGAGACAAGACGCAAAGGTGAGAGTCGGCGACATTGACCGGTTGCGGCTCCGAGAAGTAGCCAAGACCACCGCCGGAGAAGTTCCGATTTCAAGGCTGGACGCGGGTAATCCGGATCAGGTCGGGCGATTCATCCGAGGATCGGACATGGTCATCAATTCGTCTCATCCACGGTTCAACATGCTGATCATGAACCAAGCGTTCAAGAGAAGAGCACACTACATCGATCTTGCCGGATATCCTGAGGTGCAGATGAAGCAGGACTCGAAATGGAAGAGGGCAAGGCTCGTCGCAATACTTGGAATGGGAGAGGACCCAGGACTATCGAACGTTCTTGCACGCCGCGGCGTGGACCTGCTTGATCGGGTCGATGAGATTCGCATAAGAGACGGCGAGACTTCCACGAGCGAGGCCTATCCATTCGTAGCCCTATTCGCCCCCGACGTGTTCTTAGAGGAGGCTGTTGCTCCCGCACGCTACTTCGAGGGCGGGAAAATGAAGACGAAGCCGCCAATGTCTGGAAGGGAGATTTACCGTTTTCCGCCGCCGATAGGTGATGTGCCCGTGTACAACATGGACCATGAGGAAGTTCACACATTGCCACAATATCTGCCAAAGAAGCCTGACTTCGTCGACTTCAAACTCGCTCTCACCGACGAAACCGCTTCGTCGATCAGGCTCCTCCAAGGCCTCGGATTGCTAAACCGAAGACCGCTACAAGTTGGAACGGTGAAAGTCAGTCCCTTGAGCTTGCTGTTGCGTCTGCTGCCCCCGCCCTCACAGATCGCTGGCAAGATTCGAGGAAACGCAGGTATCCTCGTCGAGATCGCAGGAGAGGTCTCGGGGGAGCGACTCTTGTACAGATTATATGTGATGATGAGTCATGATGAGGCGTACGAGAAGTATCGATCAAACGCTACATCATACCTGACTGGAACCCCGACAGCAGTCTGTGCTATCATGCTTGCCGAAGGACGCGTCGAGAACCGGGGCGTCATCGTACCCGAATGCCTAAACGCTGAAAGGTTCATTGAGGAAGCGAGAAAGTTCGGTATTCAAGTTCAAATTGAGAAGACTAGGCTGTAATCCATCATGAAGCAATCGATCAGAAGAAAACTTCAGAAGTTCTCGAATTAGCATCTTGAGATGAGGGTTTCGGCTGATGAGAGCGCTGGTCCTTGGGGCCTCGGGACAGATCGGAGCGTACACCGTTCAAGACTTGGTCGAGTTCTACGGTGCCGAAGTGCTGGCTGCGAGCCGCAAGATTGCAAATGTCAGGAAGGCGATGGCGGATCTGCGACTAGTCGACCGTGTGAAGATCTTGGAACTTGACGCCAGTCAGACTGAGGACGTGCAGAAACTGGCAAAAGCGGAAAGAGTCGACACCGTTGTGAACTGTGCTTGGTATCAAACTAACCTGTCCGTCATGGAAGCTTGCCTACGAGCCGGCGCTCACTATACTGACCTCGGCGGCTTCTTCGACACTACCCTCAAGCAGCTTCAGTTCCACAAGGAGTGGGAGAGCGCAGGAATGAACGCGACAATTGGGCTTGGCAGCACGCCTGGGCTCACGAACATTGCAGGAGCCGCAGGCGCAGCGAAACTCGACAAAGTCGACACGATCAACATCTACTGCACTTGGGGCAACACGCTTCCAGTGAAGGAACCCGCGTGGCCCGGCTACTCCATACGAACCGTGATGGATGAGTTCTCTCAAGAACCGGTCATGTGGCTGGACGGCAAGCACGTGAAGCAGCCGATTCTGTCAGGGGAGACCACGGTGACCATGCAAGATCCGATTGGCAAGATCACCGCCTATTACGTGAAACACTCTGAACCCGCAACTATGGGCAAATACATTGGGAAAGGTTGCCGCAACGTCACATTCCGAATAGGCTTTCCAAGCACCGATCTCGCCACGTTCAAGACCTTGAAGAACCTCGGTTTCGCCGAAACGACGGAGATCACCGTGGGCGATGCGCGTGTTTCCCCCTTGGACTACTTGACAGCAATGTATCAGAGAGCGATCTCGAAGTCAAGAGGTGAGGCTCCGCCACGCGAAGAGTATGAGTACGACGCGTTCAGGATAGATGTCTTCGGACGGCGGAGTGAATCTCCGGCGTCGGTGACGTACCACATAATCACGTGGAACGATCCTGAGAGAGGAATATCTTCCGCGCGGGACACCGCCGTGCCGCCGTCGGTGGTCTCACAGTGGCAGGCAACAGGCAAGATCAAGGCCGCCGGTGTCTTTCCAGCGGAAGCTGTTGTTGACCCCGTGCCATTCTTCACCGAGGTCGGTGAGAGAAAGATCAATGTTGAGGAGCACTTCACGGAGACAACCAAGTTCTACTAGAACAGACCCATTCGGTTTGGTGCAAAGATCTTTAGAGAAGTTGCGCATAAGTTTGAGGGGAGATGATTCTTGAGCAAGTCTAGTCGAAGAGAGTTCATCAAGCTAGCAGCGACAGGTCTTGTCGGAGCCGCAGTGGGGGCCGCAGCTGGTAGCTACTACACTTCGCAGACCATGCCACGTCCGGTCGAGAAGGAAGCAGAAGTCAGGGTCTACACTTGGAGCGAGTACATCTACGAGGGCCTGATTGACCTCTTCAAGAGCACCACCGGGATAAATGTCGTGTATGATACGTATGAGAGCACAGACGAGATGCGAGCAAAAGTCACTCCCGGACAAAGCGGCTACGACATGGTCATGGTCGTGGACTACATGATTCCAGAGTTCGTTGACCTTGGGCTGCTCGCCGAGCTTGACGCAACATTGCTGCCTAACATGGTCCATCTGGATGACAAGTTCAAGAATCCTGACTATGACCTAGGCAACAAGCACTCAGCTGCCTATCTGTGGGGCACCACCGGAATTGGATGGAACTCGGCAAAAGTCGAGGAACCTATCACAAGTTGGGCCGATATCTTCGAACCCGAAAGGGTCGGCAAGTATGCGAAGACCGTAACAATGCTCGACGACATGCGTGAGACAATTGGCGCGGCCTTGAAGTACCTGGGATACTCCCTTAATGATCTTGATGATGGCCACTTGGAGGAAGCAAAGGAGGTCCTGCTAGCACAGAAACCCTACCTTGCAAAGTACACGGGAGCTCTCGAGTACATACCTGGTCTTGCTGGCGAGCGATTCACGATCTCCCACGCGTATAGCGGAGATGTCTTCGTTGCTGCCGAGGACAACCCCGACGTAGCCTACACGATCCCCGAGCAGGGATGCACGCTTTGGGTCGATAACATGACAGTGTTGAAGAACGCACCACACCCGACCGCCGCACACGCATGGATCAACTTCATCTTGGATCCAGCAGTCATGGCCACGATATCTAACAACAGGTACTACGCGAACCCGAACAAAGATTCCTTTCCTCTGCTGAACAGCGACGTGGCTGGAGATCCAGCGATCTACCCGCCTGAGGACGTGTATGAGAAGCTCGAGATCATGAAACCGAACACGCCCGAGGAGCTAAAGAAGTACGAGAACGTCTGGCTGGATGTGGTCGGCTAACGATACTGACACACCGGTTGCACACGGACAAACTAAATAGTCTCAGCTTTCTGCTACTTTGCTTCTGGGCTACGGAATGTATGAAGTAGAACTCATCGATGTTGTGAAACATTTCGGCACAGTCACCGCCGTCGATCACGTTTCCCTGGGCGTGAGAAAGAATGAGTTCTACTCTTTCTTGGGCCCTAGCGGCTGCGGTAAGACCACAACACTGAGAATCATCGCTGGCTTCGAGGATCCCGACGAGGGAATCTTGAAACTCGGCGAGATCATCGCAAATGAGATCCCGCCCTACAAGAGAAACGTCGGGATGGTTTTCCAGCATCTCGCGCTCTTTCCTCACATGAGCGTGTTCGACAACATAGCGTTCGGCTTGAAGATGGCAAAGGTCGGAAAGGACGAGATACGAAAGAGAGTGGAAGAATCCCTCGAGCTAGTCGGGCTCCCAGGCTTTGGAGATAGGAGAATCCATCAGCTGAGCGGCGGACAACAGCAGCGGGTCGGCATCGCGCGAGCAATGGTGAAGCAGCCTGGAGTGCTTCTACTGGACGAGCCGCTCGGCCCGCTAGACCTGAAGATCAGGCAGCACATGCAGCTTGAACTCAAGAGAATCCAGAAACAAGTCGGTACCACCTTCATCTACGTGACGCACGACCAAGGCGAAGCTCTCACCATGTCTGACAATATCGCCGTGATGAACAATGGAAGGGTGGATCAAATCGGCACTCCGAGGGAGATCTACGACAAGCCGCGGACGCAATTTGTTGCTAATTTCATCGGTGAGACGAATTTCTTGGAAGGAAGCCATGGGCGCTACGGCGAGTTCATGTGCAAACGGCTCACCGTTCCAATCGCAGTCGAAGTCGGAGAGGTGCGAATAGGTGAGGGTGTTCTATCGATCCGGCCGGAGAGAGTGAGCATAGGACCAGATCTCAAAGGACTAGACAACTTGTTCGACGCGAGGGTCGAAGATATTGTCTATCAAGGATCTAATGTAGCAGTCTCAGTGATGATCGGCGACGATTTGATGATGAAGATACGGGCCAGCCCGGGACTTCCTCTGAGGATCGGCGACAAGACGCGTATAGGCTGGAACAAGACAGATGCGACGGTAATCAGACTCGAGAAGAGTGCGTAACCTGAGTCAGCCCATCGCTCGGAGGAGGTCCCGGCGATTCACAGTCAGTCTATTGTCGTCGCCAACTGTAATCTACCTTGGAGTATTCTTCTTCGCACCGTTCGTGATCGTTCTTCTCTACGCGTTCGGAATGGTAGGCCTTCTCAGGCAGTTCCAATTCTTCCCGACGCTTGAATACTTCCTGGAGTTCTTCGACTCCGTAGCTCCGTCAGTGTTCGGTCGGTCACTGCTGATGGCCTTTGCAACAACTGTCTTGTGCCTTCTGCTGGGATACCCAATGTCCTACCACATCGCGGTGAAGAGTGGACGGCGGAAGGAGACGCTGATGCTGCTTGTGATCATTCCCTTCTGGGTCAGTTTCCTGCTTCGCACCTACGCACTCATGACCATCCTGGATGTGAATGGAATCATAAACGTCACATTACTCAGCTTCGGCCTGATCTCTGAACCGTTGAATCTGATGTACAACATGCAGGCCGTCCTGCTCGGAATGGTCTACAACTACCTTCCATTCATGATTCTGCCGCTGTACGCCTCGATGGAGAAGTTGGACAAGTCGCTCTTGGAGGCGGCGGGAAGCCTAGGCGCCGGACCCACAAGATCTTTTCTTCATGTAACTTTGCCGCTCACAAGGTCCGGCGTGGGCGCTGGGTCAATTCTGGTCTTCGTTCCCGCCGTGGGCGAGTTCATAATACCGCAACTGCTCGGAGGAACCGAGTCCTTCATGATCGGTAACCTGATCTGGACGCTCTTTCTGAAGGCGCGCGACCTTTGGTTCGGATCCGCAGTCTCGATAATTCTGATCGCACTCGTCATGCTGATGGTCGCGCTGTACATGAAGTACATCACTCGGGGCGAGGAGATGACGATATGAGAAAGATCGGGGAAAAGATACTCAAAGGATACTCCCTCGCCGTCTACGTCTTCCTATACGCCCCCATACTGATCATGGTCGTGTTCTCTTTCAATGATTCGAGGCTGCTCGCGGTATGGCGCGGGTTCTCACTCAGGTGGTACGAGACGCTAATCGGGGACCCAACAGTCTGGAGGGCCTTCTACAACAGCATCTGGGTGGCTGGCCTCACTACCATCGTCTCGATCGTACTAGGTACGATGATGGCGTTCGTTATGATCAGGCACAGCTTCCGCGGTAAGTCACTTCTCGATAGTTCACTCTACTTCCCGGTAGTCATTCCGGAGATTACGGAAGCTTTGTCGCTTCTGCTATTCTATGTCTTTACTGGAATACCACTCGGTGGGCTTACGGTCGCTGTAGGTCACATCGCTTTTGCTATCTCCTACGCCACGATAGTAATTAGGGCAAGGCTGGTTGGATTCGATCGCTCCGTGGAGGAAGCCGCGAAGTCCCTAGGCGCCAACGAGTTCCGCACATTCCTCCATGTTACTCTGCCCATCATACTTCCGGGTGTTATGGCTGGAGGGCTACTCGCTTTCACAGTCTCGTACGATGACTTCATCAAGACCGCGTTCACCGCGGGCCCAGGCTTCCAGACACTTCCGTTGAGGATCTACGCGATGGCGAGCCGAGGAGGCGTATCGCCTCAGCTCAATGCCCTTGCTACCGTAACGCTTGTGGTCTCGCTGGCGCTTGCGGTCGTGAGGCTTCGCCTTTCCAAGGCCTGAGCCATGGACGCGACAACTCCAAGCGGATCACACAACCTTTTGAGAACGTTCCCAGCGAGCACCCAGGGAATCTAAGGACCCCTCGGGTGACTCGGTCGTGCCCGATGCGATCGCAACACACTCTGGACCGATGTAATCGCATACCTTGCACGAATAGCGCTGGACATCTCCGCTCTTGTTGTGGCGCACGCTGTTCTTGACAAGGTCCTGTGAACCAGATCTCTCGTAGGTAGTGAAGGCGTTGAGCAGGTTAGCAAAGCAGTTGGATCAGGCTTTCCGCTTTCCCCAGTCGCTACCTGTTGCGCATCCGGATTCTATGGGGCTAGTTCTCGGCTGCCGGCGCGATCTTTGGAGGTCCTCCAACCTTCCTCGGTCCCCCTAGTTTAGGTGAACGACCACGTCTCCTAGCAGGAAGAGCAAGTATCGCCAAAGCCAACTCTGTGGTTCCATCCCTTACTTCGGCTGGTAGCACGGCCATCCTGTTTGTCAAACTCTCGGCAGAAGCCAATGCAACCGCTATTGACTGAGAAGCTCTCCTCCTTTGCATACCACGTCTGGGACCCCAAGTATGGATCGACAAAAATGAAGCTTCGTTCTCGGGATCGTCGCAATTCATATGTCTTCCCAAATCGCTAAGGTCTAAGAGCGAGGCGTGTCCGAGCAATCCGTTGAGGGTAGCGAGGATGGCTTGGTATTGCCCTCTATGCGGCACCGAGTTCTCTGAATACCAACCGATGTGCCCATTGTGCACCGTCAGGCTGAGGAGATCGAAAAGAGTCTCTGAAGCAAGCAATGGACAAAGTCATCTCATCAGGCGACGCAAGGACTATCAAGATCTAATCGCTCAGGAGGTGATCCCGCCTCACCTTCTGAGTGTTGCCCGTGTAGCATGCAGAAGAACGATTGAGTAGGTATGGACTGGTCTATCATGAGTGAACTACCACCGCATCCGAAATACAGCGAGATGGAAGCCGAAGTCGGACAGCACTGGGGCAGGCGATGGGGGTCGAACTCTGAAGTCGGCAGACTTCGTGTCGTCCTAGTCCACCGGCCAGGCCCGGAGCTGAAGGCGGTTGATGATTCGACACGGTGGCTCTGGATCGGCAAGCCCGATATCGCGAAGTGCCAGGAGGAGCATGATGCGATGGTCGAAGTACTGAGGAAAGAGGAGGTCGAAGTCCTTTACTTAGATCGCTCTGCGGGCGATCGCGCCAAGATGTACTTCATGCGAGACCAGGCGTCTGTTGTCAGGGGCGGGGTGATCCTGAGCCGCATGGCGCTCGATATTCGACGCGGCGAGGAAAGATATGTCGCGTCACGGCTAAGTGAACTCGGCGTTCCGATTCTTCGGACTGTGCATGGCACCGGCACCCTCGAAGGAGGGAACTTCATGTTCCTCGACAGCCAGACCGTTCTGATAGGCTTGGGAGTCAGGACGAACCGAGAAGGGTTCAGGCAAGCATGCGAGGTCCTCGCAACGCAGGGCATCCAGAACGTGATACCGGTGCCACAGCCGGGCTATCTGAACAAGTTTCCAATGGGCTTCGTCCACCTAGATGTCGCTTTCAACTTGGCCCACAAAGATCTTGCTGTTGTCTTCCCGGAGGGGATCCCGTACGAACTCCTAGAGACTGTGAGGACCAGAAAGTTCCGCCTCGTAGAAGTGACCGAAAGGGAGGCCCTTAGGATGTCCACAAACTTCCTCGTTGTGGAACCAGGCAAGATAGTAACCGCAGCAGGAAACCCCGAGACGACAAAGGCGTTGGAGAGAGACCGTGTGGACGTTATCGAGGTCGAGGTTGATGAGCTGATGAAGGGCGGCGGAAGCGTGCGATGCATGACAATGCCCCTAATGCGGGACGAGGTGAGAGGCGGCCAGAGTTGAGGGAGTTCGGTGGTAGAGACTTCCTCACACTCATGGACTACACGAGAGAGGAGATAACCCGGATACTTGACGTGGCTGCGGATCTCAAGGACAAGTGGAAGCGTAGAGAGCCGCACGAGTATCTGAGGGGAATGACGGTGGCGATGCTCTTCGAGAAGCCCTCGACGAGGACTAGGACCTCGTTCCAGGTGGCTGCGGCGCACTTGGGAGGGCAGAGCTTCTACATGCGGCCGGACGAGATGCAGCTCACCCGCGGCGAACCCATCAAGGACACGGCTCGGGTGATCGATAGATACTGCGACGCCCTCGTCATCAGAACCTTCGAGCAGGAGAAGGTCGAAGAGTATGCCGAATACATGACACGCCCAGTCATAAACGCGCTGACGGATCTCACTCATCCATGCCAAGGCCTAGCCGACCTTCTGACGATCCGAGAAAAGAATGGAATGCTCGAGGGATTGAAGCTCGCCTACGTGGGGGACATCTGGAACGTATGCCACACGCTAATGGTTGCGTCCAGCATCTTCGGGCTCACGCTCTATGTTGCGAAGCCGAAGGGCTACGAGCCGCACCCTCGAATCGCAGCCTTCGTGAAGGAGACCTCCACGACGACAGGAGCTAACGTGGTTCTGACATCGGACCTCGCCGAAGCCACACGAGGCGCAGATGTCGTCTACGCAAACACCTTCCATAGCATGGGCGGACCAGAAAGAACAAGGGAACAGCGCGTCAGAGACTTCGCACCCTACCAGATCAATTCGGCCTCGGTAGCGAGCGCGAAACCAGACTTCATCTTCATGCACTGCCTGCCCAGCTACAGAGGGGAGGAGATGATGGAGGAAATCATCGAGGGACCCCACTCGGTCGTCTGGGATCAGGCCGAGAACAGAATGCACACAGAGAAGGCAGTACTGTCACTAGTCGTCCGTTAGCGACAAGACAAAGCGTGAAGAGCAGTGCATCGCACCTTGTTTACATACATGTAGGCGAAGATTTCCCGCAATACAACGTCGATCATTTCTTGTATCGGCAGGTCACCATATTCCATAGAGGTCTTGGCGTTGAAGGCTGGGCGCGCATATTGTGGAAAGATCCTGCACGTGGATCTGTCCAAAGGACAGACTCGAGAAGAACCACTGAACTGGGAATGGGTTAAGAAGTTCATAGGTGGCAAGGGGCTCGGAATCCGGTACCTGTACGATCTGGTAGCGCCCGGAGTCGATCCCTTCTCACCCGAGAACTTCATCATCTTCATGACTGGCCCGCTTACAGGAACCGTCGCTTCCACCGTGTCGCGCATGGCGAACATCACAAAGTCACCGCTCACAGGAACATTGAGCGATAGCTACTCGGGCGGATACTTCCCAGCCGAGCTGAAATTTGCTGGATTCGATGGTGTCATTGTCGGTGGACGATCATCGAAACCCGTGTACCTATCGATCAAGGACGGCTGGGGCGAGCTCAAAGACGCAACCCACCTTTGGGGCAAGGGCACATTCGAGGCGACCGATATGATTGTCAGCGAGTGTGGAGGAAACCCAGCACGGTACTTGGAGGGCCCTAAGGTTGGATGCATCGGCCCCGCAGGCGAAAGCAAGGTCAGGTACGCGGCAATTACCTATGACAAACATCACTTCGCTGGCAGAGGAGGAACCGGAGCTGTCATGGGATCGAAGAACCTCAAGGGCA
>Ga0209725_1001384_pt1 | contig 13725 bp, 16 predicted proteins | sample I18A1metaG_FD_184145 | JGI IMG/M metagenome (GOLD analysis project Ga0209725, IMG submission 184145) | Lake sediment bacterial and archeal communities from Gulf of Boni, Indonesia to study Microbial Dark Matter (Phase II) - ​I18A1 metaG... | ecosystem: Environmental > Aquatic > Freshwater > Lake... | reverse complement strand
GGCCTGCCTCGAACGATGTCGTCGCGTGGGGATTTGACCTCGACCGCTATGCGCTCGTGTTCGGGGCCGATGGCTATGCCGTCCACCACAGCGTTACCGACCCTGGCGGGCTTCACCGAGACCTTGTAGCCTAGTGAACGGTGGTATCGTACTATGGTTGCGATTGATGTCAAGTTCAAGCCGATATATTACATCATCATCAATGACAAATTCGACTATGAAATCTACCAGACGCCCATCGCAGCGTACGGCGAGTTCATGAGGCCAGTTGAAGAGGAACCGTTCAAAGAAGAGCCAATCAAGCGGAAGTATGTCGAGTTTCGCAAACCGCCAGAGGCAAGACCAGAGCCAAAGCCCCCCGCACTCACCAGAGGTCCAAGATGTGGAGGATGCCAGGAGTGCAAGAGACGGAGTCATGCTGTGCTTCGACTGTTCGTGCCACAAGTGCTTTCCCACAATGGAAGCCCTCACCCAGCACTGCATACGCGAGCAATGGTCTGGGATACACGTGGCAATAGGCAACCGTCCAGCTGGCACTCCGCACATCTATGAAAGGTAGCTGAGTGATGTTCCAATGATGCACGACGATAGCGAACAGGCATGCCGCTTTCTGAGGCGCATGATTGACAACGAGCTGGAGAGAATCAAGCTCCCAGAAGATGACATGAAGATACTGAGGGATGCCGGTGACATAACGATGAAGCTGATGGGGATGAACATACGTCTCCATTCCGCGGAGTTCCACGAGAGCGCTGAGAAGATATTCGACACATGGGACGAGCTCATGCAGGCGGAGCGGACGAGATACCCGCATCTCGACGAGCATTTCGAGAGAGTAATCACGTCTGCAGTGTTTGCCTTCACGGCTGCCGAGACGGAACTTTGGGATTGATGGCAGGCACGGCGATCAGCTGAAGCTGCTTCCGCATATTCGTGAAAGGGAGTGTTCGAAAAAGCGAACGTACGTTCGAAAAACCGAACATATTTAACCTCAGGGAACCAATACATTAGTATGTCCGAAAGTCTGACACCACGTTCGTTGCTGCTGCTCAAGACCATGCACTGCAACGGGCCCGATAAGTGGGTCTACACCAGAGAGCTTGCTCAGCTGGCCAAGGTCAGCACAAGCACCGCCTCAACGGAATGCAGGAAACTCGCAAAACAAGGAATCCTGGCCACCAAGGCGGAGGGGAGAGAGAAGTCGTACAAGGCCAACCTCTCAAACCCAGCAGCTAGGAAGCTCACCGAACTGTTCGAGGCAGAGAGGCGGGAGGAATTCTACAGGAGGAACAGGAGGCTTGCATGGGCCCTTCAGGATTTCGCCAAGCGCGTTTTCGACTTTCTCCCGCAGATCCAGTCGGTTGTCCTGTTCGGAAGCGCTGCGCGAGACCAGCTTGCCAAGACAAGCGATGTTGACGCATTGGTCATCATACCCACCATGGAGCAGGAGGGCTTCAATGCTCTCATGAAATCAGTAGACGCGCTCTCAGCGGAGGTCAGGGCGAAGTATGGATTTCCGATTTCCGCCGTGACGATGACCATGAAGGATTTCGAGTCCGCGCTCCGCGAGAAGAAGCGGATTGCGAATGACGTGCTCCGTGACGGCATCGTGCTGTTCGGCGAGGAAAGATACTACCAGCTGTTGGCAAGGGTGGTGTCATGACGAGGATCCGCAGAAAAAGAAGACGAACGCCGACATGGCACGACTGGGTCAGGGCTCCTCGGGTGTGCGAACAGTCGCTCAGGTACTTCGAGCGGTATGGCCAGGTCAGGAACCTGCCAGTTCACCAGGCAAGAGAAAACGTCCTGGGGCATCTGAAGAAGGCTTTTCACAATCTTAGCCTTGCCAACCAGCTCCACGACACGCATCAGAGCGGTCAGCTCAGGCTCAAGTACTCGGGCGAAAGCTTCTACGACTGGGTCATCACAATAAGCTATTATGCCATGTATCAGGCATGCCTGGCAGCGCTGGCAGCAGTGCGGAAAACAGGAGAGAACCACTCAGCTACGATATGCGCCCTCATCCACTACTACGTTCACAGGAGAAAACGGCTGAACGAAACCTACCTTTTGTCGCTTGACACGATAAGGAGCTTGGCAGACCAGGACGTTCAGAAGCTTGTTGAGAAAAGATTCGAACGGGAAAGGGCGTCGTACGACACGTCCTACACAACTCAGGTCGGAATCGCCCAGAAGGCGCTCACTGATGCGCGTGAGTTCGTCCTGAAGATCAGGGAGATTCTAGAAGACGGATTCGGCTCCGACTTCCTGAAGGATGTATGAGGTCAGAAATATCAGCGTGAACCTTGACCGTTTAGTCCTTCTATCTTCACCGGTCGCTTCACACCGATTGCCTTCGGGCATTCTCAAACTACTTGCCTTCCCACTTGAACCATGGGCTGCAAGAGCTTGACTGGATTCGGAATGTGGTAGCGGATTCTGTACGTGCCGGTGAAGCCGATGGCGGGCTGGTAGTCATAGTAGCCGTCGATGGGCTGCGGCGCAGGCCTTGGAGTGAGAGCGGGCAGAGTGAGCATTGCGAAGACGAGGAACGCCGTCATCACTAGCAGTATCGTCAGGTTGCGCCGAACAAAACCCTCTGCGCTGTGCATCGGATTCCTTCACGGCTTCCGCATATTGTTCTCTTGAAGCGCGGTTTAACTGCGGTGATTATGTGAGACTTGGCCACGGATTCCTGCGGTTTCATCTCCCACGCTTGGGGCTTCTTCTTGCACGTAGGCTGGCGAGTGATGTGACTTTATGCCTGGGGTGGACATGCGTGTTGAAGGACTCTCAGAAAGCGAACTTCCTGCCGCAACTGGGACACTTGAACTTCATTTAATTGATTTGACCGTGCGCAGATGAAGTCAATTTCGCTTCTCTGAAATATGCAATGGAACAGATGCTTGGAACCGCTCTCCCGACAGACATCTCGGAGCTCATGCCGATTATCGCAGCTGTCCCTTGAATCTCGACAACTTGGCCGAGACTACGTCTGATTCGCCAGCCCCGAGGGATTATGTGCAATGATGAAATCGTGGCCCTCTGGATCGTGGCAACCATGCGAAGTAATCCAGATCGCTGAGAGACATTCATGGTGGACCCCCATCACACCAAGGCATGTTACCGTACTGGTCTATGCCAACAATGAGTGCAAATTTCTTCAGCATCGGCGGCGGACTAGGGGATATTGATCGTGAGCTCGGCTATGGTTCTTACATCATTCCCATTGTCGTCATTTCCTTTGAAAGTCGTCCTCAGGATTGTGCTTGAGAGCCCTTGAGCTCGCGCCTTCTGCACAACTTCTGGAGGCAGGTACACATTGTCAGTCCATCTCGCTGACGAAAAACCGTTGACTCTAATATCGTTCGCATACGGGCCGATGTCGCCGCTGAGCTCTTGGCCTGTCGGAGCAAGGAACTTTGCGACTCTGGAAGTGATTGTCGCTGCCACGCCGTTCGTCTCAGTGAAGGTGTAGGTAATCTCTCTGTAGTCACCGGAGTTCATTGCGACTGGGTTTGGAGATACAGTGGCATGGAGCGAGGCCTTGTTCGGCGTCACGGGTCTGGTCTCAGGCGGAGGGCGTGTCGCGAACCACAAAGCGAATGCAGCGACAGCGATTCCCCCTCCCGCGAGCGCGGCCGTTCGAATGAACTTCCTTCTGGCAAGACTTCTTGCGCGTGCGGCTGCGACAGGTGAAGGGATGACCGCCGGCTCAGGCTGAGCCGTGGAAGGCCCGGTTTTCACGACTCGCCCAAAAAGTGTGGCGGGTCCGGAGGGAATTGAACCCTCTATTTCGAGGGTTCTATCCCCCTCTCACATCCCCGCATTCTAGCGCAGTAGCATTCTCACCCAACGAGATCGGGAGAACAGAACTAATCACATTAGATGTCGACTGGTTCTTGTGTGATGAGAACCGCTAACCTATAGTAATTGAAGTTCATGATCCCCTCCGGTGGGATGGGATGGCATGCCGGAGCATCGAAGAGCTGAAGTTAGTAGAAGGTTGGCTCGGACCCAGGGCCATGTTCAGGGAGTTAGAGTCATGGTTGATGAGGGCAAGCGGTACCAGGACATTCTGTTTCAGGTCTGAGCGATACGGGCTGCACTTGAGAGGGTAGAGGCGATAATCCTAGACGACATCACTGAAGCCTGCTTGGCCGAGGCAGCTCCCAAAGCAAAGAAGTCTCTCTCTGAACTCAGGGACCTCATAGCCGTGATTAGATGAAGCTTATGAAGACCGAGCACGTCGATTCCGCGCATACAACAAACGCCAACAGAATCTCGGAAGCGTTGGTCCTCTCATCAATGGCCGCTGCCATACTACTTGGCTGGAGTGGTATCTGGCGGTCAGTACTGCCATTCGACTTCTTTTCCATCTTGACAGTGTTGTTGGGAGGGATTCCGATCTACCGAGAGACCTTTCACTCACTCAAGGGTAAGAAGACAAACATGGAAGTCTCGATGGCGATTGGGGCGGTCGCTGCGCTGTTTATCGGGCAGTTCCTTCCTGCTGCTGTGATAATCTTCTTCACTCGACTTGCCGAGTTCATCGAGTCGTACATAATTGATAGAGGAAGGCGAGCAATTGCACTCCTATTGGAGAGAAGACCTCGGAAGGCAACTGTTAGACGGGACGGCAAAGAAATGGAGATCGTCCCGGATGAAGTTAGACCTACTGATACCGTTCTCGTCAAGCCAGGGGGGACCATTGCTGTTGACGGCGTTGTACTTGGAGGCACATCGTTAGTTAATCAAGCCGCTATGACCGGCGAGTCAGTCCCTGTCGAGAAATATCCGGGTCAAGAAGTGTTTGCAGGCACATTGAATGAAACGGGCCTTTTGGAGGTGCAACCGAAGAGGATAGGTGAGGACACGACTTTCGAACGAATAGTACGACTAATTGAGGAGGCTGAGAAAACCAAACCTAGGATTGAGAAAGTCTCTGATAGGCTAGCTGGTTGGCTGGTCTATTCTGCGCTCGGTTCTGCCATCCTGACTTTCTTGGTTACTGGAAACGCCACATCGGCGATCTCTGTTATCGTAACTGCCGGAGCCTGCGGGGTTGCAGCGGGAACGCCTTTAGCAATCTTAGCTGGGATAGGGAGAGGGGCGAGAAGAGGGGTCATCATAAAAGGTGGCGTTTTCCTTGAGGCCTTGCGGAAGATAGACACTGTAGTTCTCGACAAGACCGGGACTCTGACATACGGTGAGCCGAAGGTTGCGAACGTCATAGCGATCAACAGCTATTCGCGAGAGAGAGTTCTTCAGCTTGCCTCCGTAGCAGAAAGGTAGTCCTCTCACCCGATTGCGCGCGCTATTCTTCGAGAGGTCGGCGAATCGGGAATAACTCTACCTCACCACTCAGAGTTCGAATATTTCCCGGGCAAGGGGGTGCTGTGCACATATGATGGTGGTCTCATAGGAGTGGGCAGCGAGTCGTTTCTGGATGACAGAGGAGTGATTATTCCGCAAGTTGTGCGGGAGCGCGTTGCCGAGGAGAGCCGCTCTGAAAGCACTCCTGTCTTAGTAGCTCACGACCAAGAAGTCTGTGGTATCATCAGCGTGGCAACTTCTCCTAGAAAGGAAGCGAAGGATGCTGTTCGGGAACTGAAGAGCATGGGCATCAGGACGATCATGCTTACAGGTGACAGACTCCGCATTGCAGAGGAAACAGCTCAGCAGCTTGGAATAGATGAGATTCACGCAGAAATGCTTCCTGATGACAAAGTCTTCAAGGTCCGTGAAATTCTGCGCGAAGGCCACGTTGTAGCGATGGTTGGCGATGGAACAAACGACGCCCCTGCCCTAGCGCAGGCCACAGTGGGTATAGCAATGGGAGAGGGAACTGACATAGCGCTGGAAACGGCTGATATAGCATTGATTTCCAACGATCTACGAAAAATAGTTGACGCCATCAACATAAGCAGAGGCACGTATGGTGTCATAATGCAGAACTTTGCTGGAACGCTCCTCGTGGACACGATTGGAATGGCCCTCGCGTTCGTGGGAATGCTCAGTCCGCTGTTAGCCGCCTTCATTCACACGTTCTCTGAATTCGTGTTCATGCTCAATTCTTCCAGACTCTTCAGAGCCGCGTAGCCCACTGAAAATGCAATAGGGCTGTGGTAGGGCCGGTGACGTAAAGCCACGCCCTATGGGCCCAAGTAGTTCTCTCTGACTGGTTGTTGGACTGCAAGCTGAAACCGTGGCGGCGCTCACGCGATCGTCTGAGCGTCGTCAGGAGAACTGTGCGTATGCACCGGGGGACCCATACGCGCTACCACTTGGCCCTCGACGCGTTCTTGTTGAATAGGCAATCGAGTCCTAGCTAGGAAGCGAAGCATGTTGGTTGAGAGCTTAGTCTACGCGTTAGGGGCAGTCACAGCCCTTAGCCTTCTGTCACTCATAGGTGCGTTTACGATCTCTATCGATGAGAAGACACTCGACCGCATACTTAGCGTCGTGATCAGCTTTGCCGCCGGAACGATTCTCGGAGTGGCTTACTTTGATCTCCTGCCTGAAGCCACCGAACTGGTTCACTAATCAGTCAGGTACCTCGTTGTCGCTGGCGGGTTCTTCCATCTAGCCACGGCTGAGCTGATCCCGGAGATGCGGGTCGAAGCGAACCTCAGAAAATCTGCCATTCAGTTTGTCTTCTTCGTTGTAGGCCTTCTCTGGGTTTTGGCTATTGGCAGCCTTCTGCCTGCCTAAAGGTCAAGATCCTTCAGATGTGCAACGCACTTGATACCATCGGCTTCCAGAAGCTCGGTGAGACATGGTTCAACGCTCAGACTATTTGGGCATTACATTTTCGTTCTCTCAATCTATGTGTGGGGTCCATTGATGGCGTGACGGTGTTCGATCGAGTATGAAACTGAAACGACTCGCGGCGGCGGTTGTTGGCGTTATTGCACTATTTCTTGGCTTGTTATGGTTTCTGCAAGGCGCGGGAATTCTTGAGCTGTGTCCTGTGTTATGTTTCGCGGATTGTGAATGCATCACGGGCGGCTCACAGTTCTGGGAAGCAGCGGGAGCGATTACTTTCATTGCGGGCATTCTGATCGTTGGCGTGAGTATGAGGCGCGGCCGGATAACCTGATCCAAGACCCCAGCGAGTCAAACGTGAGAATCTGGCCCGTCATCGTCCGTAGTTTGAAAGGTGTGTGTGCGGGTGATGCGTGTTTTCTCCCACTTTTGGCGCCTGAAAATCCACGAACTTTCTAATCAGCCATGGACGCGCAACCCTCCCAACCATAGAGCACAGCATGGCCACGAGTGATCGGAATCACAAGAACATGGAAACGAATTCTCCCACTCACAAACGCGCGTGAATCGCGGTCTCTGTTTATGAACGATTAAGACATAGCATTGCGAAGCGTTACTCGGATGTTCAGGATTGTAGCAGGCGGCTTCCAAGTAGTCGCAATGAATTGAAGACAACAATCAGTGCGTTACCCTCGTGAATCACTGATGCCAATACGGGACTTACGAGTCCTTGAGTTGACAATAGGAGCCCCATTACGTTGACGGCTAACGAGAATATGACGTTCTGTTTTATGACGGATAGCGCTTTTCGACTCAGCTCCATGACCCTGGCTACTTTGCCTAGGTCATCTGTCATCAACACGATTCCCGCGGTCTCCATGGCCACATCGGTTCCAGCAATGCCCATAGCGATGCCGACGTTTGCAGAGGCAAGCGCAGGGGCGTCGTTTACGCCATCACCCACAACGATCACTCTGTGCCCTTGCTGTCGATATTCTTCCACGTGTTTTGCTTTGTCCTCGGGGAGGAGGTTGGAGTATGCTTCATCTATCCCCACGCGTCGAGCTATTTCATTGGCTACCGAAGGGTTGTCTCCCGTTAGCATGATGACCTCTTTGACACCTGTTGCCTTCATGTGAGAGATGTCGTTGCTGACACTTTCTCTTAAGGTATCTGCTATGCTGATGATTCCTAAGGCTTGCGAGTCATCCGCGACCACGACTGGGGTCCGTCCCAGTGCGGACTCACTGTCAATGTGGCTGGTAGATTCTTCATCCATCACAATACCGTGTTCATTCATCAGATTCAAGTTTCCTACCGTGATCTTGTGTCCGGAAAGCTCCGCGACTACGCCAAAACCGGACTTCGCTTCGAACTCTTCGGGATCCTTGAGAACCAATCCGCTCTTTCGCGTTTCATCTACGATGGCTTTGGCTAGGAAGTGTTCGGATCTTTGCTCCGCTGAACCGGCCAATGCTAGAACTTCCTCAATCTTTCGTCCTCCAAGTGATTTGACGGCAGCAACCCGGGGTCTACCCAGAGTGAGCGTTCCAGTCTTGTCTATTACGACGACATCGCATCGTCCTACTTCCTCAAGAAACGGTCCTCCTCGTATGAGTACACCGTTCCGCGCAGCATTTCCTACTCCGGCTACAATAGCTATGGGTGTCGCGAGCGTTAGGGCGCAAGGGCATGATACAACGAGAACAGCTGCCGTGTACAATGGATTCTTCATTACCAGCTGCGTTATTACAGCAGCAAGAAGAATTACTGGAGCAAACCAACGAGCGTACTTGTCTGCAATTCTCTGCACGGGGGCCTTTCTGAGCTGAGCTTCTTTCACTTGCGCCACGATGCGTGCGAAGATCGTCTCTTCAGATCTTCTTGCGACGTTGATATCAAGTGCTCCGCTTTCTAGGAAAGTATTTGCGTAGACTTCGCTCCCAACAAACTTCTCTGAGGGAACCGATTCGCCCGTAATTGCTGACTGATTCACCGATCCGGTTCCCTTGACAACAACACCGTCAATCGGGATCTTCTCTCCCGTTTTCACAAGTGCGATGTCACCAATCTGAACTTGGTCTAGGCCGACCTCGATAATCTGGTCGCTCCTGCGAATACGGGCGGTCACGGGAGCCGACTGTATCAGCTTCTCTATCGCCTTTGACGACCGTTTTGAGGCAAGGTCTTCCGCGAGCTCGCCTCCATTCAGCATTATCGCGACAATCGCTGCTGCAACGTACTCGCCTAGGAGAACCGATATCCATATCGCAATGCTGGCAAGCACATCGACACCAAACTCTCCCCGCAGGAGTGTTCGCACAGACTTGACGGTGATAGCCACACCGCCCAACAAAGCTGCGGCAAGAGCCAGAACCGGACCCAAATACGCTGGTTGGACGCGTGCCAGCAGTAGAAGGCCGCCAGTCACCGTTAGAGCCAGACAAAGAAGAAAGTTGATGATGTCAAGTTTGCTCAAGCCGTCTTCATCGTGAGAGGTCAAAGAACCTTTAGTCATCAGCTGCCTAGCCTCATTAGACGTTTATAGAAGTCGAGCTACCGCGTCTGTGAGTTCTTGGACCGCCTCTTTTCCCCGCCCTTCTCTGATCGCATTCGCCACGCAGGTCTCAATGTGATCTTCGAGAATTACTCCCGTTATCTTGCGTAATGCTGCTTCGACTGCGCCTATCTGAAGAAGTATGGCGGGGCACTCACGATCCTCTTGTACCATCTTCGCAATCGCACGAACGTGCCCCTCCACCCTAGCGAGTCGCCTCAAGACATCCTCACGCTTCCCATGGACGCTCATGGCTATCCCTTCCCACGGGATAGGATGAGCACGATTAAAGCGTTTCGTCGAATCACCAATCCTGAATCGTCGTCGATTTCCCAAGTACGCAGGGTTTACGCTCGCAGAAGTCGGAGTTGAGCTCGGATAGTCGGTTCAATCGAATCTAACTACGTGCTGCGTCCAAGCAGCAATGAAGCGAGCACCGCGATTGCGACGATTACAATTGTCTCAAGCAGCGTGACTTTCCAGTGAACTCTTGTCTTCTTGGAGCGATATCTCACGAGGAAAACGCCAACGATGGCAGCTACTAGACTCAACGACAGAATAATGTCCAAGGGACTCGGCAGAGTCAAGTATGCCATGATCGGGATGATGCCCGCCATGAATGTGGTCGTGCCACAGATCGTTGCTGCTTGAAGGTTCGCTCTGCTGATCTCTTCATGCAGAACTGTGAATAGATGCTTGACTAACGCTAGAGACTTGTCCCTTTCTGACTTGTCAGGAATATCACTTAGACTGTAGTCCATCAATGCCCGTAGGTTGATCATGTCTGCCAAATCCTCGGTTATTCCGCCAAGCATGAAGCTGGAGAAATTAGTTATCGCCACAGAGGTCAATGTCAGAAAAGCAGCGAACGCCGCAGCACTGGTAGCGAGACCAGCGATGAACGCGGAAAGCACGACAACCAGTCCCGTAACTGATCCGTCAGCCAATCCAGCTACCACTTCGATCACAGGGTCCTTCTTCAAGAGGAGTTTTCGCCATTCCTCACCGAGCCTGGCGCCTCGATCAGTCAGATGGACCGCTCCGTCTTGAAGCAGAACCAGTCCCTCTGACGCCATCTCCCTCAACGCCCTGTCGAGGTCACTCATCTCGACATGGACATGACCCGCACAGATCCTATCGATTCGTCGCTTCAGCGGGAGAATCTCGAGTGTGAGGCCTCTCCTTAGGTTGAGGAGTACTATGACTCTAATGACGTCAGATAGCTCTTGAATCTCGAATGACAAAGTTGCCAATTCACCAACTGCGGGCTAAAGCGAAGAAAGCACATTGCGTCTCCATAGGATGCATGTGATATTAGATGGAGCTCTCCTTCTTTTCCTTGATGGACGAATCGCCTTTCTTGCGTGACGAACATTACCTCCTAATGCCAACGGTGATGCTTGTGATGCACATCGTGCGGGTGGCTCTCAAAATAGTACATAATCTTCGTGCACGTTGGTGCCTTCCCGTGACGTCCAAGAAACGCAACCCGTAAATTACCTTGATCAAACGCATCTGTTCGGTTTCTCGCATGAAATGGGTAACACGTGAGAATGTTCATGTAGACAGAGTCGCCTGCCCATGGCTAATCAAGCGATTCGTTGACATACAGGCGAACTTTCTGTTCGTATCCCCCGACAAGATTCCTGAAGTAGTTGAGAAAGAGGGTGCAATCCCGTACGACGCCAAAGGAGTTGAATTAGGTCACCATGGTGACAAGTGCAGCTTCGACGCGATAATTGACAGATACAAGCTAACCGACCCCGCCCTCCTTGAACTGGCAAAGATCGTGCGAGCTGCAGACACGAACAGGATGGAGCATGCGCGTGAGAGCATCGGCCTGGAAGCCATCGCCTCTGGCTCAATGATGCTCGCAAGGGACGACTACGAGGCCATAGAAAGGCAATCGTACGTGTACGATTCGCTCTACGCGTACTGTAAGCTTCGACTGGTCAAGGAGAAATATGCGAGCGAAATTGAGAAGTTGGAACCGAAAGAGCGAAGAGAGTTCCTGAGAGGCAAAGTGAAAGAGAAGTCTCTGTAGCATTGTTTGCCCTGCAAACGTGATGAGACGCAGATGCTGCCGGTAACTCGAGAGAAACCATGAAATGCTACTCTTCTAGGTCGCAGCCTCAGGCTATCGCTGCAACTTTTCGATCGATCAGAAACTAGTGAAGTTCGATCTCCTGGACGCGAAGCGAGTGGACGAGCTATTCGCATGGCGCACCTCCCTTGCTGCATGGTCTGTTGGCTAGTTCCTCGTTCACGACGACCAAGCTGAACGGTTTGGGGCGGAATTCGAGTCCTTCAATGAAGTTCGCCAAGGCCCAAGCAAATCTGAGTGCCGTTACGTTCCCCTCCTCTACAGGTCCACCGTCTTTGGAAACTGGTTCTCTCGATTGCTGGGGATGTTAGAGTCCTAGGGTTGCGAATATATGGCGGGTCCGGAGGGAATTGAACCCTCGACCTTCGGGTGTCCCTCAGCGGTTAAGAGCTTCAGCCCTGCTCCTGCGAGACCGCTGCTCTACCTTTCGAGGGCGGACAAACTTGCCTGACTGAGCTACGGACCCTGAGCTTCCGCAGATAAACGGGAAGTCTACTTAAGTTTTCGTCGGCGAGAGCCATCGTGAAAAGGCATCGGCCCTCGCCAAATCAACTGCTTTCCTTCTCGGCGATGTGTAGGTTGCTGCTTCATGTTCGGAAAGCGGCTTTGACGCAACTATTGCTTTTACCACATCGAAAGCGAGATTTCGCTCCTGCTCGATCTTGAAACCCGCCTCTCGTAAATATTCGACTGTTTGCCTGTTTATGTTGTCTACGCCCGGTCTAGCAACCAAGAGATTCAGTTTGTCCATCAGGCTGCCGATCACTTTGTTCTTGCTCCTCACGTGCTCCAGCATCAGCAGACGCCCTCCGCTCTTCAGCACTCTTCGGACCTCACTCAATCCTTTCACTGGGTTTGTGACCGAGCAGAAGACTAGCGAGCTGAATACCGTGTCAAACGTCTCCTCTTCAAAGGAGAGGCCCTGAACATCTTCAGCGCGCAAATCTATCATGCCATTATAGTTCCTACGTTTGATGCCTGCCCAGCGTAACATCTCAGGGCTTATGTCAACTGCCACTATTCGTCCGCAAGGCGGATAGTCCTTGAAACTAGCGCCAGTTCCGACCCCCACTTCTAGAACGTTCCCTCTCACTTGACGCAAGATTTCTCTCCGTTGCCTTGAAACGAACCAATCTATGAGAAAGTTGAGGGCGTCGTAGAATCGAGCTACTCGGTCATAGCGGATCTTAGCAGGGTCATCTTGGGGGTCGACGCGACACATAGACGCATCTCCAATGGACAAGTTCCAGTAGATTGCCGGGCGGTAGTCTATCCTGTTCTCCTTCACATAGACGGGTATCGGCTTGCGATATTCGTCTCTTTCAGAGGCACGAGGCCCTAGGTGAGTCGTTTGATTTTCTTCGGCGATTCTTTGGCTATCAGCTTGCCGCTCTTGAAGTCTTATCAGGTACTTGAGCCTATACCTATCCTTGATAGTGTATGTCCGCCCGAGTCGCCCACGCCATCGTGAACGATTGCCTGAGAATTCGCCCGGAAGACGTTGTGACGGTAAATACTTGGCCTCACACGGTCGAACTTTCTGACGCGATACTTGAGGAGTGCTACAGGATCGGCGCCGATGCCGTAGCCATACTTGAGACCGACCGCAGCTTCTATTCTCAGCTGGAGACGCTTTCTGAAGAGAACCTCAGAACGGCGTCGAAGCACTGCCTCGGCTTGGCCGAGTACACGACTGTGAACATCTTCATCGGCGGGCCGGGGAACCCGCTTCGCATGAGAAAGATCCCGCCTGAGAAGTTCGCCGCCATGTTCGAGGGGGAGAAAGCGCACACGGACAAAAGTCGGGAGAAGAAGATTCGACGCGCCTGGCTGGCCCAAGGCCTCGTGACCCCCGAGAGGGCTCGAACGTATGGTTTCAACTTCCAAAGGTGGAAGCGAATGATTGACTCCGCCACCGCTGTCAGATACGATGACATGAGCATCCTGGGAAGGCGGGTAGCCCTGAACCTTGAACGGGCAAGAGAAGTGCGAGTCCGATCGAGGATAGGCACTGACCTGAAGTTCTCAATACTTGGGAGGCAGACCCAGATCAATGACGGGATCATAGACGACGACGATCTCAGGAGAGGCTTGTTCCTCACAAGCCTACCGACGGGGTCCGTGACCGTGTCGATCGTTGAGGACAGTGCGACGGGAAAAGTCTCATTCGACTTACCCATCCCGCAGGTTGGCAAGCTAGTTCACGGGCTCCAATGGGTATTCGAAAACGGGCGTGTTACAGCCTTCAACGCCGAAAAGAACGTGGAAGCGCTGAAGCCGATATTCGACAGGGCAC
>Ga0209725_1001383_pt1 | contig 13743 bp, 14 predicted proteins | sample I18A1metaG_FD_184145 | JGI IMG/M metagenome (GOLD analysis project Ga0209725, IMG submission 184145) | Lake sediment bacterial and archeal communities from Gulf of Boni, Indonesia to study Microbial Dark Matter (Phase II) - ​I18A1 metaG... | ecosystem: Environmental > Aquatic > Freshwater > Lake... | reverse complement strand
CTGGTTTGTCTGTGAATTGTCTTATCGATCTCCGCTCGTACAATAGCTTCTTGACGGTGTTCATCTCCGCTTCGGAGAAAGGCTTGGGCAGTTTTGTATCGAGTGCTGGCTTTTCGCCGGAGTTGAGTCTGTCTGCCAATTCGACGTATCGTATGCACCATTGAAGGTCCGGAGTATTCGTTGGTAGCCCTCGTTCCTTCCATATGTCAAGGAGGAGTTTCGCTTGATTGCCGAAGTTTGGTGGCTTCTTCAGTTTTCCGCTTAGAATCCTGTAGATCATGACTTCAATCGTATGGTGAGTTCGCTCATGCAGGATGGCCCTCAACGATGCCGCATCCATCGTCATTAGTTCTTCTTTCGAATATCCGTGGATCTTCAGCTGTTCCATACGTTTTCCTCTTTTCTCTCCAATCCGCTCTGTATGCCCACCCGTATCTTCCCATTGTGTACTAGAGTCTGGCCTTGAGCGTATTACGTCTGTAGCAGTCTAACGGGTGCGTATGATGGGCGTAGGTTTAAACCAGAGGTAGACGACCACGGCAGCGCTGGAGACGCAGGCGTAGCACGGCCGGGCGGGCGGAGATCGTTGCCCCTCGATAGCCGCAGGAGGGCTGGCAACATATGCCTCAGATTCCAACCTTTCCCAAGTTCAGGCCCATCGAGCTGGAAGACAGGGCGCTTCTAGTAGGATACTTGGAAACTGCACAACCACAGATCTCTGAGTATACATTCACGAATCTCTATGTTTGGAGAAAGTCTGATCGAACCCTCCTGTCAAGGCGAGGCGATGTTCTTCTGGTCAAGGTGCTAAAATGCCCTGACGAGCGCGAGGTTTTGCTACCTCCTCTAGGGTCTAAGGAACTCCCGGAAACCGTCGCAGAGCTTGTTCGAGATATGAGCAAGGAGGAGAAACTTCCTCCAATCTATGGAGTATCGAAGGATCAGGCCGGGGCATTAGCCAAGATCGATTTCTCAGCGAAGCTCGACAGGGACAACTCGGACTATGTCTATCTTGCCAAGGATCTGATCGAACTTCCGGGCACAAAGTTCCACTCGAAGCGTCAGGCCGTAAAGCGGTGCCTGTCAGAGCACAAGTGTGAGTATGTTCCGATCACGGCTGACATAGTTGAACTCTGCCTCCAGCTCCAGGAAGAATGGTGTAACTTGGTGAATTGCAATGAGTCTCGAGGGCTGAGAGAAGAGGATCAGGCGATCAAGGAAGCTTTTCTCCACTATGATCGTTTGAATGCGTTCGGGGCGGCCGTGAGCGTGGATGGGGGGATAGAGGCTTTCACGGTGGGAGAAAAACTAAGTAACGATACGGCCGTGATTCACTTCGAGAAGGCAAACCCTAAGATACGAGGCCTATACCAGCTGATCAACCAGTGGTTCTGCAAGAACGCGCTTGCTGGCTACAAGTACGTCAATAGAGAGCAGGACCTGGGAGAGCCGGGCATTCGACGAGCAAAAGAGGGCTACCATCCGCATCACATGGTTGAAAAGTACATTGCCGAACAGACTTGAACTTGGGATTACGCAGCAAGATGTTGGATTACAGAAGGCCTTCTCTCATGTCTTCAGCAAGTTTCGAGCCTGCGGCGACGAATTCCTCCTCTGCTCTTGACGCTACTCGCTCTGCCGCTCTTTGAGCATCCTCTAGGATTCGGTCCTCGTTCACAGTCAAGACCTTTCCCTGATCCATGATCATCTGACCGCCTACAATTGTGGTAACGACTTCGCTACCCCTCGCACTATATACGAGGTTCGGCGCCAAGTTGCGAACGGGCCGGGACAACAATGGAGTCAGATGAGGTTTCTTCAGGTCCATAAGAATAATGTCCGCCTCCTTGCCCGGCTCAAGGGTTCCAACCCTCTCTCCGAGGCCCAATGTCTTGGCTCCTTCTACAGTCGCCAAGCGTAGAATTCTCCATGATGGAAGAACGGTGGGATCGTTCTCTCGGACCTTGTTGAGCAGAGCCGCGATCTTCATCTCGGAGAACATGTTGTGACAGTTGTTTCCACAGGCCTGATCGCTTCCCAAAGCGGCGGATCTGCCTCCCGCCTCTAGGTATGCATGAAGAGGAGAGACGATGCCATCTATCAGCGCTATCGAACTGGGACAACTTATCATCCGAACGCCTCTCTCTGCGATTATGCGAAGCTCTTCATTCCCTGCTCCGTGGCAGTGTACACCCATGAGCCTCGGCCCGAGGAAGCCTATCTCGTCCAGATAGCGAACTGTCGATTTCCCATACTTTAACCGGATCTGGATGCTTTCTCGACCTCCCTGTGCAAGATGGAAGTGCATCATCAGCCCTTTCTCTTCGGCAATGTCCCTGACCGTGAGCAGTAGCTCTGTGCTCATCATGTCTGCGGCATGAGGGCCGAGACAACAGGTTACTCTTCCGTCAAGAGCGTTATGCCATGTTTGGATGAGCTTCAAGTTTTCCTTGAGCTTCTGCTTCCCAACGTTTGAGTCGAACTCGTATAGCGCGTTAGCATCCTGACCAGATAGAGAGCCTATCTCATTTATCGGGCTGCATACATTTGCTCTGACGCCAATCTGCGAGTATACCTCCCTTAGGGTCCTATCCATGTTCGGACCATAATCTCCGAAGAGAGTCGTTCCGGATTTGACTCCTTCCAAGACTCCTAGCGCGGAACCTTTGACTGCTGAATCTTCGTCAAGATATTTGGCGAGTGGAGCAACTGTCTTGATCATCCACTCGGTTTCAGGAACATCCTGAGCCTCTCCTCTAAGAAGAGCCAAATGAGAGTGAATATGTGCATCAACCAACCCAGGCATGACAACCTTTCCAGTCGCATCTATCTTCCTTTCCGAGCCGCCACAGGTGCGCGAAACTTCATGCCACTTGCCGACTCTAGCGATCTTCCCGGCTTCAATGGCGACAGATCCGTTCTCAATGAGCCCGACACCTCGCCCTGTCATTGTCAGTATGTGCCCATTCTCAATCAGGAGATCGACCATACGATTCTACTCTGCCCCTGAAGAACTGAATGCCTATGTCACTCAACTCAAGTGATGTGGTGTTTCGGAGTTCGGCATTCCGTAGGCCTCGAGACTAGAGGAAGCTTATGTCTTTGACACCTTCAAGAAAATCGTCTGGACTTAGTCGCCATGCTTTGATATTGAATTCCCCTCTTGTCTGCGCAAGCTTTCTGATGAATGCTCCTACTTCTTGCTTCTTCCACCATTTCTCGCCGAACTGCTCAGCTAGTCGTGTTCGAATTGTGTCAACTCGAACTGCCGCTATAACGTAGCTTGGCGAGTACATGTCGTAGTTTGGCATTATGTGATGGAGCACCCAGTAGTATCCTGGAACTTCTATGAAGAACCGTTTCGTAAGTTCCTGCCATCTTCTAGCAGCCTGTTCAACGCTATAGTGGTTTTTCCAGAACTCCATCTTCATGATTCCGTTTGCGGCGTAGAACGTTAGAAATGCCAGGTCCATGAAGCGCCTTCTGTCAAGTATATCTAGGACAGCGTCATCCTGCAACCTGAGATCCTCCTTGAGGAACTCTGGCGTGTCTAGCATGCTTTCATTTAGCATGCTGAAGGTTTCGGCTACGCTTCGTGGGATTATGTATCGCTTCCAGACTGGATCGTTGGGATCTGCACTTATGCCATGTATGCCATGGCCGAATTCGTGGAATACCGATCCGAAGTCCGAGAAGGGTGAGACCTTTCTGTAGACGACGCGGATATCGTTCGGAATCTGAATCCCAAAGCAAAAGGCACTCGGACTCTTCTTCTCCCTATCTTCATCATCAACCTTGACTTTGTCCGCGTCGAATCCCCACCCAATGAGAAAGCTCCGAACTCTCTCAAGAGGAGAGAGTCCTTCGAAGTACCTTGAGAGAGGTCGAAATATCCTTCCGTTCCACGTGTAGTAATCGTCAAAGTACTCCACCTTGCTCTTACCGAGAATCACTGGTGCGTAATGCTCGGCAGCTTTCAGGAAGAGCTCTCTCGCACCGTCTCCGAGCCTCATCAAGAGGTCTCGTAGTTCATCGAAGGTCATCTGTTCAAACTCAAGGTAGCTGTCTAAGGGCGTCATACGATATTCCGCATAGACGTTTCGAGAGACGGCCATGCGCTTCTCCACAAGATCTGCGATGCTCGGAGCCTTCGAGATGAAGTTGTCAAAGATCTCCTTTCTCTTGTTGAAATCTTCTGTTGCGGAGTTGAATTGTCGCCAGCTTCCCCAATTCAATTTTCTGCCGGCTAAATCGTATCTATCGGTGGAGATCTTCACCATCCTTGTCTCCTCAAATTCCAGTTCAACATCCAGCCTCCTTGCAGCCGCTATCGTAGAGATCGACTCAAGGTACATGCTTCGAGGCTCAGAGAAATCCTTCAAGAACTCCTGACATACCACAGTCAGTTGTTCTGACAGGCTTTTCATCAGGTCCTTGTCAAACGGCAGTCCGGCCCTCTGGTTGTAGCGTTGCTCGGACAGTTGCACTGTAAGTTTCTCATAACGAGCCATCAATTCTGTTAGTGTCGCCATTGCTGGTTCACCAAGGGAAGGTTGGGGCTTTCTTCCTAAAGCTGTTTTCTTCTTCATCTGGTGCGCTAAGAAAGCGTCTAGAAATGCCAAGTTTCTGCGGGTCCGTCGGACCAAAACAGGAGGAGATGGGCGTTAGAGCCTGCTCTGGTCCAGTCGCCATCCAGCTTCGCTTTCAAATCATTCACTTGAGGAGGTTGTACATCAAGGAGGCTTTGATAACAGAGGTTTGAGTGACGAGTCCAAGCAATCTCGAGTCGCCATCCACTACGGGAATTCTCTGAATCCCTGTCTTAATCATCTGCTCCACTATCCACCGCAGCGGGGTTGTCTCGTTCGCCTTGACCAGAGAGCGAGTCATCAAATCAGATACAAGGAGATCTGAGACATCTGAACCTGCGAGGTCTATGTCCCTCTGGGTGATTATCCCAACCAGAACCCGCTTGTCGTCTACGACTGGAAGTGCGCCGATGTTGTGTCGAAGCATCATCAGGCGGGCGAACGCAACCTTTCTATTCTCCGAAACTGTATGAACGTCTTTGATCATGACATCTCTAGCAAGAATCTCAGCCATTCCGGATCCCGTCTAGATGACTGTTCAGATCCAACTAAAAGCCTGTTGGTGGGCCGGATCGCATGCAACTAATAAATCAAGTGAATCCTACTTAGTCGGTATTCTGTGTGGGAGCAATCTCAGTAGCTTCAGATTGGCTAGACTACACTGAAGAAGATGTGATCTTGGTAGGCCAACCACAATGATGTGGTGGGACAGATAGTTATCGCACCTGAGTAGCTATGGATACCCTTGTCATGGTGGTGGAGCTAGTTGAGCAACACCACTCCGACTCGAACGAGATCTGTCATCCCGACTCGCCGTGAAGAGCTGTCGCTCCTGAAAATGCTTGCGACCAACGGCAAGTACAGGCGCGAGGAAGAAACTGAGTCGTTCTTCTAGAAGACATTCCGATTTGTGAAACTCGGGAGGCACATAGATCCGGTTCACGCGTCTCCTTTTTCGATCCAAGCTCTCCAGTAGCCTTGGTAGAACGAAAGCAATCCGCCTGACGAGTGTCCAAATGGTGTTGCTTTTGTACTTCGGACAGGGAAGCATGGAGGCAGGATGCGGGCGAAATGAGCAAGATGTGTGATGTTGTTGTGATAGGGGCAGGACCGGCGGGCTTAGCTGCAGGGCTTCACTCTGCGCTTTTCGGTTTGCGTACTTTAGTCATAGATGCCGGTGAGAAGCCGGGTGGAATGGCCAATAGGGCTCGTTGTTTAGAGAACTACCCGGGGTTCAAGAGGATTTCTGGACAGAGGCTCATGGAGAAGATGACCGTTCAGGCTGAGAAGGCTGGCGTCCAACTTCGTGCTTCAGAGGAAGTTGTGGATCTTTCGTTAGGTGTTGACAGGAAGGTTGCGAAGACCAAGCTGGGCACCTATTCTGGTGGGGTTTTGATACTGGCTACGGGAGATGGCATGAAGGGGCTTGGAATGAAGGAGGAGACATGGATTGGCGGAGGCGTAGCCTACTGCGCGGAGTGTGGTGCTCCCTTCTTCAAAGGAAGAGATATCATCGTTGTCGGAGGATCACCGGAGGCAGCGGACGAGGCCCTACGCCTGGCCGAGATTGCCAAGAAGGTGCGCCTAGTCAATCACGCAAACACGATACCAGTCAGTGAGCGAATCCGGAGAAAGCTGGAAAGAAGTGGCATACGGCTGATAGAGGACCATATGGGAACCGAAGTCAAAGGCAAGCCACCGTTCAAGCAACTTGTTCTGCGTCATTTGAGAGATTCAACAACAAGAGCGCTGCGGACGAACATCGTCCTTGTCGTTGGTGGCGCTAAGCCGTTCGTCTCCGTCTTGGGGAAGGCCGGCGTTAGAACTCACAGGCTAGGTTGTGTCGTAGCGGACGAGTTTGGAAGAACCAATATTAGAGGCGTTTTTGCTGCCGGTGCCTGTACCTCGACTGTTAAGGATTTGGTGCCTGCATGCGTGGGTGACGGCACCAATGTCGCAAACACTGTGCGCCTGTTCCTGAAGTACGGACTTTAGGCGCCGTTGGTGTCAGAGGGCACGGTAATCGTCTGATGACAGCAAGACAGATGTGATGGTGGGCCGGATCATATACAGTTGATAAACTAAGTGAATCCTTCCTACGCAGCTTTCTCATGCGCCTTCTTTATCCATGTCCGCACTTCTTCACTCAACCCTTCTTTAGGTGTGATGTGCGCACATCCTCAATCAGACTGCCTGCCTCCCGAGTAAGTGAAAAGGTCTCTCCAAATCTTCTTGAAAGACAACCAAATCTCACCTCCGACCGTAGTCTAGGATATTGGATTTGATTTCATCTTGGATGAGAGATTGGGACTGATAAGGCCTAATCCTAGGTGTGTCGTTGGATGATCAGAGGATCTTTGGCGAGGTCGGAAACCATTGGCCTAGGCACCTGCTCTGATTTGATTGTTTCAATAGGTCGCGAGTCCAAGGTTAAAGAGCAAGATCCCGACTATGTATGCCGGTTTCCTTGAGAACACTCACGGTTGAGAGCCTTCGTCGAAATCGGGGTAGGCCTAGGTTTCCTTGGCACTCCATGGCGGATATGTCCTCATTCGCCTATCTTGCGAGAATCTCTGGAAAATACGGATTAGACATGAGCAAGTTTTTCGAATGCATTGACAGTGCACGGATGCGAGGGCAATCCTCATTCGACGACATGTCGATCAAACGACGTCTGGCCGTACAAGATGGTTATGTTTTCCTAATAACGAAGAATCAGAGAATTGTTGCGCAACTGAAACTCACTCGGAAGATGCTGGAATATCTGCCTAAAGCCAATATCACCAATCTTCTGGTCACAAATCCCCGTGTGGCCGAACAAGCTAAGTGGAGGTCAGGTGATCTAAAGATCAAGGATCTAGGTTCTAACGTCAAAAGCTTCAATCTAAGAGCGAAGGTTACTGAGAAGTCAATACCTAGGACAGTTTTCTCAAGGTTCGGGGAGACTCTTCTTCTTTCGACAGCCACGGTCAGCGATGAAAGTGGCAAGATTAGATTACCCCTTTGGAATGACCAAATCGACACGGTCTCGGTCGGGGACTTACTGCATATCGAGAATGCGCAACTGAAGAGATTCCGAGGAGAACTGCAAGTCAAGATTGGCAAATTCACTGATCTTCAAGTGATCAAGAAAGAATAGGTGCCTTCATACTGGTCTCAACTAGCAACGTATCACGACTTACATATCCATGCTCGTGGCGATTGAGAATGGGTGTCTTCAAATGTCAACAATGCGGCGAATGTTGCATAGTTCTATGGGGCTCATTTGAAGCGACACATGACGACTTGATCCGTTGAAGGACAGAAGGGAGAAGCGACATATTAGGACACATCGAGATTGTAAATGACCATGGCAATGTTTCAGGCATCTTTACGTCGAAGAGCTGTCCGTTCCTACTCAAGAATACGGCGCAGAATAGGTACGTGTGTATGATACACGACACTAAGCCTGAGCATTGTAGAAACTATCCCAACGATGATACACGCCTCAACCCCAGAAACGAGGATTGGGAAAGAGAAGACAACAACCGTGACTAACGTCGGCACAGACTGCGCGCAGGCCTATTCAGCTGACGAAAGAAAGAGAGAAAGAGAAGATGAAGATCAGATGTCTACACTACAGATGCGTCAAATGTTGCATGAATACCGAGATGCCATTGAGCACATCAGATATCTTGCGGATAAGAGGCCTTGGCTTTTCCGACGATTTCTTTATCGCCAAGAGGAATGGAGAGCGACGGCTCAAGAATTCGATGGGAAGATGCGTTTTCCACAACGGCCGGCTATGCACCATATACATTGATCGGCCTGAGGGCTGTCGGACCTACCCAGTCATCTTCGACGTATACAAGGAGAAAGCGGTTCTCGATCGTGACTGCCCACATCGCGGAAAATTTCAAGTTAGACCAAGCATTTCACGTGAAGTCATCAAACTTGTTCGAAAATTGAGTGAGGAAAGAAATAGACGACTCAAATCGAGGGAACGATGAGCTTCGAGAGAGACCTATCGTAGCCGCGAGCGTCGTGTCATGAACTCCTACCTGTATCGAGGGCGCACATGATGAGAGACAGATATTGCAGGACGCGGGTCGTTCGATTGATTCGTGAAGGAAGACCAGAGGACGCCCTAGCAATCTTGGCTGAAGAGTATGGAGTAAGGCCGCCGAAGCTAATGGTCGGAACCGTAAAGGGTCGTCGCAGAGTCGTGGGATGCTACGTCGCAAAAGGGGGGACGATCTACTTATCAAATGCAGAGATGATGTCCAACCCATATGTTGTGCTGCACGAGTTCTATCATCACTTGCGATCGATAGAGGGAAAGTTCAGCGGATCAGAGAAACATGCAGAAAGGTTTGCAAGAGAATTTCTGGAGTTTCACAGTTCTTGAAAACATAGGAGGCTAAGGGGACAGTCGCTTCGAACATTTGAGCCACGGCGAAGGCGTCACATTCTACGGAATTTACTGCGGCTAACTTGATGACTAGTGGGCCGGATCGGATTCGAACCGATGACCTTCGGCGTGTAAGGCCGACGTTCTTGCCAAGTTGAGCCTTTCTAACCAGCTGAACTACCGGCCCATTGAAACGACCTAAACATACCCGAGGCAAGCCATAACGATTATGCTTGTTCCACTTACCGCGTATATTGAACAATGCCTTGGTCAGTTTCGTCACTCATTGACGATCTGAACTGACTGTCCTGTAACATCCTTTGCGGATTCCTCGACCTCGGCCCTGAGATGTGTAAGCCTCTTTGTTAGCTCATCCTTTCTCCCTTGAAGAGAGGATAGCGATCGATCAAGCCTTTCAACCGTTTCCTTGGCCTCTGCACGTTTCGATTCTATTTCTTCACGTTTAAGACGGAGAGACTGTAGCTCCCCGGATTGAGATGCATCCTCATAGGCACGCATAGCTTCCACATACTTCATACGAAACGCTTCGAGATCGACCTCATCTCTAATCCGACATAAGCTCTTCAAAGCTGCGCGAACCCGTGAATCCTTCAGGTCAAGAAGATTCTTTTCCAAGATCGGTTGAAGTCCGTTGAGCGACGACCTCAATTCTGAATAGTTCACCTTAGAGCTGCACAGCTTCTCAATAGGATCTTCGACGTATTCTGCCAGAATAGAGGCAGCCATCGGATCGAGCTTCTGCTTCTCTCGCTCTGACAGCTTCAGAAGCTTCTCCACCGGCTTTTCCAGAGGACGAAATAGGCTAACGACATCCTCTCGCGCCTTATCCACTGCGGATTCAAGCTTAGAAAGCTCTAGGAACTTCTCCGAACTCTCCAGTTGCTTTCTCTCTTCGGTCAGTCCTTCAGCAGTGGCTTGGGAATTCTCCCTTTGGCTTCTGATTCTAGTGATCTCATCCTCAAGGCGTATGATCTCTTCGGAAAGCGCCTTAAGTGTCTCAATCTCTCTCAGAAGTGTCTCGTATTTTCTGACTGTCTTGTATTTTCGATCCACATGCTCCTCAAGCATTCTGCCCTGAATGCGTATGTCAGACAAGCTAAGCTCCATCTTCCTTACGCTCTCCCTGTATCGCTGATCCAATTTCCTAATCCATATCGACCCGGCGTAGATCAGCTCCCTATGGAACTTTTTGATGCTAGTAAGGAGCTTTAACAAATTCTCATACGTGATCAGCTCGGGAGGTTTGACCTCGTCCACAAGGCCGACTATTCTTGCACCGAACTTCCTTGCAATCTCAACCTTCGAACTCTCGACGGAACTGACGGCCTCTGACGAGCCCTCCTCGGAGAGGCTAGTGGCAATCTTCCGGATGTTGCCAAGAGCGCCTGTGATCTTTGAGACTAGATACGTGGCCTTGTCTCTTGTTGGTTCCATTTCCTTGCCGACTTGAGACTCCAGCCATTCAGCAAGATCGCCGATCTTTACTATGCTCAAGCTGTTCAGCTTCTCCGAGACTGTCGCTCAAACCTTTGAAGATGACTATCGTTCAGCTTGCTTTTGAGCGGTTCGCCATGTTCACGGGAGTCGGGATGAAAGACGAACAACCTAGCTGCCTTTAGATGGGGACCGAGTTTCGGCACAAGGCCTTTGCCATCCGTTCCCAATTTGCAGATCAGACTGTGTGTACTCAAGGAGAGATTCTCGACCGCTGCAAGATCCCTTTCAAGGCCTGTTCGTTTCACTGCGCTTCGAACCTCTGAGTCCAAGACATCTTGGGCTGTTATTCGGTCGAGGGGAAGCTGGCTCCACTCCTTGAGCATGTTCCATTGTCTATCGGATAGCTCGACACGCAAGCGCCGGTTATCCTCGTTACATGAGACTATCCTCAGTTCCAGCGGAAAGTCTTCGAAGAAGCCGTACTTTGTAACCATACCACGCAAAGAAATGTCGCGGCCATCAGAAAGCTGAGCCCTCAGTCTATCGGCTCCCAGCGTTACCTGAAAGGGCGGAGAAGATTCTAACCCGACATCCATCAGCAAAGTATCGTCTCGATCGGAAGGCCTCTGCACGAACCCTTTACGTATCGGCTGGTCCAGCAATTCGACGTGATCTCGTGGAGCAAGTCCAAACGACCGTCGCAGAATTTCTGTGAAAGCTTCCTCGTCTTCTCCCGAGATTCGTAGCCTCGGCAAACGACTCTCCGTTTTCCCTCTCACCGTGATTTCCACGGCTAGTCCAGACGAAATGTTCCCGAGGCTCGCCTCCAGTTCGCTCAGGAACTTCCTATCTCTTCTCTGCGGGATCTTTTCCATGAGGACGACTTCGATGACCAACGCCTCCTGTCAGCTCCATGATCTCCTTGTGGAGATGCCTGAAGCGTGTTATGGCCGGGTGTTCGAACCCGAGATCTTCTCCCAAGGTTTTCAGAGCTTTCTCGAACGGGACACGGATACTTCCGCTCGCTAACTTGTCAGCATAGCAGACAAGCTTCTCTTCAATACTTGTTGGAAGATGATCAATCGGCGCAAGGCCAAGAACGATCGCCTCTTCACGAGGTATTCCTGCTCCTACATGGTTTCGAACAAGGCCGACTAACCTGTCGGGATAGCCCATCTTCTTTAGCATCTCGGCGCCAACCGATCCGTGCTTAACGCCGTGAGTTACTGACCTACCGATGTCGTGAAGAAGTGCGCCGATTTCAACCAGATGAAGATCCACCTTGATCCTAGGATTTATGGAAGATACGATCTCTCTTGCTACGTCGGCCACCAAGATACTGTGCTTAATGACATCGCTTGAACAGCCAGCCTTTCTGAGGGTTTTCAAAGCCTCGGCCCGCGAAGGGAGGCTACTCACTGAGCTCATCCTCAAGCTTCTTGATCAGGTCAGAGAGCTTCTCGATGATCTTCGAGTTATCAACGCCTGTAAGGTGGCCTCCACATTTTGAGCATCGGAAAGCTGTCTCCATAGCCTCCTCAAAAGTCAGACGGACGTCAGGGCACTTTTCACATACGAAGAAGCTATGGGAGCGCTCATGATCCAATCGGGACTTCAATTTCTCAAGCGTTCTTCTCTTGCGACTCCTTATGAAAGCGTCCACCTGATCAGGCTGCAGTCTCCAGAGGAACGTGTACCAGCCGGTCTGCTCGTTTCGAATCCTCGTAGAAGAAACTAAGGCATGATCATAGAGCTTGTACAGGATCTTCCTCACAGTGTTCAGACGGATACCGGTTTCCGCCGCGATCGTATCATCTGACGCCTCTTTTAGCTTACCTAGAACCTCAACGACTTTGACAGCGTCTTCGCCGCCAAAGAACCTTGCCACCTTTATGAGTTCCTCGTCCATGAAAGCCAAGGAATCCGGGTCTCCCGGAGAGGCGTCCTACGGTACTATATGGCGATCTTAACATTAATGCCTTTTCGACGACAATCGAGTGGCATCATTGGCGAAGCGATTGTTCAAAATCGATTTTGGCCAAATGTTTTCCTCTGGTTGAATGAAGCACTTCGATCTTTGCATGTTCAAACTTCTTTGATAACTCACGCCCTTCAAACAATCGATCAAGAAAGACTGCCAAAGCGGCCACCTCGGAGTGAGGCTGTCCGCCAATCGCAATGTTGTAGTCGGAGAATTCCTTCGAAAAGAATTCGGAGGGCACTTTCTGGCTTCCAATCATAACCATGACATCACGCTGTGAAGATCGGATCTCTTGCGTCACGTCCGTATCAGCAACGTTCTGACCGTACATGGTCAAGTGAACTACGACCCCACCCTTCTCCTTCCATTTGGCAGCAGCTTTCTTCCAAGGAACACCCATTTCGAAGGTGAAGTCGCCACCCCAGTCAGCTATCACTTCCTCTATCTTTGCCTTGATACTCTTGTCTTCCACATCAGCAAGGATGAAGCCTGAAGCACCTAGAGCACGTGCCGTCAAGGCAACATGCGTCGTCACTCTTAGATCTCTAGGCCGATGCCCCCACCTTAGGACAACTACCCTCAAATCTCAAACCGCTTCGAACAAGCTCATTGGCTCTTGACTTTCTGCTTCACCCTTACTATGTCGCCCAAGGTGAGACCCGGGGTCGCAACTACACCTGTCGGCGTAGGAACGTCAACTCTAGGAGAAAGGAGAACAATCCTGAGCGAATGTTCAAGCTCACGGCAAAGCTTCATATCTGGAGCGATCTTCCCCGATTCAACTTTCTGGATGATCGAAAGCCTTTCCTTCACCCGTGTCGCAAGGTCCTGCTGAGTAAGCCCCATCCTTTCTCTCGCTTCACGTATCTTCGTTCCACAATCCTCGATGACCTCGAACTCGTCAAGATCTTGACGGGCAGTCGATCGCGCCGGCCTCGGAGAATACCGGACCGCCGAGGCCCATTGCGAGACGCGCCGTGGAGGAGGCTCAACATACGGCTTTCCAAGCTTTGCGCATCTATGACATACGACGACCTTTGCCCCTTCAATGATCACCTTCATGGGACTTCCCAGTATCGTCTCTCCGCATACGTCGCAGTTCAACGCCTCCACCGCATCTTGGTAGTGAATGAGGCATATTTGGTCTTGACGGCTTCACTCGCATGAGACGAGGTCTGCTCAGTAGGTGACTCTACAATCTTCTCAACTGCAGCACATCAGCAATGTTCGCCTTCGGATCAATCCTAGGAACGATGTGACCTGCCCCCGACGTGAGGAGAGTTGTGACTCCGGGTCCGTGCCCAGCGATTATGCAGTCGCTATGA
>Ga0209725_1001382_pt1 | contig 13744 bp, 13 predicted proteins | sample I18A1metaG_FD_184145 | JGI IMG/M metagenome (GOLD analysis project Ga0209725, IMG submission 184145) | Lake sediment bacterial and archeal communities from Gulf of Boni, Indonesia to study Microbial Dark Matter (Phase II) - ​I18A1 metaG... | ecosystem: Environmental > Aquatic > Freshwater > Lake... | reverse complement strand
TTGCCGACAATCGGCGTTATCACTCCAATTCCCTGGCATAGAGCGCACTTTCGTCTTTCGTACGCCATATACTCGGGAACTCCTTCGAATTTCCAGCTCATGTCAATTGAATCTTTAGAACTTAAAAGGCTATTCGCTGGTCGCCATTAATAGACGGAAGTCACTTATGAGATCCGCGACCTCCGCCCAGTCTTTTAGGGCGAATGGTTCTAGATTCAGATCGTTCGAAGGGTGAAGTGTGAGAAGAAGGCTTTATGAGGGGGTATGAAAGTATGCTATTCATACCGTGATACGCTCATGCCGGTCGTTAAGAGGACAGTCGCCCTCCATCCGATCATGGATTATTACGTGAGGAAGCTGCAGGCGATTATGATCGACAAGGGTTGGAACGCTACATATTCGACTGCGCTAAACTACATGGTACTCTACAACGTTCTCGATGTGGCAGAACGAAAGATGCATCCGAAGGTTGTTAAGCTCCTGCAGAATTTCCTAGAGGACCGAAAGACCATCAAGCAGATTCAACGAGAAGATAGAATGACCGAGTACCTTGAGCAAAGCCGGAGGCAGATACGGGAACGATACATAACCTAGGTTAGACTTGTTGTCTAATCGGACAAGAAGTGGGGATGCGATCATCATGACGCGACCTGAGAATGAGATTACGTGCGAGAAGTGCCAGCACCGTTTCAGACCGAGTGTAGAAGTGGAGAATCTCTGCCTCTTCAATGAGATGAGGAAGGATGGATGGCTTCAGATACGATGTCCAAAATGCAACTTGCCCATCAGGATCGCGAGATTCTCGAAGGGATCCTTCGTCGTCCACGCAGAGCCCGAATACTAGGCTCAAATCATTCCGAAAACTAAAACTGGAATCAAACGCATTCACCAATTCAGAGCGAAAGCAATGAGGATCCTCTGCCTAAGATGTGGCTATAAACCTAGCTGCGAAGGATGAACTCGGCTATCTTGCCCTGTTCCAAGGTGGGAACTCGTGATGTTCATTCTCATATTGTTCACGTAGTTCTTTCTCGAATTTGTTATATTCCGTAATTGCGGTCAACCTAAAGCTCAGGTCAATGTGCTCTATGTAACGTCGTTTGACGAGGTTGAGATGAATTCTCTTTGTAGTTTCACCGCCAGTGCCTTTCAAGTAGTTCTTCACAATCCTTTGTCTCAAATGCTTTGAACTGCCTATGTATAGGATGTCCGACTTTCCCAGTAACCTGCCAAACTCGCCTTCTCTTTTTCTAAACGCATACAATCCACAGGCATCAGGAATGGAGCTTGGATCTTCTCTAACTGTAGACAATGAAAACCATCGTGCGAATAAATTCCTCATCATTTGGGATCGGCTATTCATAGAATCACCTCCACCATATTCTGTAATTTCAATTCTGAAATATATCATCAGTGAATGACTAATTCTCTATTCCAAATTGCAACTATGAGATAAGAAACGAGTATAATAGAAGGCGGACTGTTTATCCGTAGACAGAAAGACAGCTTCTTAGTTTTAGCATAAGCGAAGAACCGTATTGTTTGTCATTAAGACCCAAGCCAAGCCAAAGCGTCTTCGAGGTTTTCTACAACCGACTCTCGATCACAGACGAACAGGTCACGTCTTAGGTTTTGATTCAGTCTTTTGTCCAGTTCACAGGTCTGGACCAAAATCTTCCTCGATGAGATGGCGTAATATTGTTCGATATCTGCGATCTTTCCCAGAAACTTGAATTGCTCATCATATTGTCGGCCAAGATCTGTAATGTTGCATGGAAAGTTCTTGCACTCAACGAAATACAGAATATCTCTGAGCTTGAAGAGCAGATCGACCTCATGAAAGCCAGTTAAACGGTCATAATCAGATTCGTAATCATTCTCGACAAGCCGAGGATAAGAGAGGACTATCGGACTCAGAACTATTTCTTTGATGCCCCCTTTTTCTTGCAAGATCTTCTGCACGAATAGCTCAAGAACTAAGCCTCTGGTCCATAGGTTCAAAATGTGCTTATTGACTTCGTACAACTCGTCAAAATCAGATTGAGGTTCCAAAACAGAGTATGATTTGAGCTTTCTCAGCGTCTTACGTAGGCAGTCAAACGAATACTTCCTATCTACGGTCGCGAAAGCTTCTGGAGTTTCACCGCGTTGGATGTCAATAGTCATGCTCTGGCTAAGCATATTGTAGTCCTCGAGGTCAATAGTGCCTGAGACGAGGCTCAGTTCCTTCATCAAAACCAAAGTTAGCATCGATATAGCACGGATCTTGTTTTCCTTCTTCTTCTGCGAAAGTGGATGTCCATAAGAGAGAGACGCTTTCTCGTCAAAAACACATCCGATACTAAAGTACTCAAACAGCTTTTCCCATCGAGTCTCGATAAGAGATGCTATAGGGCTCAATAGAATCGATCTCTCCGAGATTTTCGGATTTACTTTTTCAGCATACTTCAAGAACTCCTCGGTTATTGACCAGGGATTCAGAAGGAAGAAGCAACGAACTTGTTTGTCTACGATCATCTTGTCTAACAGTTCGTCTAGGGCTATTGAGGCCTTATCGCGACATTCCTCCAGAGCTCTCGCTCTGTCTATGAGATGATAACCCCATTGCGGACTAGCGTATCTGGGCTCTATGTATAGGATTTGTTTTGCCTCGAAGTCAATTCTATGTAGCATATTTTGAGGAATTACCGCGGCTAGCTGTTGTTCGTTGAGAGACAATTGAGTCGGTTCTCTTCTCGAAGACAGGTATGTTACTGGGCGTACTTCGAGTAGACGTATGAAAGAAGTTTGTCGAGCGACACGTTGTTATAGCGTTCGGCTACCAGTTTAATACGGGTCCTAGTATCAGGGTCAATCTTTGGAAGGATTTTCTTTTCAACCAGATCTATACCGTTCTTGGTCAAAGAATACACCGTCAGCATCTGAGGGCCCTCTGCGGAGACCCATGGAACTTCTTCAATCTCGATCGTACCGTCAATTGTCAATTCCTGAAGGTCCTTAGCCAATTCACTAGAAAAGGGACCAAACTTGTGCAAATCGAATTGATAGTCTGTTTTGAGACCCGCCTCTTGCTTGCATAGAAAAACAAGCTTTTGAAACCGCACCTTACCGGAAATCTTGCGCGCATAGTATATTAGTGTAAGAGGCAAGTGCAATCTAGGACTCAGAGGCTGCCAGATGCGGAGACTCCACATTGCGCGTCATCATTAAGTAATTCAAGCCTAGTTATTTAACGATAACTATGCCTTCTCGCATGTGCTTTGACACCGCTAGATGCTTCTGTTTCCATTCCCAGTAGGCTTTCCTCTCGCTCGGGCTGAGCTCTGTCGTAGGGAAGGGTTCAGCATGCTTGAATTCCGGGCATGTGCTTGAGAGGAGGACTTGCTTCCAATGTTTGATACAGAACGGCGTGAATGATCGAGGATCGTTTACGGTTCGAAGGTACTCACAGCCAGCACACTCACGCATAAGAATACAACTCATTCAAGTCGATTCTCCTTTGGATTTCTTTAGGTTGAGAGTTGATCGAAAGTAACATCGTTTTCCTGCGAAGCTATGGGGCGATTAATATAAGTCATCGGGAATCAAATCTGTAGAGTAGTGAATTATCTTGGTGACGATTAGTCAGGCGATTAGAGAAGTAATGAACGAATTCAAGAGAATCGCGACAGCAGACGAGGTCGTCCGGAAGATAGGAGAGAGATACCCGAAGAGATGGAGGGAAAGGGCTATCAAAACTCACCTTTACGGGTGCAGCGTCAACAACGAGCCAGCCTACACTCACCACAGGTCGATGCCAAAATTCCTGTTCAGTCTGGGAAAGGGGAGATACGAACTGTACAGCCCGGAAAAGCACGGCCAATTTTACCAGGGTCGCCCCGTTGGAGCGCAACCCGAGCGAGCGCCTTTCCCAGGAGCTGTCGAGGAGGCTTCTGAGGAGGAGGCGGTGTCATTCGGTCTTGAGAGGGATCTAGAGGAGTATTTGTCTCGAAATCTTGGTCAGCTTGAAGATGGTCTGAAACTCTACTCAGCTGAAGGGATGAGTGGAAGACAATTCAACACTGAGATGGGAAAGATAGATCTCCTCGCCTTGGACAGGAATGGCAGTTTTGTAGTGATCGAGTTGAAAGCGGGAGTTGCAACCGATCGGGTCGTCGGGCAGATTATCGGCTACATGAGAGCTATCCGTCAGAGCATAGCCAAAGGCAAAGAAGTGAGAGGAATAATTGTGGCAGACGATTTCGATGAGCGCCTCAAATACGTTGTGGCTGAACTTCCGAATGTAAGATTGAAAAGATACATCGCAAAATTCGAGTTCCAAGAAGTAGTGCCACAATAAAGATGAATTCGATTGACTTTTAGGTGATCAATCCAGTTGGGCATATGTGATGGCATGTGGTGCTGAGGTGAGTGATAAAGAACTGTATAGATGCGGTGAGTGTGGAAAGAAGTACTGTGAACAATGCGCTGTAGCTGATATTCAACGCTGGGTTGGACGCGAGTTGGAGGCCCAATGAGTCCCAGCCTAGACTTTAGCGGACAGTTCCTTATGGTTGTAGTAGCGCTTGTCATGCTGAAGAACGGTTTCGCCTAGTAACCGCCAGAAAAAGATGGAATTTGCGAGAGGCATCGCCAGCATGAGAAATGTCGAAGGAATTTTGTGTGTGCGCCCAACAGCTAGAATGAAAACAGTCATAAGGATAGGTTTGAAGGATATACTATAGGAAATCAATTGATCACTCATAGCGAAATAATCAAGAAGATTGCGAAGTTGCTTCGGGAAAATGATTTTTACGTTCGCACCCACTGTTCACTCCCAATATATCGCGTTAAAGGAATCGAAGTCTATCACGCATTCACTGAGAAGAAGCCCCGATGGACAGCGATCGTTGACGTACTGGGATTGGAAATGAAAAAGGATGGTCTCGGTGAAATAGTGCAAGGGACAGGCGGTAAGAAATTAAATATGCTTGGTAAGACTATTGCAGTGGAAGTTTCAATATCATCAGATGTCAAGAAGGAAGTAGAAAAACTAAAGCAGTTACCTGTTCAACTCAGGCTAATCGTCACCACCGATCCAGTAATGCGAGGTGAATTAGCTGGGATCCCGATTGTTTGCTACTACAACCTTAATAGTACCATTGTCAAGAACTTGAAACAAACTTACTATTGCGATCACGGTTTGTGTGACTACTTTACAACAAATCGTGAAGAGATGGAACGTCATGAGAAGGAACATGACTGATAATCGAGGTCTTTTTTGAAGTTCCTTTCTAGAGCGATTTCTTCAATTCTTCAGTCGGTAAGATAGCCCCAATCTCCTAGAAACCAAGCCTGATGGGTCATGTAACCGTTCAGAGCGCTGCAACAGATTTCAGAACTTGTTAAGGTCACCGTATCCGAGATTCTAGCAATTTCGCGATTAGCTACTGTTTCAGCTGGGTATTGAGAAGGGGAGCTAAGACAGCGGCCGTGAAGTGTTCCAATCTAACCATTTCCTCGAATTCCTTAATCACCAAAAACTGGAACTACAATTCTCTAAGATATATCTTGTAATTTGGCTTTCAGATATTAACAGGAGTGAAAGCAGGGTCCAGAAGAGAGGACGGAACGTTTGAAGAAGGAACAATCAACTACAAGGTCGACATGCGGCTGAGAAAGATGGCTGAGAAGCTGCGAGACTTCATGGCATTCCCTATTGAAGAGAAAAAGCCGAGTGATTAACAGGGTCTGACTTGGTGGGTCAAGTGAGACCATAATTCTATACAGGATCTGACTTTCGGTAGAAAGAATGCCCAGAGATTTGCGTAAGGAACTCTGCTAGTCGAGCTTTAAACCCGACGAGGCTGGCAGGAGTAGCCGCTTCCTTTTCCGGAACAGCTGCCTCAGCCCAGCAGCTTCTCCGTAAGCTTCTCTATCATATCCTCCGTCATGCGCTCCATGTTATATTCAGGAGACCAACCCCACTCCTCTCGCGCCACGCTATCGTCGATTGAGCGTGGCCAAGAGTCTGCAATCGCTTGCCTGAAATCTGGCTCATAGGTGACCTCAAAATCGGGCATATGCTTCTTAATCTCAGCTGCCAGCTCACCTGCAGAGAAGCTCATGGCGCCGACATTGAAGTTACAGCGATGTTTAAGCTTCTCGAGTGGAGCTTTCGCGATGTCAATGAGCGCCTTGAGGGCGTCCGGCATATACATCATTGGCAGCACCGTGTCCTCGCGCACGAAGCACTTGTACCGCCTATGTTTGATGGCCTCGCAAAAGATAAGGACGGCGTAGTCTGTGGTTCCTCCGGTTGGAAGGGTCTTGTACGAGATGACTCCTGGGAGCCGTACGCCGCGCACATCCAACCCAAAGCGGTGGAAGTAGTAGTCGCCTAGGAGCTCACCTGCAACCTTCGTCACGCCGTACATCGTCGTCGGCTGTAGGATCGTGTCTGTGGGCGTGTTGTTCCCTGGGGTCTGGGGTCCGAAGACCGCGATCGAGCTTGGGTTAATGACTCTGGCCAGTTCGTTCTCTCGGGCAACTTCCAAGACGTTTATGAAGCCTTCCACATTTACATCCCAGCAGAGGTGCGGATTCTTCTCCCCAGCAGCTGATAATAAGGCTGCCATATTGTAGATCGTATCAATGTCGTACCGTTTGACGATGTCCTCCAACTCATTCCTTTCTTTCACGTCTACGAAGTGGAAAGGCCCGGACTCGCGCAGCTCCTCACTCGGCTCCTTCCTATGGCCAGCCGCTACAACGTTTTCGTTGCCGTACAGCCTGCGTAGCTCTACTGTCAGCTCAGAGCCGATCTGCCCTACCGAGCCTGTAACAAGTATCCTCTTCATTGGCCTACTTGGCATGGTGATTTCTCCTCTCATCAAACATCGCCGGCAGAAACGTATTGGGATAAGAACAGCTAACATCTTTATGCTTTGCCACTGCCTACTTCAGATGGGGATGCCAACATTTGTGGAGGAGATCGATAACTACTGTGATATTTGATCTCGACGGAACCTTGATTCGGTCGAGTATAAATTTCGTCAAGATGAAGGATATGATAATCACCCCCTGGCTGAGTATCTCAGAGACAGAACCCTTGTAACGTTGATGGACCAAACAGAAAAAGACTCGAAACAGTATAGAAAAGCCAAGACCTGGGGTCACAGAAGAAGACACCTCGCTATCATAGGCCACGACAAGATGCGAGTCAAGAAACGATTGGAAGAGTTAGATAAAGACGCTAGGTTCAAGCCAAAAAGACCAATAATCGATACTTCTCTTCCATCAGACGAAGCCATCCCCTCTCGATCAAGGGTAGAAGTGCCGTTCTAGATCTCCGAAAGGATTCGCATCTGAGTGCGAAAAGGCAGTCGCGCGCGCCGGAAATATTGCAAGAGGAGTAGTATGCGCTGTTCACAGCTCTCCTCTAAATGCCTTGTCCAGAAAGCTAGGAATCAGTTCTCCTATCTTGTTTTCCGTCTCTTTCTGCAGTTCTTTCAACTCGTCGACCTTCGTCTGAAGGGAGTTCAGGTATTCTACCATGCGACGCTGAACAGGAAGAGTAGGGAGTGGCACATTCGTCTTTCTAAGCAATGCTTGACTAATGTTCGGTTGAGCTCCGCCAAAACTCTTGCTTAAGAAGTCATTTCTTTTAAACTTCAAAAACCAATGCAAATAGTCCCTTTCTAACACATCTTTTTGAGGAAAAAGAGCACAAATAGCTTGATTCGTTGAAGAATCTATCCCTAAGATTCCGGTTTTGCCAACAGTAGCGCCGTAGAGAGCTATGAGCAGAGTTCCTTTTGGAAACATCTTGGCATTAGAGTTATCCAATGCCTCCTGCGTAATGTGTTCTTCTGAGTCAGTGATCAAGCCATCATTGAGTTCCCCTGACTTTAACCAAGGAATTTTGCCGTCAAAGTAATCTGATCGACTTCTGCTTGGAGTGCCACCACTCATAGTTTTACAAACTTTTCCCAAAGGAACAGTTTCAAAATCTCCATCTAGAAGTACCTTCCTCAAATAGTTCCTTGTGAGTTCTTCTATTTCTTTACCTGCCTTCGCTCTCAACCTACTCGCCTCCTCTATCCCATCTATGAGCCTCTCAATTTTCTCAACGACACGCTTTTGCTCCTCAAGGTTAGGAAGAGGAATTTCAAAATCGAGGAAAAACTTTTCCTTGAATCTATTGCGACTTGCTTTGGTAGTGCCTGTGCAATGTTTTTCAATTTCCTCCCATATCCGTCTTTGTTTGAAATAGATTCCAAGGAATTTTGGAAAAACCTTGTTTTCATCTACTCTAAAACTTGGGAATTCATTGGAAACATAAGCTCCATCCATACCATCGGGTATTAGTCCAAGTGCGCCTCTCCAAGCGAATAAACGACTATAAATGAAATCGCCTGAGCTGACTCTTTGCAGTTTTTTAGCGCGGATTTGAGACCCAAGCTTTTCTTCTCGGATGAAGGGACCGTTTCCTTCCAGACGAACACCTAATAGTCGATAGATTCTATCAGGTATCACAGTCTCGGTAGTTTTGTTCTGTTCAAGAAATCCGCGCAACTTAAACATTGGCTCCACTTAATCTTTCTCCCACCCTTTCATTATTTGCTCCTGTATTTCACGCGTAATCCCGAGAATTCTTTTCTCCTTCTCAATCACATCGGTTATTATCTCTTCTGGCGTTCTATACTTTTCTGCTTTTATCTTGTTAGGATTTGGTATGTCTAAGTTGTAGCTGTTTTCTGCTACCCTTTCAGGTGACACTTTCCAAGCATATTCGTTTTCTTCTCTGTTATTCCACCACTTCTGTAATGGCTCGAATTCTTCATAACTTAAAGGTTGAGTTTTAGTATAACGTGGATTTTTCATGTTTCGCCTTTCAGGTGGTAGCGGGTGCTCATAATACCAGATTTCCCTTGTAGGTCCGTCCTTGTCAAAAAACAATAGATTGGTTTCGATATCTGTATAAGGTGCGAACACGCCCTTTGGCATCCGCACAATGGTACGAAGATTGAAGTTTTCGAGTAGTTCTTTCTTTATTCTTTCGCCGACGCCAGTTGCAAATAGAGTACCGTTGGGAACAACCATGCCACATCGTCCGCCTTCTTTCAGTTTTCTCATAATGTATTGAAGGAACAAAAGAGCCGTTTCAGAAGTCCTTGTCGCCTCTGGAAAATTGGACATGATCCCTTTTTCTTCCTCGCCTCCGAAGGGTGGATTTGTCATGATCACATTTACGCGGTCTTTTTCTGTTATCTCAAATAAGGGTATTCTCAGTGCATTATCTCTCTTTATGTTGGGTTTTTCTATTCCGTGAAGTACGAGATTCATCATTCCCAAAAGATAGGGCATTGGTTTCTTTTCGATGCCAAAAAGCGTATGATATTGTAGTATTTCCCGGTCTTCTGCTCTTTTTTGTTGGGATTTCATGAACTCATAAGATTCTGTTAAGAAACCCCCTGTTCCAAGTGCGGGATCTAAAATCTTTTCACCGATCTGTGGTTTTATCTGATTCACAACAAATCGGATTACAGGCCGAGGGGTGTAAAATTCGCCGTTAGATCCTGCAGCATCTCTCATCTCCTTTAGCATACTCTCATAGATGTGTGCCATTGTGTGAATATCATCACTTGACGTGAAATCTATCTTGTTGACTAGATTGATAACATCTCGAAGAAGATAGCCGGAGCGCATACTGTTATAGATTTCTCGAAAAACTTCGGCAATTACCGTTCTTTGATCCTTTTCATCTGCGCCAACGAGACCACGCAGATATGGAAACAAATCATTGTTTACAAAATTTACCAAGTCATCTCCAGTAGGTCCTTTTTCTTCATGTGCAGCCCAGTCACGCCAGCGATAAGGTTTTCCGATAGCTTCTCTGTAATTTGGTTCCAGAAGAGCCCTTTCTTTTTCAAGATCGTCGAAAGCCTTGAGGAAAAGAATCCATGATAGCTGAGGTATACGATCAACGTCGGTGCTCAGCCCTGCGTCCTTCCTCATTATGTCTCGGGCGCTTTTAATAATCGATGAAAGAATCTGCCTATCCACATACATCACCCTAAAGCCGAGCTTATTAATGGCTCATAAAGGAATTTCTGCAAATCACTCAACACTTGTCTCAATTTCTTTATTCCACCAAATAATTTTGAAATCTCAAAAGGAGAGCCCTTCTCTGAAATCGGTGGGATCTTCAAAATATTTGGGTCCGTGAGTTGCGTCACTCCAAACTCTGAGTACTTATCAAGAAGCATCATTATAATTTCCCTAGCTTCGCTACCATATTCAGCAAAATAATCCTTCTTAGCACTTTTCACATAGTCCGCTCGTTCACGACGAGTCCTCAAAGGCGCATTAAACGCAATATGCATTAAGAGGTCGAAAGGGTCTGCATCTAGCTGGCGCGTAACCTCAGCCAAATATTCAAAAGAAATTCCTTTTTGCGCAAGAGCATTTATGACTCGCTGCCGTTCTTCGGTCTTTGTCCACTTTGAGCGCAACTCATTCGCGGAAGGATACAATTCCCTTACTTTCTCTCTGGTGTAATCAGTAAACTTCCACGTCCTAAGCTTGTTGCCCTCAGGATCAAGCTCGTAGACCATCTCATGAACAATCTGCACAGGGACACCATCAACATAGAATTTCCGACCTATAGCCTCTTTCTCTTCGACTACTTCTGTGCCTTCCTTGACCACTACTTCCGGCTCTTTCTCCTCGTGCAATACCTTGTCTGAGCCTGGAACCTTATTCCCAAGTTCATCTATTTCCTCCTGAGACATGAACTCTGGAAAACCGTCGAAATCGGGATCGGCAAACAACCGAGTTGCTCCCGCATAATCAATGATTGTAAACCAAAGTTTGTCCTTGTCAGGAAAGAGTCTAGTTCCCCTTCCAATGATCTGCTTAAACTGAACCATCGAATTAATCGGCTTAAACAAAACGACATTTCGACAAGTGGGAGCATCAACTCCAGTTGTAAGCATTTGAGACGTCGTCAAAATAGTAGGAGTCTTTTTCTCAGGGTCCTGAAACTCATCCAAAAACTTACGCCCAATTTTTCCCTCATCAGAAACCACTCGAGCCACATAATGAGGATACTTAGCCGTAAGGTCACTATTCGCATTATGCAAGGCCAGCCTCATATCCTCAGCATGCTCTTGATCGACGCAGAAAACCATTGTTTTGGCAAACCTATCTGTTGACTTCAAATAATCCGTCAAATGCTTGGCAACGGCTTCTGTTCGCGTAAAAAGTGAAACGATTCTCTCAAAATCATTCGTTTCATACAATCCATATGGAACTTCTTTTCCAAAACGATCCAACTGTCCCTTGTTAGGAACCCAGCCAGTGGCGTCGACTGAAGGAACGACCCTGATGACCCTATAAGGCGCAAGAAAACCATCCTCAATACCGTCCCTCAAAGAATAGGTGTAAATCGGGTTGCCAAAATAGGCATAAGTATCAACATTGTCATCCCGTTTAGGCGTGGCAGTCATTCCTATCTGATAAGCCGACGAAAAATACTCAAGAATCTCCCTCCACTTGCTGTCATCTCTAGCACTACCCCTATGGCACTCATCCACCACAATCAAATCAAAGAAATCAGGAGAATACTCCCTATAAAGTCCCTTTCTCCTATCATCCTCAGTTATCGCCTGATACAAAGCAAAGTATATCTCTCGACTCTTCACCGACCTCTTCTGTATTTTATGCAGAGCATCACCAAATGGGAAAAACGTTCGATCCTTAGCCTGATCCGCAAGAATATTCATATCTGCAAGATACAACACTTTCTCAATACGTCTAGTTTTCCACAACTTCCAAATTATCTGGAACGCCACAAATGTTTTCCCAGTCCCGGTTGCCATGCAGATTAGACTGCGTTTCTTCTCTTTGATCACAGCTTCTACTGCTCGGTTAATGGCAATCTCTTGATAGTATCTGGGGGTTAAACTCCCGAAGCCACGATAAAACGGAAACAAAAAATCCTTAATATCTTTCTCCTCAGCTAATCCGACGTCTCCTTGTAATCTATTCCAAAGTTCATCTGGAGAAGGAAAGTCATTAGTAACCCGCTGCTTGCCGGTCAAATAATCGTGTTCAACAATCCCACGTCCATTCGTTGAATAAGCAAATTTCAGCTTCAGAATTTCAGCATAATCCATCGCTTGCTGCAGACCGTCTCCCGGCTTTTTGTAAGCGGCTTTCGCTTCAACCACAGCAATAGCGAAATCTGGCCTGTAGCGAAGAATATAGTCAGCCTTTTTGCCAGTTTTCCTAACGTGTTTCTTGCCAACAATCACAATCCGCCCATCAGTAAAATACTTTTGCTCTGCAATCTGATCGTGCAACCACCCAGCTCTGTAAAGCTTGGGCAACACATACTCACGACAGGTATCTGCCTCACCTAACATGAAGTCAACAACCTAAGCCAGCTAAAAGCATGGGTAATCTTCAACCTATATTTGGAAATGAGTGACTCTTATTCATTTCATATTGAGTTTCAACCCATGTCTAAGATTTCAATCACTTCACCTTGACGTTGAATTTTTAGTATACCATCTCCATAAGTGAATCTCAGCAATCCTCCTAGATTCCCAGCGCCTTCTTCTCTTCCTCGTTGAGATAGTGCATCTCAGCCAGTTTCCCTAGAAGCAGATCTTTGATTGTGGCTGAGAGCGAGGGGTCCATGCGATCTTTCTGCAATCGCTCCAGTATGCGCCAGAGCTTGCTCGGGAGACTTATCGATCCAGCTTCAAACTGGTTCTTCTCAACTAATTGAGCGACCGGCCTCCCCGGTCTTCCAGCCTCGTTCCCCATCGCTATCAAACAATACTATTCTCCTCGACTTGATTAATATTCATCCCCAAGCCTTCTCAAGACTTCTTTTATAATTTCTAGACAAGAGCCAGAATCAACGCTGTAGACGCGTATTGCGTAATGCCAGCGACGTCATCCTGGCCCGGACATCGGGAGGATCATCTCGACGGCTAAGAATCGGTCCCGCTACAGAGGGCGAATCTGGAGAGGAAGATCCAGGGTAGATAAAGAGCTTCGGAAACTGATGAGTCAAGAGCTTGACGAGATCTTCGATAAAGCTCACCTGGACCGTGAGAGAGCTGAAGTTGTAAGCCTAACCGAATCAAATCTTCTGGACGTGGACCGCGGAGAGGTCCTCCGGAACAGCCGATACATCCGGACATTCAACCTGTAGCGTCTTCAGCATTCTCAGAGGTTTTCTTAGTTGAGTGAAATAGTGAGAAAGATCCATGCAGATCTACTGGCGAAGATTCAGGCTGAGCCTGAGAAGAAATATCAGATTTTAGTTCGTTTTCCGAAGGAATGGTATGAGAAGGTCGGGCAGTACACTTCAAAGGAATTTCTCTTCGATTCGATCAAGGCGATCTTCGGTTTCTGGGATCGACGGTTCGGCAACATCGCCTTCCTAGACTTTGTTAGAGCTGAGAACCTCGACCTATACTATGTTGTCCTAGAGATCAAGGGAAGGCTGATCCCTGCTCTAGAGAAGTTTCCGGACGTCGAATGGATCTCAGAGCAGATCGAATATCATGCCTTCAGCCTCGAAGAAGAAGGGGTCCCAGGATCTCAAGCAGCCGTCTTCCCTCTGATTCATGAGACAGTTCCCTACTTGGGATTCGATAAGATCCATCAAGACCAGAAGTTCATCGAGAAAGGTTTAGGCCGGGATGGTCCTCCTCTTGGAATAGCGGACACAGGTGTCTCAACA
>Ga0209725_1001381_pt1 | contig 13754 bp, 13 predicted proteins | sample I18A1metaG_FD_184145 | JGI IMG/M metagenome (GOLD analysis project Ga0209725, IMG submission 184145) | Lake sediment bacterial and archeal communities from Gulf of Boni, Indonesia to study Microbial Dark Matter (Phase II) - ​I18A1 metaG... | ecosystem: Environmental > Aquatic > Freshwater > Lake... | reverse complement strand
GCTTTAACCCTATCCCAAAAAGCGGATGAAACAAGAGCTATCCTTGAGTCACGTGACAGAAGACCATTGATCACAGAAGTTTCAACGTAGACTTTACGAACGGCTATTGTTATACGAGGTTCTAGCCCCGTCTTTTTCACCTTCTCTGAGGAGCTGACCATTTCCTCGAGAGCCATATTCACTATCTTTCCTCCTTAAGAGCTTGACCTGAGGTTGAGGAGGGAGCCTGAACCTTTCGTCGCTGGAAGCCATATGATGATCCCTGACTTCAGCTTCGGGAAGGAGGGCATGAAAGCCTACTTGGAGGTTGTCGGCTTCTGGACTGAGGACTACTTGACCAGGAAGATTCAGAAGCTCAAACAAATCCAAGCTAGGAATATGATTATCGCTGTTGACAAGACTTTGAGTTGCTCAAGACTCAAGGAGTTGAGGATGGAGGTCATATTCTATGAGAGAGAGGTTCCAGTCAAGCCTATCATCGACTACTTGAATGCAATGGAAGACGAAAGCATAGCGAAGCAGGTGGAATCTTTGGCAAATGTTGAATTGAGGCCGCAGAGCGATATAGCTTCCCTGGAAGAGTTGGCGACACAACTTCAAAAATCGAAGGAAGCTCTTAGACGTAGGCTTCAGACAGCTCCAGTGAAAGGATATAGGCTGATCGGCGACGTCTTACTCTCTGAGAAGAAGCTGGATGATATCGATAGGAGACTGAGCCAACTTGGAGAGGCAAGCCTCTCGACAGCGACAGAGCTCATGCAAGAGATAGGCATAGGAGCACCAAACCAAGTGCTTGAAGCATTGGGCTACGAGGTAAAGTGGTATGGTCTGGATCAAGACAAAGCCATAATCTCCAAGAGAAAAACACATTCAACTACCAAACCCTAAATTCCACAGGTTCCAGATTCAATCTGAGGAGTAGGCTTTAGAAGGTTAATGACAGGGGAAGGCGGTTCGAAGGCTAGTTGTCTCAGTTTGACTGGTTTTTCGAAGAAGTTAGCTCAGGTATCAGAGCGCTAGTTGAGAAATTCGTGGAGATGCCATACTTCTTCTACTCGGAACAGGATATGCACGCCTACCTCTACCACAAGTTGATTTCAGGGAAGCTTGGAGAATTATTTGTGGAGACCTATTACGGCGACAAGAGTGTATTGCTGCACAAGGAATACCCCACGTTACGGATATATCTTGGAGGCAGAAGAGGGCAGTTTGACCTAGCTATAATCGATCCAGAATACGCTTCTGAAAGCCATTGGAGGATGCAAGTCAGGGAGCCTCATTATTCTAGACACAGGCTGAAGGCGGCGATTGAATTCGACCTCAATGCAATAGGAACAACTCGGCTAGATTTGACACACTGACACCGACTATAACGCTAGGGCCTAGCTAAAGTGTTCATGCTTCGCCTTCAAGTTTAATAAATTCTTCAGTCCTGATCCTATATGACTATGCCAGCGGGCTCTGGTTAATTCGGTGAGTAGCTTGGGCCGCTCAGCTGTTGTGAATAGCTTCCACTCAAGCTCAGTCAAGCAAATCTACGAGTACTTGCCAGACCTCATAGTCTCCCTCGACTCGCATCCTGACACTCATCTCTTCGGACTGACTGACAAGCTTATGAAGGTCGCCTATAAAATGCCGATTAGGCTCAGGAACGCGGTGCTTAGGCCCTCCGCCCACGCGCTAATGAGGAGAATGATGTCTGATGTCAAGATTTTTCTGGTTATGCCTGAGATTTGCCTACGGTGTCAGGCTGTAGCAGACGTTGATCTGATCCGGAGAACCCTGAACTTAATCGGCAGAGACGTGAAAGACGATCCGAATCGGACAGAACGCTATGTCGAGTTGAACAAAATGATGGTGAGCAAGCTCTTAAGAATGATACTTTACTTAAGCCCGCCACAAACCCTCAAGAAGCTGGCCTACGATGTGAGACAGCAGGAAACGGTTGTAGACCTAGATGTGGACTACATGTTGGAGTTCCAAGGCGAGTGCTACACTATGGCCCCGGCAGTCGCGTCGCGCGAAAGTCCCGAGTTGCCAAAGCTAGGCACAGTGGAAAGGGTACTCAAATTCATCAAGCTGGCAAAGCCAAAACTAGTAACGGTAAGTGAGATGACACTCAAGAGCCTCCGGGACAGCAAGAGCTCCACGGCACAATTGCTCAGGAGGCTACAAGCAATGGGCTATGAGGTGGAATATGGAGACATGGTATCTTCAGATGAGGAAGCCCATGAGTTGATAAATAGAACCGAGGATTTCATGAACACCAAGCTCATCAAGATCCTTGCCGACCATGGTGAAGAAGGGTTCGGACACCTAGATGAATTTGAGCAGAAAATAGCCAAAGCAATGAAAGAATACTTTCTTGGCGGAAATTGAAAAAGAAGTAAACCTGCTCCCGGAGGAGAAATATCAAAACCGAAGCCCGGTTTATGGCCAAGAGCAGGTGAATATCGTTTATACGAGTCTCGTTCATCGTGTCGGTACAAACTTCTTGTTAGGATCGCAGCTTCTGAAGACGCCACCGTTCTTCGGACAGTCTATCTCGCCATAGTGTTCTCTAAGCTTGGTTATCAAGCGGTCATGAGATCGATGACGTAGAAAACGAGGATCTATGGAATCTATCGAGCTAGAAGATTGGAATCTTCATATGTTTATTTTCAGGGTTTTCTCACACGGTGTTCCTGTCCGTAATCACATATCGGCAACATAAGGCATAATCCACACGATGGTTTACGTGGAGTACAGACCAGAGCTCCCAAGTCTATCATGGCCCAATTGAATTCCTTTGCCTTTCCCTGAGGCAAAGTATTCTGCGCAATCTCTCTGAATTTAGGATCTCTTCTCGCCTCTCCTCTCGCTTCCAAGCCGAATACCCTTCCTAAGATTCTGCAAACGTTGGCATCGACGACAGCAACATCTCTACCATAAGCAAACGACAAAACAGCGTCAGCAATGTACTCTCCTACAGAAGATAGTGAAAGGAGCTGTTCACGGTTACTTGGAACTCTTCCGTCGAATCTGGTCACAAGCTCCGCAGCAAGTGATTTGACCAGAACCGCTCTCCACATAAGCCCCAGTTTGGCAAAGTGCGTCTCAACCTCCTTGCGCGGGGCGTCATTCAACTCCTTCGGCGTCGGAAAGTCTCTGATAAAAGATAGGTAGACGGGCTCCACCTGAGCGGCCTTCGTTCGCTGAAGCATTATCTCGGCGATTAGAATTTCATACGGATCGTTCTTCCTTCGCCAAGCGTAACTCCTTCCATTTTTCTGATACCATTCAAGCAGCAGCTCCACAAATTTCTCCATCTTCATTTCATGAATCTGCCATCCCTGCGGAGCACTACTATTATCTTTCCGTCCCCTCCAACGTTCAGCTCCATGCTTTCGCCGAAAACCCTTACGAAAGCGTTGACAACGCGAACCGAATCACCGGTCTGCACAGCATCCACCTGCCACCTCCAGAGGTTCAGCCTTATTGATCCTGTCTCATCCTTGAGTATCGCCCAAGAAACTAAGGCGGGACCGAATCTTGTGCTAACCTCTTTCCTTTCACCTTTTTCGGTTATCATTCCGGTGACCTCTATGTTCCTCATTCCGGACCGAATGTCTTGAATCTTCGTCACGGGCAATCCGTTCGATCAACTCCCATGTTTCTCCAGAGCTTTTCTTATCTCCGCGGCTATGGCTCTCGCCATCAGCGGCGGTACCGCGTTGCCGACCTGTCTGAACTGTTCGGTTCTTGAACCTTCAAACACGAATGTGTCGGGAAAGCTTTGAAGTCTGGCGGCTTCCCTTACGCTGACCGTTCTTGTCTGAGTTGGATGTATGTAGACGTATCCGTCTTTGTGAATGTGAGATGCGATGGTCCATGCAGGTTTATGTTTCCAGAGTCTCTTGAACTTGTCCGTAAAGACATCATCCCTGTATCCATATCGATCCCTGTCCCTCTTGGGTAAGTCCTTCCATTGATCTCCCGGCTTCATTTTGCTGAAAACTTTCTGATCTCTTTTCCCATGTGGCCGGGTAATATGGTTGTGAACAGCTTCGGATCCATTCCTTGCCCACTTCTGGTACTCGCAAGAGGGATCCTTGGTGTAATTCGTTCCGTCTCTGTTCGCTCCGGCTCTTATCCACGGCAGGTCGCCAATTGCATTCCAGACCGTAATAGCTTTCGGTAACCGGACGCCTCCGGCACCCATGAACTTATCAAGGGTTTCGATGTCGGTTGTACGATGCGTTGGTTTGGGAAAGGGATTTGGGACACCAAGTTTATTTCCAATGAAGAAAACCCTTCTTCTATGTTGAGGTACTCCATACTCGGCCGCATCAAGAATCTTAAGGTCAGTTCTGTAACCCGTATCTTCAAAGCCTCGAACTATTTCTTTCACGATCTGGCCATTCATATATGACCTAATGCCTGGAACATTTTCCATAACGAAGAACGCTGGACCGATACTTTCCACAAATCTCAAGAATTCTCTGTAAAGCAGGTTTCTGGGATCGTCAATCAAACGCGGATTGCCGTTTGTTAACTTCCATACGCCCTTTCGAACAAGCGAGGCGATCTTAACCCTTCCCACACTGGAAAATCCTTGGCATGGTGGCCCACCTAGAAGAACATCACACTCGCCCTTCGATATTCCAACTTCTGCAAGAAACCATTCACATTCCACACTACGGATATCTTTGAGTATGGTTTTTGACTTGGGAAAATTGCGGCCATACGTCTTCAGACCATCCGCATCAACATCGACAGTCGCAAGCGAAAGAAAACCGGCCATTTCAAAGCCCAAGCTAAGACCCCCGGGGGCGCCGAAGAGGTCTATAGAGCTGAAACTTTCATCCATTCAAAGCCCACCCCGCGGGGATCCGCGATTTGGCCATATATTCCAATCAACCTCTTCAAATTTAAACCGTCACTTTTTTTGGGTTTCGCAAGTTACTAAATTGGTTACTATTCTCTCAACTGAATCAGATATATATAAAAGTTACTCAATCAACTACTGATGTGGTTACCCATGTTGGAGGGCAGATGCCGGATCATCATTCAAGACGGGCCAAGGCCAAAGAAGGTTCTGATTTATGTGCCTCAAGATATAGCGAAGGACTCGCAATTTCCGTACAGAAAGACAACGGAGGCCCGCATCATCGTTCAGCCCTCTGGAAGAATCATTATAGAGAAGTGAGGCATACCGTTACTCGCTCCTCTTCATTAGAAGCCGAGGTCTATCACATGCAAGCAGGTGTCGACCAAGTTCCGATCACGGGCGGTACATGATCGGACATGAGAATCTTATCAAGATTTACTTATAATTGACGAAGCTATGGTCGAGAACCTACTAGCCAAGTCCGCCAAACATTTAAGAAGATCCACCAAGCATTTGAAGCAGATGAAAGCCAGCGAGGAACCTTGGTGGGGTAGCCAATCGCCATATCTTCGCTTCTGGTGCGGTGTACTATGCCAGAACCATAGTAAAACCGCAGTCATACTTCGGGTATGGTGCACTTTTACCTCCTCCCTCTTGGCCATCTGCTTTCCACTTGAGATCTCTTCATAGTCGACCCACCTAGGATAGGAAGATTGTCGATAAAAACCTTGCGACTAAGTCACCGTTTGGATATCCGGAATCTCGGTCATGAGTCAAAAACCGGAATGCTCAAATATAAGCCCTGTGCCTTACTTGGTGAAGGTAGGGAGAATCAGATGTATGGGTTGAAGAAAGATTACTTGACGCCTAACCCTAGGGAGGAACCCACAGCATTTGTAGGTCCAAGGCGTGCCGATGCGGATTCGTTCGTGGAGCATATGAGCCGGATTATTAAAAGCGGAAGGGTTCCAAAGGCTGTGCTCTGGGGAGCGTTCGGTACTGGAAAGACTCATTTTGCTCACTATGTAGGAGTGAAACTTGACGACATAGCTAGGGTTACATACGTAGAATGTCCTCCTTGCCATCGTCGAACCAAATTTACTGAACTTCATGCAGCTATAATGCGCAAGATAGGACGCGAATACGCCCTCGGGCTTATTGAACAGGCAATTCGGGAAGCAAATCGGACTGGAAAACCTCTCACGGAAGCCTTAGGACTCGATCAAGATATGGCAGCCGTGGTAAGAGGCGGCTTTGCTTCTGATCGAATTATGCTATGGCGTTATCTCAGCGGAGAGAAACTAGGTTCCAGAGAAGTGCGTCTTATAGGCGCTATAAGTCCACAGTTACGCGAAGACGATGCTGTGGCAATCATTAGCTCAATCGCGAAACTCGTGAGAGTCTTCGAAAAGAAGCAACTTCTGATACTAATAGATGAATTTGAGAATACACACGCGCTTCTAGGCGATAGCCTTATGATGTTTATTGGAGCCGTAAGGGGGTTAGTTGATGAAGGCAGCGATGTTGGAGTTGTTTTCATAGTTTCGGCCAGAAGTACGGATGAAATGCCGTACATCATCGTGGAGGACCCTGTTCGCCGACGTATAGGCCTGACGAACTTCATTTATTATGAAGAATATACCCACGAGGAGCTCGAACAACTCGTATATCAACTTCTAGAATTTCGACGCGAAGAAGGATTCAAACTTGACCAAGTTCTCAAGGGAATTGTTGCAGAGGTTTCGGAGACTTCAAATGCGAAGACTTACCCCTTCACTAAGGAAGCCATAGCATTGGCAATTGACAAGGTATTTGAACTGAGAGAGTCTGGGAAAATTCCCTCCATAAGGCCAAAGGAAGCTCTTGATCTATTGGATTACGCTCTGGCACTCGGCCTACAAAATAGGGTACCAACCCTCACCTCAAAATTTGTTGAGGACGCCTTAGCCAAGTATCCGCTAGCTAAAGAATAGGAGTTGACACCATGACATTGTCCTTGATGAGACGGATGGTGGGCGATGCTGGCCACATTGAACGACTGTATTGGGCTGTTAAGACTTCATACGACACATCGATTGACAGTGAGCGTCTTCAATGGAGACGATACATTGAGCATTATGGAAGCCAAACAAGAAACTTGAACCAGAGAAAGAAAGGGCTTTCCATGGGCAAGGCCTATGGGCGTTCTGCTGAACCGCACTTAGCCTTCGCGAGGGAATTGGGATTGCTTGAGCTGCCAGGAACGAGGGTAGGAGGAAGCAACCTAAGTATGGGACGCTGGCTTGTCACATCCCACGCGGGAAGGCCCTTTCTCATACTCTGGGAGGTTGAAAAGCGTCGTCCGCCAAAATATCTACTTTTAGCATTGATGCTTCGGCACGATAGGAGTTTTTTGGTTCCATTTATGCGCGAGATGCTGAAGGAAGGGCGAGGAGCGGCTCCGAGGTTAGTTGCGAGCATTTGGGATGAGCTTTGGAGGGTTCATAAACGGGAAATGATTCTGGCCGAGCCTCCAATACCCCAAAGTTTAGTAAAGAAAGATGGGCAGCTCAAAAGAACTGCGAAACATCACTCAGATGCACGTTTGCGTTTCCTACTCAAACCCGAAGGCTTAAACTTAGAAACGGAAACTCTTCGAAGACTTGTCGAATCCTTCAGCGGTTTTGAAGATAGTGATTTGCCACCGGATCACTACTTTAGAATAGGCTATGCATTTGCTGGGAAATATCCTGCAGAGATGGACCAGCAAGAAATTGTCCATCACGCGAGTTATGCCTATAAGAGTCTGCGTCCCTTGGCTGCCCACGTTTCAGCCCTCGGCGCCTTCAACTACATCAACGAGTTAAGTCTTCCAGAGCGCGCTACTGACTGGAATCACTTTCTGAAGGTTCTTCGAACCAATCCGTTTTTCTCACTTCATGCAAGTTTGATGCGAGGAGATGTTTTATTCACATTTAAGAACTTGGAGGAAATCATGTGATATTAGAGAAGAATTCATCGCTGGACGCTTGCAAATCCAAATTTCCGACATTGAAAGACCGTTTCGTTGAGCTATATGAATCCGGAGCAACTCATGACGCTATTGCGCAAGAGCTTGGCATAGCGATTCCGACGGTTGGCATATGGCGGGAACGATTGGGACTTCGTCCGCGGCGACATTATACTGAAGGTGGAGCTTGGTGGGATGAACGATGGCTAGCCGACAAAAGTGTAATGCAAATGTTGAAAGAGCTTTCATACCCCCTTTGTCTAAACCAAGGCGATATTCGCTCAATACTGGGGCTACTCACCAGACGAATGATTGAGGGATGGAAAATCCAAGGCAGGTCGCTTCAAGACATGATTCTTACGGCGGTTTTTCTCTACATTAGAGCATGGAGACCTCCAATAAGCGCATCACAATTCTCTGCTGTTTGCCACGAGGCAGGGTATCGCGTAAAACACCCAAGGATACTGCGACTCTCGAAAGAATTGCGAGAGACGGGGGTTAAGGTTGAACCGCCTAAACCAGAGGAAATTCTGAAAAGACGTAAATATGCTTTAAAGAAGGATTTCGAGATAGATGACAACGTTATCAATGAGGCTTGCTCTCTCATTGCGCAGGCACGCAGTCAAGGTTTTACTAGTGGAAAGAGTCCCTTTTCACTTGCCGCATCTGCACTGTATTTGACGGCTCAGCGCCGAACCAATAAGTGCATCACAGAAGGTGACATGTCCCACTTCTTCGCGGTCACCGAGGTTACCATTAGGAACAACAATAAAGTTCTAGGTCGTTTCATGAGAAGATAAGGTAACGGCCTATGAGAAAACTGAACACCTCATAATTTGCTTCGCAATCGTTCATGCGCCTTGACGAATAGTCTCTTCGATTCTTTTCTTCCTAATCCATTAGCCTCGAGACAAACTCAGATTATCTCTGGCTCAGTAACGCATTTGACAAAACAAATCCTAGCCTGCGCCTGATTTATGCCCTGCACCGGGTCTTTGCGGGTGGTTATGCAGCGTTTCAGTCTCACCATAAATCTGATGATATATCTCTTCCAAACGTTTATTGAGGTCCATGTCAGAAAATATTGCGGTGTCTGTTTTCGCGCCCTTGTACGGAAAATGGTGTCTGATCGCTCGGGTCAATTTCCTGAGCCAGTCCTGTTTCGCGCTCGGGGCATACTCTCTTTGCTTCGTGGCGAGCCATTCGATTATTCTAGGTTCCCCGCTGATAGAAGGTGAATCCAAGAACTCTGCCCAAGCAGTCCAGTCTCCGGCTGATTCCACGAATTTGAAGTCTGGAAACTCTTCCGCGAGCAAGTAGCAGTAACGAAAATGACTGTTCTCGGGCCTCTCGTTTGCCCTGACATTCGGAGGCCCTGGAGCTAAGTTTGGTGCGTGGTCGTAAAGGGCTCTCCACAGCCAACGTTTGTCCGCCTCATGAATAAGTTTGCTATCGTCGAGAAAACTGAGCTGTTTTCCTAGCTCGAACCAGAGCTTAAGAACCCCTTTCCTTCCCTTTAGCTCGAGCAGGCCTTTTTTTCGAAGTCTGTCTTCAATTTCTGTCATCTTTTTTTGAAGAAGCCCGTCGAGTTCGTCAGCCTGTTCCCTTTCCTCTTTGGTGAGTATGGCTTCAGAGGTCTTGTAAACTTTGACAGGTATTTCCTTGCCAGCGATCCTTCGTTTTTCTCTGATTATCACTGCCAACTTTCTCACACGTGATAAAGATGCATTATTTTGCCGAGTCCTTCCAGAATCCTTTCTGCCAGCTGAGCGGGTTCGAGGTCCTCTGGACCCTCAATCAACTTTTCTTTCTTGGTCTCAAGGTCGATTTTGCACATGCCGAACGCTAGAAGTCTGAAGAGGTATTCCTTTTGCTCGTCGACGGTTTCCTCGCTGACGCGGTAGCTTGGATGGTCAACATTGTAAACCAGTTTCCATCCCTCTTCCTCGCCTCGTTCAACTGTACCCATCCATTTTGGATCCGTGGCTATGTATTCGCATTTCTCAAAGAGTCCCCTCTTGGGGGGATCTCTTTCGACGTAGAAGGCTTGCTTAACCTGGTCGAGTTCCACGCCCTTGTTCTCGTCCATCAATGAATTGATCCTTGCGACCACGAAGTATTTCCCTTTCTCCGCAAAGACCTTCTTGTCTATTTGTTCAGTATGTGGGCCGAAGAACTCGACGAGCTTTTGCGGCTGAATTTCGATGTCCTTCTCCTCTAAATTCTTGATGATTTTGTCAAAGAGTCTAACAAAGACTTTGAGCCTCAATGAAATAGGCTTGTCGGTGTCGTTCACAGCTTCGACAGTTATGTCCTTTAGCTTCTCTCCCCAGTTGACTCTAATCGTGTCGTCTCGCGGAAATACGAACTCAGCGAACCTCACACGAATGTCTTTCCAATGCCGGCCTTCCTTTCCGCGTCTTTTCGTCTTCTTCTTGATCTTTCCTACTAGTCCGAGCTTGTTGGCTATGCGATTCGCCGCCCAGACGGCTTGTAGCTCGGCTTCCTGCTGCCTAGCCCGCTTAATTTGCCTAATGTCCGCGCCCCAACCAAGCTTTTCCTTGGCGAATCTTTCTAGCTCCTCTAGGACATACTCCTTAACGGCCCTTCCCGCGCCCCTTGAAAAATCGAATGAGTAGTGTTCGGGATCCTCAAGGAGTCGCAGTTCTTTTTCTGTGTCTTCGTCAAAGGTTACGTACCCATAGATGCTCTCCGCGATGTTTTGAGGCAGATATCTGTGCGATACGATGCATATTTTCATTCCGCCACGCTGAATGGATACGCCTCTGATGTCTTCCGGAACCGGTTTCTTCCTGCTACTAACTATATGCAGTTTCTTCACGAAGAACGAGAAACTTCCGCGCTTCTGTTTTTCATTCTCCCTTAGCCGGACTGCGTAGTCCTTCGAATCCTTTTCCGGAAGCTCAAACTCTTTCGGCTTTGTGGCTGCGATTTCTTGGCCGTCAACCCGCAAGACGATCGTGGCTTGGTATTTCTCCAATATTTCCCACCAAGTTTCTCCTATGAAGCGCAAAAGGGCGCCGTTCTTCGTAGCATTGACCAACTCATCTACAGGATCGACTATAATGACTCTTGTGCCGACCTTACTCAAAGGCTCAAGAATTCCACCGGTTATCTCCGAAAGCTTCTGCTTGGCCTCTTCATTTTCCCAGCTGTAAACAGGCGATTGTGTTGGCTCTACCCACCTTGCGCCTAGTCTGTACGACCCGCCCTTCCTAAGAGTGTCGTAAAGGATGGTGTAGCGCTTCGATGCTCCAACAAAAATGAACTTACCCTGCCCACGCGAGCCAAGAGTTTCATGCTCAGGCGACTTCGTGAAAGCAAGGCTCTCAAATCTGCCCCATCTTTCCTCCTCAGGAAGATCATGATCCATCTCCTCAGCTTTCAATACTCTTCCTGTGAGGCCTGTCGTTGCTGTATCAGAAAAGACAAAGAAGTCAGCGTCCTTTCCCTTGATCAACTCGAATACTGTGGACCAGCCTGTTCCTTTCTTCTTGTCCGTCTTGGCGTCCCAGCTGTTCTGGATGGCATCCTTTTGAACCCCATGCGCCAACCCGCTGTGCTGCCGATACTCATCTACAATCCTAGCGACTTCATTAGGCCAGTTGATGACGGTAGGACGAAGCTCTTCTCGGCCTGTCAAATGCTTGCGTACGAAGCTGCCGTCAAGTTTTACGACTTCAACTACTGCCAACTATTTCACCTTCTTCATGAGTACGACTTACACTTCCAAACAATCAGCCATATTCCGGATTTCTCGGAAGCCTTAAAACGTCTTTCTCTATCTTTCGCATTGCCTCCCTCTCCTTTCATATTCAACTCGTGGATCAAAAGGTTTGTCGAATTTAGCCGATTTAGTGGATAGCTCAGCTAACAGTAGCTTTTGTCCCCTTCTGAACGCCAGAATCGCCCTACCTCGAACTTGCTTTCGTGCCAATCGGACGATATGTCTGCGCTCAGTCGAAGGTATGTACCCATCAACCTTGCATTCTACAAGAAGTATGGACCCATCTCTCAGCGCTACAAGATCCGGAAATGACGACTTTGGCTGTCTAATTACAAACCATCCCAGCTTCCTGAGATAATCTCTGGTTCTATATTCGAATCTTCTTCCTCTTGCATATGGATTGTAATTTCTAATTCGTGACGGGAACTCGGTCTCTATCTTTCCCATCGCCCACTTCTCCTATGTGGAGCCTGAGAACTTCGAAAGTATCTGGGCTATCTTGCGATTGTTCTCCTGCAGCCTAGAGCTTATACTGGTGACATGCTCCTTGATCTTCCTGCTTGAGTCGTTAGCCTCATCGGAGATTTTTTTGCAGACGTCAAGAATCTTCATGTTGTCGTTTAAGTAGTACGCTAGGTCCCTGTCCGCTGCGACCGCTGCCAAGTCTAGAGAACGCTTCTGCAGCCTGTAAGCTTCAGAGTGAACCTCGTAGAACATCGTTACTGAAGGGACCACCAACTCTGGAGGAGCTGTGATTATCACACCGGCTTCAGTGTCGACATGGAAACCTCTGCCCTTGGCCGATTTGGGCAGTTTGTCCGCGGCAAGCACTGCCAGCGGCGCGTTGTATCTCTTCATGTCCTCACGAATCTGTTCGATGTAATCGCTGCTCCAAGTCCTCCTAGCCTTCACCTCGACAAGACTTCGTCCAATCTCTATTTCTCCGTGGTAAAACTTGACGACGGCGTCAGTTGCATCTGCTCCTCCGATGGGCTCGACTCTGATGCATGACTGGCCCAAGAAGGCGTCCTGCAGATCCCGTACAACATTGGTCTCACCCTCCTCGCCCTTCACTCCTGGCAGCCGTATCGCCGTCAGGTATGTTTGCAGAGCACCAGCGGCTTCCTTGACGCGAGTTTCAATTTCGGCGATCGATTTGCCCTGCTCGGACAGGGTCTTGATCTCTTGGACTATCGACTCAACTTGCTGAACCACTGCTTCCCGTAGTAGCCTTGTAGAACTCTCGTTCTCGCCTCTCAGCTCATTAAATCTCTCTGTGAGCCTGCGCTCAATCTCCTCTCTAAGGCCGCCAAGCCCCGAGCCTATCTCCTTCACAGCCTGCTGCACGGCCGCCGTGATCGGCGCACCTTGTCTCACTTGGCGATCGATGGCCATATACATAGCTAGGCTTGAATTGAGCCTAGATTCGGAATCAAGATCGTAGAACCACTGTTGGATTCCCAAGTCGATTTTTGAAAGCACTCCAGAAGGAGCAGGAAGTATTCCTCCGCATTTCGCACAGACGATTGTGTCAAGAGATACAGGGCAGGTACACATGCTAAGGCTAACTACCGCCATCTTCACGCCTCCAGTTTGTTCAGCCTCTCCAGATATTTCTGACCAAGGTCAGTAAGCAGATAAGTCACCTTAACCCCGTCCTTCCGCCTTTCCAAAAGCCCAAGCTCGCTCATCCTGCTCACAACGCCAGAACGCATCATTACGACCTCATTCCTCTTCCAATCGGAACTGTACGCCTTGACCCGGTCGTTCAATTCCTCAGGAGTCGCAACGCCTTCCTTCACACCTGTAAGGATGAGCCGGATCAGCTTCGCTTCTCCTAGAACTTCCGAGGCAATGTGGTCCAACAGGAATCCTACTTCTTCTGCTGAAAGAGCAGCCGAGTAGTCCTCGAGATCGATCACAGGGTTTGAAAGGGAAGCAAACCTCAGGCCGAAATCAGTAGTACCTACCAAAACAGAGTTCTTCTCATCCTTCATCATATCCAAGAACTTGAGCGCAGGTGCAGCGCCTTCGATCCTGTTCCCTGCCATGTAACCAACGAACTGGTTCTTGAACCTAGATTTCGCCTTGTCTTGGTCTCTTCCGATCGGAAGCCCCGCTGAAATGATCGTGCCTCGTTTTCGCCC
>Ga0209725_1001380_pt1 | contig 13757 bp, 11 predicted proteins | sample I18A1metaG_FD_184145 | JGI IMG/M metagenome (GOLD analysis project Ga0209725, IMG submission 184145) | Lake sediment bacterial and archeal communities from Gulf of Boni, Indonesia to study Microbial Dark Matter (Phase II) - ​I18A1 metaG... | ecosystem: Environmental > Aquatic > Freshwater > Lake... | reverse complement strand
CTTCAGCATCTCCTTTCGAGTCTCCTCTCTCCGATAAGTCCGAAGAGTATGGAGGAAGCTGAAGGGGTGGGTCAATTTGGACGCCGATTTAGGCTATAGGTGGGTCATTTTTGCATGCCGATTCACACTTATCGTTTGTCATGAAGAGCGAGCAGGACAAGCGAAGCGCGTCAGCATATTGCCACTACACTTGCCACATAATACGGATGATCATTCTTCACTTCAACAGCAAGATGGGTTTCAGGAAGCATTTACAGACTATAGGCATCATAACATGAGCCAGCCAGTTGTTATTGGTTGTGGGGCATCTGAAACGGTACGTATGAGAGAGGTCAATTAGAGAATATCGGCAGGAGGTCTTGGCTAGGGGTATATGCTGGCGGGAATCATTGCTACATGGATAATCATCATTCTAGCCATGTGGAGAGCATCGACTATGCAACCAGTGGTACAGGCTCATAGGGTGGCAATTCATCATGTAAATGTAAACAGTAGTGGGTAAGATACGATAGGTGCGTATATGCAGTTTATCGTTATCGCCAAGCGGTCAGGGATTGATGCAATCAAGCCCGGCCACGTTACCTTGCTGATATCCAGCATGGGAACGATAAGGCATACAGGCTCAATCTATTATGCTGTACCTGCGTCAAAATCTGCGTCAGCAAGAAAAAAGGGCTAGCCAGACTCTTGGCTAACCCTTTGATATTTAATGGCTGGGGTGCGAGGATTCGAACCTCGGAATAACGGAGTCAGAGTCCGTTGCCTTACCGCTTGGCGACACCCCAAGAGAATGAACATATATAGCAGACCCTGCATCCGGATGCAAGCACTAAGAACTGCCTCTCCCGGCACACCTGCCCCCGGCCTTTTCACACCAGGCCTGTGCCTCTGATACCGCACCAGGGCGCTCAGGAGAAGATGCGGGTGACTAGAGGCCGATGTCCGCCCCCTCTCCCGGGGGAGGTGCCATCTCCGGGCCACCGAAAAGGACGAGGTTGATCCGGTCACCTGACCGTCTGAAGGTGCACTGCAGGCCGTGCTCGTAGGCCAGCAGGGTCACGGGGGGCAACTGCCCGGGATCGCGCAGGCGGACCAGCACCCGGTTCCCCTGGGCAAGGGCCTGGAGGAATGACGGCGTGACATCGAACTCTACCGGACCGGCCGCCTCGGTGAGATCCACCAGGTTCCCCTCGTCACCGCTGATGAAGACATCTCCCAGGTTGATCCGCCGGGCTGTTCCGGAGCCGGCCTCGACCACGCTTTGCCGTTCCCCGCCCTCCGGCGCCGCGGCGACCACCATCCCCGCCGCAACGGTGGCATTGCTGAACCGGTCGATGACGATGAAGCTCCCCGTGTGACGGTTCTGCAGGTAGGAATCAAGGGCAATCGGGCGGTCGAGCTCCAGGAGGGCCGTGCCGATCCCGTTGAGTCCCAGTGATTCCGCCGGCGTCTGCTCCAGGGTGTTGACATTGATCGCATGCTGCACTCCGGTGACCCGGCCGGGGATCAGGGCCGTCGCGCTCTTGACCAGGTAGCTCTTGCCGGTCTGCAGCGGCTCGTCGTGGAGCCAGACCAGGTGGGCCTCCAGACGGCGGGTGTGGAGGGGGGGGAGGTCCGGTGCCGCCAGCACGTCCCCCCGGCTGATGTCGATCTCGTCGGTCAGGGTGAGGGTCACCGCCTGGCCGGCGACCGCCTCTTCAAGGTCCCCGCCCATGGTGACAATCCGGGCCACCCGACTGGTCCTCCCCGACGAGGCGACCCTGATCTCGTCCCCCGGCCGGACCGTTCCGGAGGCGATGGTGCCGCAGAAGCCCCGGAAGTCCAGGTGGGGGCGGTTCACCCACTGGACCGGCATGCGCAGCGGCTTTTCCCTGCTGTCATCATCCACCCGAACGGTCTCCAGGTAGGTCATGAGGGTCGGGCCGCTGTACCAGGGGGTCCGTTCGCTCGCCTCGATGATGTTGTCACCGTCCAGGGCGGAGATGGGGATGGCGGTGATGGAGGCAAACCCCAGGGGGACGGCGAACTGCTCGTAGTCCCGGCGGATCGCCTCGAATTTCTGCTCGTCGAAGCCGATGAGGTCCATCTTGTTGACCGCCAGGACGATGTGACGGATCCCGACGAGGGAGACGAGGTAGCTGTGGCGCCGGGTCTGGGTCAGGAGCCCCTTGCGGGCATCGACGAGGATGACCGCCACCTGGGCGGTGGAGGCGCCGGTGACCATGTTGCGGGTGTACTGCTCGTGACCGGGGGTGTCAGCGACGATGAACTTGCGCTTGTCGGTGGAGAAGAAGCGGTAGGCCACGTCGATGGTGATCCCCTGCTCCCGCTCCGCCTGCAGGCCGTCCAGGAGGAGGGCGTAGTCGATGGCTCCCCCCTGGGTGCCGACCTTCTTGCTGTCCGCCTCCAGGGCCGCCAACTGGTCCTCGAAGACCATCTTGGAGTCCCAGAGCAGGCGCCCGATGAGGGTGCTCTTGCCGTCGTCCACGCTGCCGCAGGTGATGAAGCGCAGGAGCGATTTCTCTTCCTGGCTCTTCAGGTAGGCGAGAATGTCTTTTTCGATCAGATCCGATTGGTGTGCCATATTTGATCCTCGTATTGGGCTCTGGGTTCAGGGCAAAATCCTTTTACGAGCCCCCAGCCCCGAACCCCGAACGATTTTAGAAGTAGCCTTCCTGCTTCTTCTTCTCCATGCTCCCCGCCTGGTCATGGTCGATGAGCCGCCCCTGGCGCTCCGAGGTGCGGGTGAGGAGCATCTCCTGGATGATCCGGGGCAGGGTATCCGCCGTCGACTCTACCGCGCCGGTAAGGGGGTAGCAGCCGAGGGTGCGGAAGCGGACGGATTTGTGCTGTACCTCTTCCCCCGGTTGCAGCTCAAGGCGGTCGTCGTCCACCATGATCAGCATGCCGTCCCGCTCGACGACCGGCCGGACTGCGGCGTAGTAGAGGGGGACGATGGGGATGTTCTCCAGGTGGATGTACTGCCACACGTCCAGCTCGGTCCAGTTGGAGAGGGGGAAGACCCGGATGCTCTCCCCCGGCCTGATCCGGGTGTTGTACAGGTTCCAGAGCTCGGGGCGCTGGTTCTTCGGGTCCCAGCGGTGATGCGCGGAGCGGAAGGAGAAGATCCGCTCCTTGGCCCTCGATTTCTCCTCGTCACGGCGGGCACCGCCGAAGGCGGCGTCGAACTTGTACTTGTCCAGGGCCTGCTTCAGCCCCTCGGTCTTCATGACGTCGGTGTAGAGGGCCGAGCCGTGGGTGAAGGGGGAGACCCCCTGCCTGACCCCTTCCTCGTTCACGTGGACGATGAGGTCGAAGCCGCACTCCCGGGCCATCCGGTCCCGGAACGCGATCATCTCCCTGAACTTCCAGGTGGTGTCCACGTGGAGCAAGGGGAACGGCGGCGGCGCCGGGTAGAAGGCCTTGCGGGCCAGGTGGAGCATGACCGCCGAGTCCTTGCCGATGGAGTAGAGCATCACCGGGTTGGTGAACTCGGCGACGACCTCCCGGATGATGTGGATGCTTTCAGCTTCAAGCTGCTGCAAGTGGGTAAGGTTTTTCATTGTATTCTCCATGTTTCTACAAGGTGTTACCACCGGCTGCGGATTTTGCGCCAGGTCGTCGCACCCGCAGGAGCGACCACGGAGGCGTAGCAGCGCTACGCCGCACAAGGAAGTGACGAGGACGGCGGCGAGATGGCGTGAAAGCTGCGGCCGTCATCGCCGGTGAAGGCCGCACTCCTTGTTGTCCGGATCCTCCCACCACCATCTCCCCGCCCGCACCTCCTCCCCTTCCCGCACCGCCCTGGTGCAGGGGGCGCAGCCGATGGAACGGTACCCCTGGCTGTAGAGGCGGTTTTTCGGCAGCCGGTGTTCGGCGGTGTAGGCGAGCAGCTCCTCCTCGGTCCAGTCGATGAGGGGGTTTATCTTCAGTATACCGCCGTTGAGATCGTCCCGCTCCAGTGCGCGAAGGTCCGTGCGGGACGGGCTCTGCTCCCGGCGCATCCCCGTTACCCAGCCGGCGAGCCCCTTAAGTGCCCTGGAGAGGGGTTCCACCTTGCGGACTTGGCAGCACTCCTTGCGGTTATCCGTCGATTCACGGAAGGAGAAGAGCCCCTTGGTCCGCTCCAGCGCCTCCACATCTTCATGATGGGGGAAATACCACTCTACCTTCAGGCGGTAGCGCTCCACCAGGGCATCGGCAACCTCGTAGGTCTCCTCGTTCAGCCTGCCGGTATCGATGGCGAAGACCCCCAACGGGAGCCCCGCCCTGTGGGCGATGTCGATGATTGCCACATCCTCGAGGGAGAACGAGCATGCCAGGGAAACCGGTCCCCGGGCGGCTTCGATACCGATGCGGAGGATCTCCGCGGGGGTGGTTCCGGGTGCGATGGTGATCGTGTCGGGATGCATAGAGAGTTCCTTTGTGCTAGACGTTCAGGCCGATGAGCGGCCATACAAACAGGGCCGAGGCAAGGAAAAGCAGCCATGAGACCGCCATTATCACGGCCCCTGAAACAATGATGTCACGGCTCTTGAGGAACCCGGAGCCGTAGACGATCGCCGTTGCCGGGGTTCCCATGGGGAGGCAGTAGGCAAGTCCCGCCGGCAGGGCAATGGCCAGGGTGATGACCCGGGGATCGATGCCGATCCCCTTTGCCAGCCCCAGGCCGATGGGCATGAGGATCGCCACGACCGCCGCGTGACTGATGCATTCGGTCAGGACGATGGCGACCAGCGAGATGATGGCGATGATGGCGAACGGCGACGGGGTAAATGCTGCCAGCCCCTTGTTTACCAGCCAGAGAGCCGCGCCGCTCTTTTCCAGGGCACTGGCGAGGGCGATCGATCCGCCGTACATGAGAATGATCCCCCAGTTGACGTACTCCTCGATCGTGTCCCAGGTGACCACCCGGAAGGTAAACAGGGCGGCTGTCGCCAGAATGGCGATGTTCGCCAGCCCCAGCTCCCTGCCGAACACCATCCACGCCCCTATGGTCAGAACGACGATCAGCGCCGTGATCAGCTCGTTGGCCGAGACTTTCCCCGTCTCCAGGCGTTTGCGGTTGAGAAACTGCCGCCCCTTGTCCACGGTGTCGATATCGACCGGGAAGAAGCGGACCAGGAGCCAGAAGCCGATGACCAGCAGGGGGATGACGATCATGATCGCGGCCAGGGTCCATTCGGCAAAGGAGAAATCGAGCCCTGTCCCCTCCCGCAGCAGGCCCACGGCCAGCGGGGCCCGCGCCCCCCCGAGGAAGGTGGCGATGCCGCCGATGATGCACCCCCAGGCAATGGCCATGAAGAGGAGGCGGGCATAACTGCTCTTACCGGCCTTGAGCCCCAGGCTCTCCACGATCTCCGCCACCACCGGGAAGAGCATGGCGGCGACGGCATGTTCGCTCATGCAGAACGAGAGCCCGGCGGCGAGGAAGAACACCGTCATCGCCAACCGACGCGGAGTGCGGCCGAAACGGGCCAGCATGGCGCGGGCAAGGCGCGCCGAAAGTCCGGTACCGGTCATGGCAGCCGCCAGGATGAAGGCGCCGAGGATGAAGAAGACCGCCTCGTTGCCGAACAGGGCAAAGACCTGCTTTTCCCCCATGATCCCGGCCAGGGGGAGGAGCACCATAGAGAGGAGCGCCGTGACGGCTATCGGCAGGATGCCGGAAACCCAGAGGAATATCGTCCCGGCAAAGAGCAGCAGGGCGCGGTAGCCGTGGATGCTCAGCCCGTCCGGAGGGGAGAGCTGGAAGAGTGCGCCGATGACGACGATCAGCCCCGCAAGCACCTGGTAGCGGGTGGTACGGTCGATGACGATCAGCCAGAGCGGCCGGTTGTCGATCTTGAGCGGCTTGTCGAGGGTCGGATGTGCCATCACAAACCTGCCGAATCGAGGGAGTCTTCCGCCTGCCGGACCCGCAGGTGGCGGCGGATATCCGATTCCGCCAGCTGCCGGCGATCGCGGAAGCGGTCGAGAAGCTCCTGGAAGTGTCCCGCCGGCTTCGCAGACACGAGAGGGGTCATGACGCTGATCAGGGGGAGGAAGATGCCCAGGGGGACGGCGTTTCTCTCCCACCCCGTCACCAGGTGGTCCAGTACAGCTGCCACATCACCGGGTGAGTAGCCGACTGCCGGGGATGCGAACTTCACCAGGGGTACAACACCCTCACCGAGCAGCGCATCGATGCCTGCCATCGCAGCTGCCGGCGGAGCGGTGCCCAAGGGGAGAGTTGCGGCAACGCCCCAACGGGGAAAGACGGCGACGCCTGCCCGCAGGGAGGGGGGTACTGCCGCGGCCCATCCCCTGCCGTCAGTCACCTCCCCCAGCTGGAGATCGATGTTGTCGACCCCGGCTGCGTAGACCCGCTCCAGCAGGCCTGCCTCCGTCCCACCATCCAGTCGCGCCATGAGACGAACATTGAAATTTTTCTTGATCTGCCGGGCCATCTCCTCCCCCTGGCTGAAGGTCTCACGGGGACCGAACGTCAGGTAGAAAAGGGAGGTGGCTTCCGTGCAGAAACTGTCGAACATGGTCTCCAGGGTTTCGTACACCGGCAGGACCCCGCCGACAAAGAAGACGCGACCGTCACGAAACAGCGTGTGCGCCGCCGGTCCCCTGGGTGCTCCGCCCATGAGGGCGCTCAGTCTGCTTGTGTCGGTTACCAGCCTGGCCATGTTCCCACCGTGAAGTCCATCATTCTCAGTCTATAGTATTTATAGACTTCTGTGCCGCCACCAACGTTCCCGTGCCCCCTGTGGCTCGCCGGATGTCAGCGTGTATGATTTAACTGTAGCCCGGTGTGAAGAAAAGGTCAAGCATAAAAACAAATACTCTATAGGTTTAATAGTTTTTATACTTGAGAAACTGGCCTCTGTGGTCTGACAGGGCCCATCCCGGAGACCTCCACGAAATGGACCCCCCTCCTCAGACGCTTTTCACGAACTCGGTCAACTCCCCGAGGGTCAGCTGTTCCCGCACCTTCTCCCCGAGACCCCCACCGCCGCGACGATACAGATCGAACCGGGGCGACCGGCTGCCATCCTCCATGGCGACCAGCTTCGCGACGACGATCCCCAGGGGTGCCAACTGGGGCTGGCTGCAGGAGTTGGGACAGCCGGAGAGCGCCCACGCCTCCCCACGCGCGGCAGGTCCCATGACGCCAAGGAGTTCCGCTGCGACATTGCGGGTTTCCGCCAGCCCCATGGAACATTCATGGCTGCCGGGACAGATCCGGAACGTGACGGGCGCCGCGCCGCCAGGAGAGGTCCCGGCTATGGCGGCCAGCTCCCGGGCCGCCCGACCGGCATCCACTCCCGCGGCAAGGGGGTAGGCGATGTCCTGGTCCGCGGTCACCTGGAGCACCCCTCCCGCATATTCATCGGCAAAGGCGGCCAGGTCGCGGAGTCTCGCCGAGGTAAGCTGACCAGCAAAGACCGGGGCGACCAGGCGCCCTCCCCCTGCCACCTCGGGGGTGACGTTGTCGGCAAAACCGTGTGCAGGCGGCAGCTGTTCGCCGTACACGGGCTCGGCTTCGATCAGGCGGCGCACCTCGTCCTCACCCAGCTCCCTCGCCAGGAACTTCAGCCGTTTCGGCGGCGGTGCCAGGCGGGCATAGACCGCAACCACCGCCTCGATCACCGGCAGGAGTCGCTCTTCCCGGACGCCGGCAGCCAGGAGGAATCCCGCCCGCGGTTCGCGCCCCAGCCCACCGGCAATCCAGACATCATAGGTGGACACCCCGGCGTCGCTCCCAGACAGCACCAGCCCCACGTCCTGGATCAGATGACGACCGCCGGCCGTGTCCGCTTCAATGCCGATCTTGAACTTTTTCGGCAGCCCCTCGAAACGGGGATTCCCGGTGAAGTGCCGCTGCAGGCGGCGCGCAAGGGACTCCAACCCCGGAAACGCTGCAGCCCCCTGGCTGGAACAGGTAACCCCGCGCACCGCACCGCCGCAGGCGCCGCGGGAGGTCAGACCGACCTTGGCAAGTTCCTGCTTGACCCGCGGGAGGTCCCCCTCGACGAGCCAGTGCACCTCCATGCTCCCCCGGGTGGTGAGATGTACCGTCCCGCGTCCGAATCTCTCGGCAACCGCAGCCACCTTGTACGCCTGCTCCGCGGAAAGGACCCCGGCCGGCAGTTTGACCCGCTGCATGAAATAGCCCTCCTGCCGCTGCTTGTAGATGCCGTCGAGACGCATATTGCGCGGTTCACTCCCCATGATACCCCCCTTGAGCCGGCGGTGCCGCCGGTTTTACCTGCCGTGATATCGGCCTCATCGACCGGAAAGATATCATAGCCGAGGAGAACGCCGAGGTCAACACTAACATACAAACTCTATATCTTTTATATTTTAATATGTGCATACAAGGGGTGTCATCGTCGCGTCCGGCCAACAATTCCGGCCAACCCACCGATTGAAGATTGGGAGCAATTATATTAGAATTAACATTAATCTGTGGTAACCTGATACAGATGCACCAGCCGGCCACCCCGCTCGAAATATTCCCGCTCAGGAGGGATCACCCATGAGAGTTCATCCGAACAGTTTCCTGCTCGCCCTCCTGCTCCTTGCGATCACGGCCCTTTTCCCGCCAGGGGCACGGGCGGAGAAAAAGATCGGCGTACTGCTGTACAGCGAAGAGGCCCGCTACTATGACTCCCTCAAGGGGATCAGGGAGCAGCTGGCAAAAGCCGGCTTCAAGGAGCCGGCGGTCAAGTATATCATCGGCAATGCCGGCGGCAACAAGGCGAAGGCAGCCGACCTGGTACGCGGGTTCGCCAGGGGGGACCTCTCCCTGATGATCACCCTCGGCACCAATGCCACCATCGCCGCGGCACGGGAAATCCGCGACATCCCCATCATTTTCAGCATGGTGTACGACCCGATAGAGGCGCGGGTGGCCAAGGACTGGAAAACCTCCGGCACCAATGCCACCGGCGTCAGTCCCCGGATCTCCATGGCCGACCTGGTCACCAGGCTGAAGGAGGTCAGGCCGGTCAGAAGAATTGCCGCGCTCTACACCCCCGGCGAGAAGAATTCGGAATCACAGCTGAAGGAGCTGCAGGAGATCCAGGAGCGATTCGCCGTGAAAGTCGTGCCGGTCATCATCTCCCGGAAGGAGGACGTGGGCCAGTTCCTCCCCGATGTCCTGCCGACCGTCGATGCGCTCTACCTTTCCGGTAGCAGCGTCATCGGCTCGACCATCCCGCCGGTGGTGGAACTGGCCGTGAAAGCCAGGGTCATCACCATCACCCACCTGGAAGACCTGGTACAACAGGGGGTCATGCTCGGCGTCTGCTCCGACCCCTACCAGCTCGGGGTCATGGCGGGGAAAAAGGCCGTGGCAACCCTCAAGGGGGCACGACCGTCGACCATCCCCATTGAATACATGGCAAAACCGGGACTGTACATAAACCGGAAAACCGCCACGGCCACCGGCATCAGGCTGCCGAAGGATTTCCAGCAGAAAGCGGCCAGAATCTTCGAATAACACGACAGACGGGATCCGACCGGCCATGGAATCAATATTTTCCAAGGGAAGCATCAGCTACAGGTTTTTTTCCACCCTGAGCCTTGTCCTGGGGGTGGGGACCCTTGTACTCATCGCGGCAATCGCCATCAACGAGGGGTTCATCCAGCACAAGATTCTCGTCAAAAAGGGGACGGGACTGGCACAGTATATTGCCAAGATCAGCCAGGACCCCCTGGTGATGAACGACACGATCCAGCTGGATTCCATCGTCAACGAGGCCAGATACGACCAGGACATCCTCTATACCGTCATCTTCAACGAGAAGGGGGAAGCCGTCACTTCCCGTTTTTCCAGCATCAACTACACCTCCCCGCGCATCATCGAGCACCGCGCCAAACTGAGCGAGATAAGCGATCTTGACCAGGCGATGGGGTACATCCGCGAGCACGAGGCGGCACACGAGGTCTCCGTCCCCGTCACCACGGGGGGACAGGTGATCGGCAGGGTGGTCGTCTGCCTGTCGAAACACAACATCATCGAAAATATCCTCAGTACCATCCTCTACATCACCATCTTCAACATCGTCATCGCCCTCATCCTGGCAGGCACCATGGTCGTCGTGTCGCGCCGCATCATCTTCACCCCCCTGCACGACCTGGTCAATGCGTCCCGTTCCCTGGCCAGGGGGGATCTGACGACCCGCATCGAAACAGATGCCGTCGGCGAGATCCGCATGCTGATCGACAGCTTCAACCAGATGGCCGGAGAGCTGCAGAAAACCACGGTCTCCCGGGAATATGTCGACAACATCATCAAGAGCATGACCGAGGCGCTGCTGATCCTTGCTCCCGACCATACCATCACGGATGCCAACCAGGCAGCAGCCAGGCTGCTCAGCTGCACCAGGGAAGAGCTCATCGGGATGCACGCCGAGGACTTCTTCAACAGTGCCATCCTTGCAGACCTCATCGAAGACAGACTGCATGGCGAAGGTATCCGCGTTGACACCTTCTGTACCCGCAAGAATGGCAGCACCCTCCCCATCCTATTTACCGCGTCCGCCATGCGCAACGAAAGCGGCAGTTTCTGCGGCATAGTCTGCAACGCCCTCGATATTTCGGAGCTGAAACAGGTTTACAGCCAACTCGAAGCGGTCAACGCGAACCTGGTCCAGATGATCACGCAGCGAATCGAGGCCGAGGAGAAGGCACGACGACTCAACAAGGACCTGGAAGAGCAGAAAACGGCCCTCGAAGCCGCCAACCGGGAACTGGAGTCATTCTGCTACTCGGTATCCCACGACCTCCGTGCCCCCCTGCGCCATATCAACGGCTTCACCACCATGCTCATCGAGGATTACCGGGAAGCCATGGACGACTTCGGTCGTGACTGCCTGGACAGGATCTGTGCCGCGAGCAGCCACATGGGGACGCTGATCGATGACCTGCTCCGGTTCTCCAGGGTCTCCCGTACCGAACTGAACATCGTCGAGGTGAATCTGAGCGGCGTTGCGGAGAAAATAGCCGCGAACTACCGCGAAGCCGAACCGGGCCGGAACGTCCGGTTCGAAATCGCTCCCGGCCTTGCTGCCAGGGGGGATTCCTCCCTGCTGGAGATGGTCCTGCAGAACCTGATCGACAACTCGTGGAAATATACGGGGACCACTCCCGAGGCGCGGATAACCATCGGCCGGGCAGACGTTGCTGGGGAACCGGTCTTTTTTGTCAGGGACAATGGTGTCGGTTTCGACATGGCGTTCAGGGACAAACTGTTCCAGGTCTTTGAACGGCTCCACGGCGAGGAGTTCGATGGCACAGGTATCGGACTGGCCACCGTGCACAGGATCATCGAACGTCACGGGGGGAAAATCTGGGCGGAAGGGGCTGTCGGCCAGGGGGCGACATTCTACTTCACCCTGTAACAGCAGCACACTTCGGGAGGATGCATGGAGACGATAAAATTCAGCCGGGAAGACCAGGATATTGCCAAGGGGAAGACCATTCTCCTGGTGGAGGACAACAGCAACGATGCCCTCATGACACAGCGGGCACTGCACAAAGCCAACATCCTCAACAAGGTCGTCTGGCTGAAGGATGGCGCCGAAGCCCTTGACTACCTGTTCCACACCTGCCTGGAGCAGGGAGAGACTCTGCCCCAGCTGATCCTCCTCGACATTCACATGCCCAAGGTCAACGGCATAGAGGTACTCCAGAAGGTGAGAGCGGACGAGCGGACCTGCTGGCTGCCGGTGGTGATCTTCACCTCATCCACCGAAGAGCGTGACCTTGTCGAGAGTTACCGTCTGGGGATCAACAGTTACATCAGCAAGCCGATCGACTTCACCCACTTCGCCCCTGTGGTGGCCACCATCGGCTGCTACTGGCTCCTGATCAACCACGGGCCGACGGTCGTTCCCGGCCCGAGGTGAGACCGGAGGGGGGGCGAGATCTTCCGCAGGAGCACCGGCCTGCCCCATGGAGACAGCTTCACCGGCCGGAACGAAAAAAGCCGGGGGACGTCCGCAGACGGTTACCCCCGGCCTTCAGCCATTCCTGATCCGCATGCTACCTGTCGTTCGATGGGGTCACCACTCAGACACCTTCGAAGAGGGCGGTGGAGAGATAACGCTCCGCCCCGTCGGGCAGGATGACCACGATGGTCTTGCCGCTGAACTCCTCCTGGCAGGCGAGACGAACCGCCGCAGCCACGGCGGCGCCGCAGGAGATCCCCACCAGCAGTCCCTCCTCCCGGGAGAGCCGGCGGGCGAATTCAATCGCCTCGTCACTTCCGACCTGCTCGACCCGGTCGACCACCGAGAGATCGAGGGTGTCGGGGATGAACCCGGCACCGATTCCCTGGATCTTGTGAGGACCGGGCTTGAGGGGTTCACCGGCCAGCTTCTGGGTGATGACCGGGCTCTCCTTCGGCTCGACGGCCACGGAGAGGATCTGCTTGCCCCTGACCTTCTTGATGTAGCGCGATATGCCGCTGATGGTGCCACCCGTGCCGACACCCGCAACCAGCACGTCGATGCCGCCGTCAGCGTCGTTCCATATCTCCGGCCCGGTGGTCTTCTCGTGAATTGCCGGATTGGCGGGATTCTTGAACTGCTGGGGGAGGAAATAGCGCTCGGGTTCGGAGACGGCGATCTCCTCCGCCCTGGTGATGGCCCCCTTCATCCCATCGGCACCGGGGGTGAGGATCAGGTTGGCGCCAAGGGCGGCCAGGACCCTGCGCCGCTCGATGCTCATGGTTTCCGGCATGGTCAGGGTGAGCCGGTAGCCGCGGGCGGCGGCCACGTACGCAAGGGCAATGCCGGTATTGCCGCTGGTCGGCTCGATGATCTCCACCCCCGGTTTGAGGATGCCGCGCTCTTCCGCATCCCAGATCATGCTGGCACCGATACGGCACTTGACCGAATAGGCCGGGTTACGGGCCTCAATCTTGGCGAGAACGGTCGCCTTTGCCCCCTTGGTGATGTGGTTCAGCCGAATAAGGGGGGTATTGCCGATCGAACGTGAATTATCCTCGTACACAGGTGCCATTGCCTTCTCTCCTTTGCTGATGTATACCGTTAACCGGTTTATCCTATATTCAAAATAGATTTAACGGGCAAATTTCAGAGGCGATGTCCATCACCTGCTGCCGCTTTCCGGGGTGTGCATTCGCTTTTCTGCAGCATATCAGTCAATGACACCGTGTCAAGTGCACGGGGCAGGGACTCACAAAAAGGCCGTGCCCTAACGAAAAATGGCTTACGGGGTTAACCATAAGCCATTACCATGCTTGGTGATGAACTCAATCAAACAAATAGTAAAACTTGTTTAAATTATTGACATTTATACCCACGAGTTTTAACGACTGCCCCCATTTATGCCCCCAAAATTTCTGGTCTGGCATAGTTCAGCACTTACTTCGTTTGAGGACCTGCTCCCGAGAACGGTTCCATAAAATTTGTTCAAGTTCGGCTTTGGTCATTCTATTGTTCCATATTTTATGTATTGATAGCTTCAGGGTGAATTCACAGTGCTTGCGTACCCGGGCTATTCTGTAGATTAGTTTCATGTATGCTGTCAACTAACACATTATATTATTATAATATATAAAACTTCAGATATACCATCTCACTTATATCCCCTCTGGGCAGTCTTATGTCAATCGGCATTGAATTTTGACCCACCATAGGCGTGTTTTTTGACCCACCCCCCAGCGGTAGTTTTCAGTTGTTGATCCTCGTTCTGATTCTCCAGCTTTCGTTCCCTGTTTCGACTATTTCGCA